>Ga0268252_1000866_pt1 | contig 18296 bp, 16 predicted proteins | sample AgamicMgSfrz_FD_200244 | JGI IMG/M metagenome (GOLD analysis project Ga0268252, IMG submission 200244) | Agave microbial communities from Guanajuato, Mexico - Mg.Sf.rz (v2) (version 3) | ecosystem: Host-associated > Plants > Phyllosphere > Phylloplane/Leaf | place: Guanajuato, Mexico | collected... | reverse complement strand
GCGGCGTCGTCGCGCAGCCGCCATGTGCCGCGCCGGTCGAGCAGCAGCCAGCCGGTGCAATCCGGCACGTTCGGCCATTTGGCGAGCGCCTGCCTGACGATGTCATCCATGGTCGACGAATTTCGAGCAATAGCCGAACACCCGCGCCGACAGCCAGTCGAGGCGGCCGGGGAACGGCCCGGTCATGAAGCCCGCGTGGCCGCCGTGCGCGGGCTGGTCGAGCTCGACGGCCGGCGACACGTCGGCCGGGCCCGGCAGCGCCGACTCGGGCAGGAACGGGTCGTTGCGGGCGTTGAGGATCAGCGTGGGCACGTCGATCGCGCGCAGCAGCGGCCGCGTGGTCGCCTTCGTCCAGTAGTCGTCCGCGTTCGCGAACCCGTGCAGCGGCGCGGTCACGACCTCGTCGAAGTCGCGCATCGTCACGGCCCGCAGCATCGCGTCGCGGTCGAACAGCCCCGGGTACTGTTCGAGTTTCGCGAGCCCCTTGCGCTTGAGCGTCTTCAGGAAGCTGCGCGTGTAGACCATCGCGAACCCCTGCGACAGCGCGCGGCCGCCCGCGTGCACGTCGATCGGCGTGGAGATCGCGGCGGCGGCGCGCACGATCGACGTGTCGCTGCGATGCTCGCCGAGCCAGCGCAGCAGCACGTTGCCGCCGAGCGATACGCCGGCCACGACCAGCGGCCCGCGATGCTGCGCGGCGAGCCGGCGCAGGATCCAGTCGACCTCGGCGCTGTCGGCGAGATGGTAGAAGCGCGGCTGGCGGTTGATCTCGCCGCTGCAACTGCGGAAGTGCGGGACGACGGCGTGCCACCCGTTCGCGCGCGCGGTGGCCATCATCGCGAGCGCGTAGTGCGAGCCGGAGCTGCCTTCGAGGCCGTGGAACAGCACGAACAGCGGCGCGTCGGGCGCCGGCGCCGCGCTGTCGAGGTGCGCGACCCAGTCGAGGTCGATGAAGTCGTGGTCGGGCGTTTCCCATCGCTCTCGCCGATAACCGACTACCGGCCGCCGCGCGAACAGCGCGGGCACGATGGTTTGCACATGGCTGTTGGGCAGCCAGCGCGGTGCGCGATAGCGCAATGAATCGTCGTTGGGGGCCGGAGCCCCGGTCAGCGGCGAGGTGGGCGGAGAAGCCGTACTCATGATCGCCCCGCTAATGCGTTGCTTCGTTCTTCGTCAGTGCAGCGGACCCTGCCCGTGACGGATCTTCGCGGCGAATTGTCCGGCCGCTTGTTCAGGAATCGGGCTCGCGTGGATGTGCGCGATGCGCCATTCGCCGCGTTCGTGGATCATCACGTACGTCGCGAAAACCATGTCGGGTTCGGCCGTCAGATCGGCCTGCTGATGCGCTTCGGCGATCGTATAGACGACCGTGCCGAGGCTGTCGTACACGCGGATGTCGAGCGGCTCGATCGTGACCGGGCGCGTCGCGAGCCGGTTGGCGAGCCCGCCGCGGATCTGGTCGAGGCCGTGCAGATGCTCGCCGTCCGCCCATACGCAGCTGGCGAAATCCTCGTCGATCCACAACGCCAGCAGCGCGTCGAGATTGGCATCCGCGACGGCCTGGTAGTAGGCGTTCAGCGTATCGGCAGCGGCTTCGAAGAGGCGGGCAAAACGTGGCATCGGGGTGGTCTCTCGCGCGCATCGCGCGCCGTATTCAGCACGGCGGCCCGGATCGAGCCGCCGCACACCGGTGAATCGGATTGCCCGGCGCGCCGTGCGACGCTGCCGGTCAGGGTCAGCGCTGCCCGACGAGCATGCCGCGCAAATCGCCGAATACCTGCTCCGGACCGAGTTCGCGCAGGCACTTCAGGTGGCCGAGCGGGCACTCGCGTTCGAAGCAGGGACTGCATTCGAGATGCAGCCATTGTACCTTCGCCAGGTCCGACAGCGGAGGGGTGTGGCGCGGATCGGTCGATCCGTACAACGCGACGAGCGGCCGGCGCAAGGCGGCGGCGACGTGCATCAGCCCCGAATCGTTGGTGACGACCGCGTTCGCGCGCGCGATCAGCGCGCACGCCTCGGACAGCGACGTCTGTCCGCACAGGTTGCGCACGTTCGGCGCATGGTCGGCGATCGCCTGCGCGGCCGCGGCATCCTTCTGCGAGCCGAGCGCGACGATCTGCGTATACGGGAACGACTGGTGGACGATGGTCGCGAGCGTCGCGAAGTGCTCGGGCGGCCAACGCTTGGCCGGGCCGTATTCGGCGCCGGGGCAGAACACGACGAGCGGCTTGCGCGTATCGAGATTGAAACGTGCGGACACGCGGGCCGTCTCGTTCAGGTCGGCGTCCAGGCGCGGGGCGGGCAGCGTCTTCATCGACTCGGGCAGCTTCGCGCCCGGCGCGTACGCAAGCGCCGCGTAGTGGGTCGTCATCGGCGGCCGCTCGCCCGACTTGTCGGGGTTCGCGTGCCGCACGTTCAACAGCCCGTAGCGGTGCTCGCCCGTGTAGCCGATCCGCAGCGGGATGTTCGCGAGCCACGGGATCACCGCGGACTTCAGCGAGTTCGGCAGCACGTACGCTGCGTCGTAGCCGACGTCGCGCAGGTCGCTCGCGAGCTGCCAGCGGCGCAGCAGCTGCAGCTTGCCGTGCGCGAGATCGGTCGCGTAGACATCGTGGATCTCGGGCATCCGCTCGAGCACGGGCGCGACCCATGAGGGTGCGACGGCATCGATCGCGATGCGGGGATGGAGTTTCTTCAGCAGCGCAAAAAGCGGCTGCGCCATCAATGCGTCACCGATCCAGTTCGGTGCGATAACCAGCGCTCGACGCATCAGGTCGACTTCCGATGTCGTAATGAAGCACGGCGCTCGGGCGCCGCGTTCGGGTTGCCAGAATGGGGACGGGCGGCGCGCCGGACTCCCGGCTGCGCCGCCTTGCGGGACGGTGGGCCTTCAGGCCCGGCCGCCGGGGCTCAGTGGCCCTTGACGACCTCGCCGTCGCGCAGCTTGTAGCGCGTGCCGCAGTACGGGCAGCGCGCCTCGCCGTGCGACACGTCGATGAAGACGCGCGGGTGGGCATTCCAGCGCGTCATGGCCGGGTTCGGGCAATAGGCGGGAAGATCCTTGGCCGTCAGCTCGACGAGCGGCATTTCCTTGATTTCACTCATGAGACTTTCTCTTATCACTCTTGTGTGGGGCGGTCGGGGCGCGGCGCGCTCAGACCTTCGTCAGCCAGTGCGCGTACTTCGCGTTCTTGCCCGACACGATATCGAAAAACGCCGACTGGAGCTTTTCCGTGACGGGGCCGCGCGCGCCGCTGCCGATCGTGCGGTTGTCGAGTTCGCGGATCGGCGTGACTTCGGCGGCCGTGCCGGTGAAGAACGCTTCATCGGCCGTGTAGACCTCGTCGCGCGTGATGCGCTTCTCGATCACGTCGATGCCGGCGTCCTTCGCGAGCGTGATGACCGTGTCGCGCGTGATGCCGTCGAGGCACGACGACAGGTCGGGCGTGTACAGCTTGCCGTTGTTCACGAGGAAGAAGTTCTCGCCGGAGCCTTCCGACACGTAGCCGTCGACGTCGAGCAGCAGCGCCTCGTCGTAGCCGTCGGCCGTCGCTTCCTGGTTCGCCAGGATCGAGTTCACGTACCAGCCCGACGCCTTCGCGCGCACCATCGACACGTTCACGTGGTGGCGCGTGAACGACGACGTCTTCACGCGGATGCCCTTCGCGAGGCCGTCCTCGCCGAGGTACGCGCCCCACGGCCATGCGGCGATCGCGACGTGGATCGTGTTGCCTTTCGCGGCCACGCCGAGCTTTTCCGAGCCGACCCAGATGATCGGGCGCAGGTAGCACGACTCGAGCCGGTTCTCGCGCACGACCGCGAGTTGCGCGGCTTCGAGCGTTTCGCGGTCGAACGGCACGTCCATCTGGAAGATCTTCGCGGAATTCAGCAGACGTTTGGTGTGCTCGCGCAGGCGGAAGATCGCGGTGCCGCCGTCGGCCGTCTTGTACGCGCGCACGCCCTCGAAGACGCCCATGCCGTAATGCAGCGTGTGGGTCAGGACGTGGATCTTGGCGTCGCGCCAGTCGATCAGCTTGCCGTCCATCCAGATCTTGCCGTCGCGGTCGGCCATTGACATACGATTCTCCTGGAAGCGGTGGTGTGCTGCGGGTTGTGCAGCGTTGAGCCGGAAAGACGCTTATTTTAGCGTCATTTGGGGGCGATCCGGTCGGCCGGCACGGGGCCGGCGCTATAATCGTCCGGTACCGATTCCAATAACGATGGGTCGCACCGGCAGGAGGCGCCGGCGTCCCGACGAACCGCCCGCTGCGGCCCGCTTTCCGATGCTCGCTCGATTGTCCGCCACCGACCGCTTCGCGCTGATCCAGGGCGCACGCGACTATTCCCCGACACTGATGGCGATCCTGTCCTGGGGGCTCGTCACCGGCATCGCGATGAGCAAGTCCGTGATGACGCTCGGGCAGGCGAGCGCGATGTCGCTGTTCGTCTACGCGGGCTCGTCGCAGCTCGCGGTGCTGCCGCTCCTCGCGGCGAAGCTGCCGATCTGGACCGTGCTGCTCACGGCCGCGATGGTCAACATGCGCTTCGTGATCTTCAGCGCCGGGCTGGCGCCTCATTTTTCCTACCTGCCGCTGTGGCGGCGCCTCGCGATCGGCTATTTCAACGGCGACGTGATCTACCTGCTGTTCCAGAAACAGGGCTTCGCGTACGGCCGCGTGCCGGGCAAGGAAGCGTATTTCTGGGGGATGGCGCTCGCGAGCTGGGCGTCGTGGCAGGTGTCCTCGCTCGCCGGCATCCTGCTCGCGAGCGTCTTTCCCGCGAGCTGGGGGCTGGAACTGGCCGGCACGCTCGCGCTGATCCCGATCATGGTGTCGGCGGTCGCGAACCGCTCGACGCTCGCGGCCGTCGCGGTCGCCGGGATCGTGTCGCTCGTCGCGTTCGACCTGCCGTACCGGCTCGCGCTGCCGATCGCGGTGCTCGCCGCGCTCGCGGCCGGCTGCACGGCCGATTTCTTCGTCGAGCGGGCCGACTGGCGACGCATCCGTACCGAAACCGTGCACGAAAAGGACATGGAATGAGCGCGACCGAGATCTGGATCGTCATCGTCGGGATGACGATCGTCACGGCCGTCACGCGCGCGCTGTTCCTGATCGGCGGCGAGCGCACGGTCTTGCCCGAACGCGCGCAGCGCGCGCTGCGCTACGCGCCGGCCGCCGCGCTGGTCGCCGTCGTGTTGCCCGACGTGCTCGAAACGCCGGCCGGGCTGTCGTTCGCGCTGTCCAACCATCCGTTCTACGCGGCGCTCGCTGGGCTCGGCTGGTTTTTGTGGCGGCGCAGCATGCTCGGCACGATCGTCGTCGGCATGCTCGTGTTCACCGCGCTCCGCCTGATCTTCTGATGGGCCGCCGTTCCGGCCTGGCCGGCGCCGCCCGGTTGCGCGCGCGTATTGCTGCACTGCAGCAATGCGTCCGTGCCGGCGCGCGATCCCAAATAGGCGGAATTCGCCGCCGCACGGGTCAGTCTGCCGGGTGGATCGGCTAGAATGCCCGTTCGAGATTTTTTACCCGTGCGCGTCATGCGAACCGCCAGCCACGGCCGCATCCGGCGCCCTTTCGCGGCAGCCCGCGCACGTCCAGCGTGAACCCCCTTTCCCCATCCACTACTTCAATCTGTTCAACATGAGCCAAGTCAAGCGTCTTACCGACCTGATCGCCGCCGGCCAGCTCGCCGGCAAGCGGGTGTTCATCCGCGCCGACCTGAACGTCCCGCAGGACGATCACGGCAACATCACCGAGGACACCCGCGTGCGCGCGTCCGTGCCGGCCATCCAGGCCGCGCTCGACGCCGGCGCGGCCGTGATGGTCACGTCGCACCTGGGCCGTCCGACCGAAGGCGAATTCAAGCCGGAAGACTCGCTCGCGCCGGTCGCCAAGCGTCTCGCCGAACTGCTCGGCCGTGACGTGCCGCTGGTGTCGAACTGGGTCGAGAACGGCGTGAACGTCGCGCCGGGCCAGGTCGTGCTGCTCGAGAACTGCCGCGTGAACAAGGGCGAGAAGAAGAATTCGGACGAGCTCGCCCAGAAGATGGCGAAGCTCTGCGACGTGTACGTGAACGACGCGTTCGGCACCGCGCACCGCGCGGAAGCGACCACCCACGGGATCGCGAAATACGCGCCCATCGCGTGCGCGGGCCCGCTGCTGGCGGCCGAACTCGACGCGCTCGGCAAGGCGCTCGGCAACCCGGCCCGCCCGCTGGTGGCGATCGTCGCCGGCTCGAAGGTGTCGACCAAGCTGACCATCCTGAAGTCGCTGGCCGGCAAGGTCGACCAGCTGATCGTCGGCGGCGGCATCGCGAACACGTTCATGCTCGCGGCCGGCCTGTCGATCGGCAAGTCGCTCGCGGAAGCCGATCTCGTCGCCGAGGCGAAGGCGATCATCGACGAAGCGCGCGAGCGCGGCGCGTCGGTGCCGATCCCGACCGACGTCGTGACGGCCAAGGAATTCTCGCCGACGGCCGCGGCCACGGTGAAGCAGGTCGCCGACATCGAAGCGGACGACATGATCCTCGACATCGGCCCCGATACGGCCAAGGCACTCGCGAGCCAGCTCGAGAAGGCCGGCACGATCGTGTGGAACGGCCCGGTCGGCGTGTTCGAGTTCGACCAGTTCGGCAACGGCACCAAGACGCTCGCCGAAGCGATCGCCAAATCGTCCGCGTTCTCGATCGCGGGCGGCGGCGACACGCTCGCGGCCATCGCGAAGTACGGCATCCACGACCAGGTCAGCTACATCTCGACGGGCGGCGGCGCCTTCCTCGAGTTCCTCGAGGGGAAGAAGCTGCCGGCGGTGGAAGTGCTCGAAACGCGGGCGGCCTGAGCGTGGCGGCGCGCGCAGGGGTGACGAAGGCCGCGCGCTCCGCGAAAGCGGAGCAGCCGGCCGGCGCGGGCAAGCGCAAACGCGCGCCCGCGCGGGCGAACACCGCCCCGCGCGCACCGGCGGCCGCCGGCGACGCGGCCGTGCAGCACCACGAATTTCAGAACAAAGCGATGCCGGGCGCCAGCACCGGCACGCTCCCCGGAGCGGCGGCCGCTGGGCCTGCCGCTTCCGGCTCTCGCAGCGTTTCACCCAGCGCATCCACCTTGATCCAGATGAGGAGTTTCATGCAGCGCGCCACCAAGATAGTCGCCACGATCGGCCCGGCATCCAGTTCGCCGGAGATTCTGCTGCAGATGATGCAGGCGGGCCTCGACGTCGTGCGGCTCAATTTTTCGCACGGCACGGCCGACGATCACCGCCAGCGCGCCGAAATGGTGCGTGAGGCCGCCCGCAAGGTCGGGCGCGAGATCGCGATCATGGCCGACCTCCAGGGCCCGAAGATCCGCGTCGGCAAGTTCGAGAACGGCAAGACCACGCTCGTGCCGGGGCAGCCGTTCATCCTCGATGCGGGCTGCGAACTCGGCAACGACGAGCGCGTCGGCCTCGACTACAAGGAGCTGCCGCGCGACCTGAAGCCGGGCGACCTGCTGCTGCTGAACGACGGCCTGATCGTGCTGACCGTCGAGCGCGTGCTCGGCGACGAGATTCACACGACCGTCAAGGTGGGCGGCGAGCTGTCGAACAACAAGGGGATCAACCGCCAGGGCGGCGGCCTGTCGGCGCCGGCGCTGACCGCGAAGGACATGGAAGACATCCGGACCGCGATGTCGCTCGGCGCGGACCTCGTCGCGGTGTCGTTCCCGAAGAATGCGACCGACATGGAAATGGCGCGCCAGCTCGCGAATATCGCGGGCGCGCCGTACGGCATCAAGCCGAAGATGATCGCGAAGATCGAGCGCGCGGAGGCGATTCCGGCGCTGCAGAGCATCCTCGACGCGTCCGACGGCATCATGGTCGCGCGCGGCGATCTCGCGGTGGAAGTGGGCAACGCGGCCGTGCCGGCGCTGCAGAAGCGGATGATCCGGATGGCGCGCGAGTCGAACAAGCTCGTGATCACCGCGACGCAGATGATGGAATCGATGATCTACGCGCCGGTGCCGACCCGTGCGGAAGTATCGGACGTCGCGAACGCGGTGCTCGACGGCACCGACGCGGTGATGCTGTCGGCCGAGACGGCCGCCGGCAAGTATCCGGTCGTCACGATCGAGACGATGGCGGCCGTGTGCGTCGAGGCGGAAAAGTCGGAAGAAGTCGAGCTGGACAAGGATTTCCTCGACCGCACGTTCACGCGGATCGACCAGTCGATCGCGATGGGCGCGCTGTTCACCGCGTACCACCTGGGCGCGAAGGCGATCATCGCGCTGACCGAGTCGGGCGCGACCGCGCTGTGGATGTCGCGTCACTACACGCACGTGCCGATCTTCGCGCTGACGCCGCGCGTCGGCAGCGAGCGCACGATGGCGCTGTACCGCAACGTGACGCCGCTGCACGTCGACTTCAACAGCGACCGCGACTCGGCGCTGCAGGCGGCGCTCGAGATCGTCGTCAAGCAGGGTTACGTGCAGCATGGCGACATGGTCGTGCTGACCGTCGGCGAGCCGATGGGGCAGGCGGGCGGCACCAACACGCTGAAGATCGTGCGGGTCGGCGAGCACTATTGAGCGCCTGCTGAGCCGCATCGAGCCGGCCCGGTGGCCGGCAGCCCGGATCGGCCGAAGCCGATCCGTCACTGTTTTTTGCGCAAAAGCCGCGCGGGGTCCGAAGCCCCGCGCGGCTTTTTTTCTCCTTTTTGGCCGCATTGTGCCGTGCGAACGTAACAAATTGCGAGCGGGGCCCTCCGGGCGGTCGGAATCGGAGGCGCTTCGCGATAAAATGCGGCTATTCGACGCTCAGCCGCGCCGCGCCGTCCCGGTTCAGAGGGAAGCGAGCGCCGCGCCGGCGTCAGGGCGCACCGGTTTTCATTCCAAGGAGTTCCACAATGCCTCTCGTATCAATGCGTCAATTGCTGGACCACGCGGCAGAGCACGGTTACGGCCTGCCGGCCTTCAACGTGAACAACCTGGAGCAGGTCCAGGCGATCATGGCGGCGGCGGATCAGGTCGGCGCGCCCGTGATCATGCAGGCATCGGCCGGCGCGCGTAAGTATGCGGGCGAGCCGTTCCTGCGCCACCTGATCGAAGCGGCGGTCGAATCGTATCCGCACATCCCGGTCGTGATGCACCAGGATCACGGCCAGTCGCCGGCCGTCTGTACGGCCGCGATCCGCAGCGGCTTCACGAGCGTGATGATGGACGGTTCGCTCGAAGCCGACGGCAAGACGGTCGCATCCTACGAGTACAACGTCGACGTATCGCGCAAGGTCGTCGAGATGGCGCACTCGATCGGCGTGACGGTCGAAGCCGAACTCGGCGTGCTCGGCTCGCTCGAGACGATGAAGGGCGACAAGGAAGACGGCCACGGCGCGGAAGGCACGATGACCCGCGAGCAGCTGCTGACCGATCCGGAGCAGGCCGCCGACTTCGTGAAGCTCACGCAGTGCGACGCGCTCGCGATCGCGATCGGTACGTCGCACGGCGCGTACAAGTTTTCGAAGAAGCCGACGGGCGACATCCTGTCGATCCAGCGCATCAAGGAAATCCACGCGCGCATCCCGAACACGCACCTGGTGATGCACGGTTCGTCGTCGGTGCCGCAGGAGCTGCTGGCCGAGATCCGCGAATTCGGCGGCGACATGAAGGAAACCTACGGCGTGCCGGTCGAGGAAATCCAGGAAGGCATCAAGCACGGCGTGCGCAAGATCAACATCGACACCGACCTGCGTCTGGCGATCACCGGCGCGATCCGCCGCTACCTGTTCGAGAACCCGGGCAAGTTCGATCCGCGCGACTACCTGAAGCCCGCGCGCGAAGCCGCGAAGAAGGTGTGCGTCGACCGTTACCTCGCGTTCGGCTGCGAAGGCCAGGCCGGCAAGATCAAGCCGGTGTCGCTCGACAAGATCGCCGAGCAGTACAAGTCGGGCGCGCTCGCACAGGTCGTCCGCTGAGACTGTAGTACGATTTGCCCCGCCCGGTTCTGCCGCCGGGCACGGGCTGGCCGCCCGGTTGGCCGGATTCGATCCGGCCCCGGCAGCCGTTTCGTCCGGCCGAACAAGGGCCGGCCGGCAGCCGCCCGGGCGTTGCGCCCGCCGGTTTGCCGACGTATTGCAAGACCGCCGTTCCCGCCTGCCGCGGGGAACGGCGTTTCCCTTTTTGTTTGGCTCCTTATCTGCGAAAAGACGATGTCTACCCTTTACGAATCCACGCTCCGCTCGCTGCCGCTCCTCGGTCGCGGCAAGGTTCGCGATAACTACGCGGTCGGCAACGACAAGCTCCTGATCGTCACGACCGATCGCCTGTCGGCCTTCGACGTGGTGATGGGCGAGCCGATTCCGAACAAGGGCCGCGTGCTGAACCAGATGGCGAACTTCTGGTTCGACAAGCTCGCGCACATCGTGCCGAACCACCTGACGGGCGACGCGCCGGAAGCGGTCGTCGCGGCCGACGAGGTCGAGCAGGTGAAGGGCCGCGGCGTGGTCGTCAAGCGCCTCGAGCCGATCATGATCGAAGCGGTCGTGCGCGGCTACCTGGCCGGCAGCGGCTGGAAGGAATACCAGGCGTCGGGCGCCGTGTGCGGCGTGCAGCTGCCGGCAGGCCTGCAGAACGCGCAGAAGCTGCCCGAGCCGATCTTCACGCCGGCCGCGAAGGCCGAGATGGGCGAGCACGACGAGAACATCACGTTCGAGGAAACCGAGCGCCGCATCGGCACCGAGCTGGCCGCGACGATCCGCGACATCTCGATCAAGCTGTACAAGGAAGCGGCCGACTACGCGGCGACGCGCGGCATCATCATCGCCGACACGAAGTTCGAATTCGGCCTCGACAACCACGGCAAGCTGTACCTGATGGACGAAGTGCTGACCGCCGATTCGTCGCGCTTCTGGCCGGCCGACCAGTACGAAGTGGGCACCAACCCGCCGTCGTTCGACAAGCAGTTCGTGCGCGACTGGCTCGAGACGCAGCCGTGGGGCAAGACCGCGCCGGCGCCGGCGCTGCCGGCCGACGTCGTCGAGAAGACGGCCGCGAAGTACCAGGAAGCGCTCGAGCGCATCACCGGCCAGTCGCTCGCCTGATCGAGGTACCGACGACATGAGCGAAATCCAGACTGCCCACACGCACAGCGCGCCGCTCATCGGCGTGCTGATGGGTTCGAGTTCCGACTGGGACGTGATGAAGCACGCGGTCGCCATCCTGCAGGAATTCGGCGTGCCGTACGAAGCGAAGGTCGTGTCCGCGCACCGGATGCCCGACGAGATGTTCGACTATGCGGAGAAGGCGCGCGAGCGCGGGCTGCGCGCGATCATCGCGGGCGCCGGCGGCGCCGCGCACCTGCCCGGCATGCTGGCTGCGAAGACCACGGTGCCCGTGCTCGGCGTGCCGGTCGCGAGCAAGTACCTGAAGGGTGTCGATTCGCTGCACTCGATCGTGCAGATGCCGAAGGGCGTGCCGGTCGCGACGTTCGCGATCGGCGAGGCCGGCGCCGCGAATGCCGCGTTGTTCGCGGTGTCGATCTTGTCCGGCAACTCGGTCGACTATGCGAACCGGCTCGCCGCGTTCCGCGTGCGCCAGAACGAAGCCGCGCACGCGATGGTGCTGCCGCCGCTGGAATGACGGCATGGCGCGCGGCCGCACGACGCGGCCGGCGCCGGATTTTCCCACTGCGGCGGGCCGTTCCGCGTTCCGCCGCGACCGACCACTGACATGACCGCAACTCCTGATTCCGTTTCCCCGATCCTGCCCGGCGCGTGGCTGGGCATGGTCGGCGGTGGCCAGCTCGGCCGCATGTTCTGCTTTGCCGCCCAGTCGATGGGCTATCGCGTCGCCGTGCTCGATCCCGATCCGACGAGCCCCGCCGGCGCGGTCGCCGATCGGCACCTGCGCGCGGCGTACGACGACGAAGCCGCGCTCGCCGAACTGGCCGACCTGTGCGAGGCCGTATCGACGGAGTTCGAGAACGTGCCGGCCGCGAGCCTCGATTTCCTCGCGCGCACGACGTTCGTCGCGCCGGCCGGCCGCTGCGTCGCGGTCGCGCAGGATCGCATCGCGGAGAAGCGTTTCATCGAGGCGTCGGGCGTGCCGGTCGCGCCGCACGTCGTGATCGAATCGGCGGCGGCGCTCGCCGCGCTCGACGATGCGGCGCTTACCGCGGTGCTGCCGGGCATCCTGAAGACGGCCCGCCTCGGTTACGACGGCAAGGGCCAGGTGCGCGTCGCCACCCCGCAGGAAGCGCGCGACGCGCATGCCGCGCTCGGCGGCGTGCCGTGCGTGCTGGAGAAGCGCCTGCCGCTGAAATACGAAGTGTCGGCGCTGATCGCGCGCGGCGCGGACGGCCGCTCGGCCGCGTTCCCGCTCGCGCAGAACGTGCACCACAACGGCATCCTCGCGCTGACGGTCGTGCCGGCGCCGGCCGCCGATGCGGCCCGCGTCGAGGAAGCGCAGCAGGCGGCGATCCGGATCGCCGATACGCTCGGCTACGTCGGCGTGCTGTGCGTCGAGTTCTTCGTGCTGGAGGACGGCTCGTTCGTCGCGAACGAAATGGCGCCGCGCCCGCACAACTCCGGCCACTACACGGTCGATGCGTGCGCAACGAGCCAGTTCGAGCAGCAGGTGCGCGCGATGACGCGCATGCCGCTCGGCAATCCGCGCCAGCATTCGCCGGCCGCGATGCTGAACATCCTCGGCGACGTGTGGTTCCCGAACGGTGCGGCGGCTGACGCCGTCACGCCGCCGTGGGACACGGTCGCCGCGATGCCGGCCGCCCACCTGCACCTGTACGGCAAGGAAGAAGCGCGCGTCGGCCGCAAGATGGGCCACGTGAACTTCACGGCCGAGACGCGCGACGAAGCCGTCGCGGCGGCCACCGCATGCGCGCAGCTGCTGCGCGTGCCGCTCGACTGAGGCGCGGGCCGATGTCCATCGACCTCCCGACGCACGTGACGCCCGCGCAAATCGACGCGGCCGCCGCGCTGCTCGACGCGGGCCAGCTCGTCGCGTTTCCGACCGAAACCGTCTACGGGCTCGGCGGCGATGCAGCGAACCCCGAGGCCGTCGCGCGCATTTACGCGGCGAAGGGGCGGCCCGCGAATCATCCGGTGATCGTGCATCTGCCGCCCGGCGGCGATCCGGGTTACTGGGCCGACGACTTGCCGGCCGACGCGCACGCGCTGATCGAGGCATTCTGGCCGGGGCCGCTCACGCTGATCCTGAAGCGCCACGCGCGCATTCCGGATGCCGTGAGCGGCGGGCAGGATTCGGTCGGGCTGCGCTGTCCGTCGCATCCGGTCGCGCAGGCGCTGCTGGCCGCGTTCAGCGCGCGGCGCGGCGGCCACGGCGGCGTGGCCGCGCCGTCCGCGAACCGGTTCGGCCACGTGAGCCCGACGACCGCGCAACACGTGCGCGACGAATTCGGCGATACCGTGCACGTGCTCGACGGTGGCGCATCCGAAGTCGGCATCGAATCGACGATTCTCGACCTGTCGCGCGGTTTCCCGGCGCTGCTGCGCCCGGGCCACGTGACGCCGCGGCAGATCGCCGACGTGCTCGGCCGCGCGCCGAAGCTGCCGGACGGCAGCGATGCGACCGCACCGCGCGCATCTGGCACGCTGAAAGCGCATTACGCGCCGCGTACGCCGCTCGCGCTGTTGCCGTTCGACGCGCTCGAGCCATTGCTCGTGGCCGCGCAAACCGACGGCGAACGCGTCGCGCTCGTCGCCCGCGCGTCGCGGGCTGGGCACTGGGCGCAGGCCGACGGCGTGCATTTCATCGCGGCGCCGGAAGATCCGCAGGCCTATGCGCGCGACCTGTACGGGATGCTGCGGGCGCTCGACCGCGCGCAGGTCGCGCGCATCCTCGTCGAGAAGCTGCCCGAGACCGTCGAATGGATCGCGGTCAACGATCGCCTCGGCCGCGCGGCGGCCGCATTCGAAGCGCGCGACTGACGCATCGATCCGCATCCGTTCACATCCATCCGCACCAACGAAAAACGCCCGACCGGCGAACCGGTCGGGCGTTTTCGTTTGGGCGCGTCGCCGGCGGCTTACTTGCCGACGCCGGACTTCGCGATCTGCTGCTGGACGTACTGCGCGAACAGCGCATGCAGGTGCGTCGTCGGGTGGACCGTGTCGGCGAACATGTAGGTCTGGTCCGCGTTCGCGACCGTGTAGGTCTGCGGCGAGCAGAACAGCGACGAGCCGAACGCGGTCGCGTTCGCGACGCCGTACTGCGTGGCGGCCTGGACCATCGCCTTCAGGTTGCAGGCGGTGTCGGTATTCGACACGCTGAAGCCGTTCGCCTGGTAGTTGGCCGCGATGCCGTCCTGCCACGTGAACGCATCGACCACCACATACTTCGTCGGGTCGACCTTCAGCGCGGCGAGCGTGCCGACCAGCGTCTTGTTGAACAGCCCCGACAGTTGCGTGAACGCGGCCTGCGTGCCGCCCTGCAGCGCGAGCGGCGTGCCGCCGATGTCCGGCACGTTCGAGACGAACACGTGCGTCGCGCCTGCCGCGACGATCTGCTGGACGATCCCGCCGAGCTGCTGCGCGGCCAGGCCGATCGCCTGTGCGGCCGCGAGTTGCGCGGCCGGCGTGTTGCCTTGCGCCTGCGCGACCTGGGCCTGGTAGAAGATGTCGTTCGCGCCGCCGTTGATCAGCACGATCTGGCCGGCGTTGAAGCTGCCGTGCTGCGTCAGGTACTGCTTGACCTGGTCCGCGATCGGCGTGGTGGTCGCCTGTGCGTAGTCGGGGTTCGGCACGCTGGCGTCCGCATGGCCGATGCCCGGCTGCAGCGTCACGCGCGAGCCGCCCTGCGCGTAGCCGAGGCCGCCGGTGGCCTGCAGCGGAATGCCGAAGCCGCCCTGGTTCGCGGGCTGCAGCGTGTCGCCGTAGTACTGCGCGACGTCCTGCGTCCAGACCTGGCCCGGGTTGGTCGTGAAGCGGCCGCCGCCGAAGCCGAGCTTGATCTGCGAGTAGGTGCCGACGTCGGACAGGCTGTCGCCGAACGACACGACCTGCATCTTCACGCCCGACGGCGGCGTGTTCGACGCGCTACTGCCGTTGTTGTCGTCACCGCCGCCGCATGCAGCGAGCAGCGCGAGCGCGGCGCCGGCGATCGCGACCTGCGCGGTGCGCAGCATGCGCAGCCGGCTGCGGGAAGGTGCGTGTTGTTGTGTCTGCATCGTTCGATCTCCTCGTAGATATGGCCTGATGTGTTTCTCATCTGCCGCGTGCCTGCTCGGTTCCGGGCTGCGCGGCGGCCGTTGGCTGAAACGGTTTATCGATCGCGCGCAGCCGCCAGCGGCTCGGTGCGCGGATCCTGGTTCGCGGCCTCGGCAATCTGCGCATGATAAGCGCTCGCCCATTCGGGCGGGCCGAAAATCGCGCGCAGCTTGTTGCGCCATCCGTCGACGCGCAACGCGTCGGACGCCATCGACACCCACTCGTGGAACGTCGCGACAAACGGGTTGTTCGAGCCGAGCCGCTCGACGATGCCGTACTGCGGCGGATCGTCGGGCGTTTCCTCGACATAGCTGCCGAACAGACGATCCCAGATCACCAGGACGCCTGCGTAATTACGATCGATGTAGCGTGCGTTGCGCGCATGGTGCGCACGGTGGATCGACGGCGTGTTGAGCACGTATTCGACCCAGCCGAGCTTGCCGATCGCCTGCGTGTGCACGAAGAACTGGAACGCGAGGTTGATCAGCACGATGCCGACGACCTGTTGCGGCGGAAAGCCGGCGAACGCGAGCGGCAGCCAGAACAGCCACATGCCGGCGACCGGGTACATCAGGCTCTGGCGGAAGGCGGTCGAGAAATTCATCCGCTCGGACGAGTGGTGCACGACGTGCGCGGCCCACAGCCAGCGCACGCGATGGCTCGCGCGATGGAATACGTAGTAGAGGAAGTCCTGCGCGACGAACAGCACCGCGAACGACAGCCAGCCGTCGTGCCACGTGTAGACGCGATAGTGCCGGTAGCAGTACGCATAGACGGGAATCACGAACAGCCACGCGAGCTTGTCGGCGCCCTGGTGCATCAGCGCGAGCGCCGCGTTGCACAGCGTGTCGCGCCACGCATAGATGCGGTCCTGCGCACGGGTGCGGGCGAGGTGCCAGGCCTCCCACGCGATGCAGAGCAGGAAGACGGGCGCCAGCGCGAGCAGAAGCAATTCGACGTCGAATCGCATGGGCGTGTGTCTCCTTCGTTCCCCTGCAAGCCATCAGGCCGGGCGTGTGGCCCGTTGTAGATATCGTCAGGCCAACAGCCTACGCAATCGCTACGCGCTAGGCGAGGGGGCAGCGTAGAGGGTTCCCTCTGAGGACAGGGTTTCTACGGAATCCGTACTGCACGGGGCCGGGCGGTGCGGCCCTGTTTTGCGGGAAGGGTGCGCGCGCGGCGCGGCGCGCGAAAGTGATGGGGGCGTTTCAAACCGCGCGGCGCGGGATTTCGCGGGCGGCGCGGGCGGGGAGCCGCACGGGCCGCCTTGCCGGGACGGCCCGATGCGCGGTGCGCGGACCGTCAGTGCGCGCCCGCGTAGACCCACTCGAGCAGCGTGTCGTGCGCGGCGCGCGCGCCTTCCGCGTGATCGTTGTTGATGAAGCTGACGACGATGTAGCTCTGGCCGTCGGCGCCGGCGACGTAGCCGGCGATCGCGCGCACGTCGCGCAGCGTGCCGGTCTTGATGTGCGCGTTGCCGAGCACGCCCGCGTTGGTGAGGCGGTTCTTCATCGTGCCGTCGATGCCGGCGATCGGCAGCGAATCGACGAACGCCTGCGCGACGGGGCTCGCGTTCGCGGCCTGCAGCAGCGCGGCGAGCGACAGCGCGCTCACGTGCTCTTCGCGCGACAGCCCCGAGCCGTTCTCGATCACGAGGTCGGGCATTGCGATGCCGTTCTTCTGCAGGAACGCCTGGATCGCGCGGCTCGACTGCTCGGGTGTCGCGGGCGGCTTGCCGCTGACCGCGCCGATCGTCAGGAACAGGTTGCGCGCCATCACGTTGTTGCTGAACTTGTTGATGTCGTAGACGATGCTGCCGAGCACCGGGCTGTGATGCACGGCGAGCGGCCGCGCGGTGGTCGGCACCTTGCCTTCGCTCACGGGCCCCGCGATCGTGCCGCCGTCCTGCTGCCACAGCGCGAGGAAGCCGCGCGCGAAGAAGGTCGTGTGATCGAGGATCGCGAGGTTGGTCGTGTGCGCGCCGCAGCGCAGCGGGTAGTCGCCGGCGAACGACGCGGTCATGATCCCGCCGCCGGCCGTGAGCGTCGGGCGCGCTGCCGCGGCGGCCGCGCTGCAGGAGCCCGAGCCTTCGACGAGCTGGTTGTCGATCGACAGATCCGCGAGCGGCGGCAGCACGTCGACGGCGACCTTGCCGTCCTCGCCCGGCGTGACCGTGAACGACACGGCCTTGAACGCGTAGAGCAGCGGATCGGGGCCGACGTTGTACGGCGCGCTGGCGTCGTCGTCGAACGACGGCAGGTCGCGCGTCGACGCCGCGAAATAGCTCTTGTCGAGCACGAGGCCGCCGGCCACGCGCTTGACGCCGGCCTTGCGCAGCTTGTCGACGAGGTCGATCAGCTCCTCGGGCACGAGCTTCGGATCGCCGGTGCCCTTGATGTACAGGTTGCCCTGCAGCGTGCCGTCGGGGTCGATCGTGCCGTCCGTGTACGCGGTGGTGCGCCAGCGGTAGTCGGGGCCGAGGATCGACAGGCCCGAGAAGGTCGTCACGAGTTTCATCGTCGAGGCCGGCAGCATCGGCCGGCTCGCATTCCATGCGATCAGCGGTTGCGGATCGCCGACGCGCTCGACCACGACGCTCATCGCCGATGCCGGCACCTTCGCGCGCTGCAGCGCGACGAGCACGGAGGCCGGCAGCCCGGCCGCGCGCGCGGCGGGCGACACGACGGCGGTCTTGCGCGCTTCCTTGTGGGATTTCTTGCGGGCCTGCGCGGGCGGCGCGAACGCGAGGGCCGTGCAGGTGGCGATGACGGCGGCCGCCCGCAGGCAGGCGCGGGCGCGAGGGGCGAACCGGGCGGAAAGATCGGAAATCGGCATGGGCGAATACGGGAAAAGCAGGGGCTCGGGCAGGACGCGCGGGGGCGCCGAAGCGCACATTGTAGAGACAAGTCGGGGCAGGCCCCTTGCAATCCGCCTTACTGTTGCATTGCACGCCGCGCACGCGATTCGCGGCGCTACAATGGTCGCCGTGTTTGACTCGCCCCATGGATGCGTGGCCCGATGCGGATTCTGCTTGTCGAAGATGATCGAATGATTGCCGAGGGCGTGCGCAAGGCGCTGCGCTCGGA
>Ga0268252_1000862_pt1 | contig 18365 bp, 14 predicted proteins | sample AgamicMgSfrz_FD_200244 | JGI IMG/M metagenome (GOLD analysis project Ga0268252, IMG submission 200244) | Agave microbial communities from Guanajuato, Mexico - Mg.Sf.rz (v2) (version 3) | ecosystem: Host-associated > Plants > Phyllosphere > Phylloplane/Leaf | place: Guanajuato, Mexico | collected... | reverse complement strand
GCTTTAAAAGTGCACGATTTTCATATATAAAAAAATTTTAAAAGTGCACGATTTTCATATATACGAAATCCTTTAATACCAATGGTTTAAACTTTAAAAGTGCACGATTTTCATACTAACAAATAAACAGGGGAGGGAGAGGGAGAAGGGAGAGAGAGGATTATATAAAGAGAATATATCTCTTAAAGATACGAGTAACTAAAAAAAGAATGGTTTTAATATTTATGTATTTAGATTTATTATGTCTATGGTGTGTGGACATAGAGTTTTATAAATTGGAAATAAAGAAAGATAAAATTTAAGTAACAAGATATAGGGAATGATTTGTTTTGAAGGAGGAGGGTGTAGCCTCGGTCCGAGGTAGGACAATGTTTTGAATTATGGTACGTGAAATTATCTATAGATTTTTAGTATGGAGTTTAGCAACAAGATAATTAGATATATAAGAATTCAGAAAGTATGAGGCTGTTGAATTTAAAACTTAAGCAATGAGGATAGCAGAATAGGCTCAAATTTCAATTTTTAGATACATAGTAGATAAATTGGTCATGAATAAAAATAAAGCTCTTAAAAAGGAATTTGAAGCGTTTAGTATTTAGTAAGGGGAAGTATGAATACTTTTTGTAAGACGTTCGAAGTAAGCTTAGTATATTGGAACGTCTTGTTATGCTTATGCTTAATATATTCTTCTTTCTAGAAACTATAACAAATTAGCTTCTTGAGCTACGAATTCTTAAAAAATGGGCATTTTAAGACTCCTTACTTTTTCATGGAAATGCAGTTATACCAATGGTTAGAGCTTTAAAGTGGCACGATTTTCACATATAGAAATTCATAAAATACCCCCAAAAGTGTCTTCCTTAGATTATAGAAAGGGTTTTTATTCTTTTCTTATAGGGAAAGACCCTGGAAACTTTGTAAGAGCTGCATCTTAGAGCCTAATGAGTTGTAAGTATTAAAAACCCTAACAAATCTATAGATTACTGTATGCACTTAAGCTTTAGTGTTAATAATCTAATTATTAGATTCAATTTTAGGAGGATTCTAATGTTCTCTACAGAATTCTAAATTAAGAAACCGAAAAAGGCATAAGAACCACCCGAATTGGGTACCTAAAGGTAGTAAATAGGGTAAAATCGGGGGAGATATCGGCAAAATTGGGTTAATTTTTATTGTCATACCTCTGGTAATTTGTTAGAATAGCAAGTGTAGGTTAAAAAAAGTTAACTCTACCTAAAAAACACAACTATTATTGGGTAAAGACCACCAGTGTGGTTATTATTTTTTGGCTAATGGTTGTCGTTAACGACAACAGTAGGGAACTTACCTACCAACTACACTTACGTAGGTAACGTAGTTTTGTCTAACGGTTGCAAGTCAGCAACCAGTACTACTAAGTTAAGTGTTAGCAAAAAAGTAATACTTTTGCTTACTTGACAATAACTCACTACTACGTTGTAAACATGTAATCCTTAAATAAGTTCTCCATTATAGGGAGCTTTATACTTTCGAATGTTGCATATTGTCTCATTTTGTTTCCTCCCTGTAACTCTGGATACTCCCAGTAGTTAGCAAAGTGGAGGTGAAGAAGAGAATAGGCATAATTAATTTTAAGACATCACTAAATAAACACCAGTTACACCAGTAAGAAGGTGACAACACCAGAGACTGGGATAAATGAATATTTTTTTAGTAGGTAACATATATCAGTAAAAAAAGAAAAAACCATCCTCGGTTGGCGCCAAGAATGGTTAGAGAGTTAACTGTTGTCTCACCAACAATTAACTGATTACTTTGAGTTGGTATACTCGTCTAGATATTTATAAAAACGTTCCTTTTCTTCAAGTTCCTTGCGATGTTTTCGTTCAACATTGGCGTGTTGAATCTTTTTGACGCAAAGCTGTACAATCATAATTACTACAACGAGTGCAATCGTGTAGAGTATGATGTCGTGAGTGTTTAAATGAGAAATTTCTCTCATCATGTCCCATGAAGAGTTCCCACACACATATGCAAGAAGAAATGCAATAAGCGTGTTAAGAAAGCCGTCTTGCTGATTATTATTATTCATTGTCCTTTTCACCTCCAGCGTAAAACGCCTTATTACCCTAGCGGGAGTGTGAAAGAATACGGGTTCACTCTTTCATATTCACTTGTCTTTTAATACGATAAGCACCACTCCTTCAAAGTGGACGGTTGTCCTCTTGCAAAATATTAATAATAGAAACCACAACTCTTTCAAAACAAAAAAATAGAAAGGGTATTTTGTTATGTTCCGAGAGAGACGCTTCTACCCACCATTATATAATGGTTCCATTGGAAAAACAATCCTCAGATTCATATATACTGGCATTTTTCCCTGTTCTGACCTCAAAAACTATCAGGTACTCCCTGGGTAATCTTCTGTTGAAAAAAATTTTAACTTTTTTTATATCATTCACTTTTATTATATGTAACCCACGGGTTTCTTTAACACAAGCTTGTTTATATGCTAATTTAATTTCTTCTAACATAATCATAGGCAAAAATAGTTATTCTGAAACCTCTTTTTATTGATTCTCACTTAATTACTTGCGTTCTTTTTAATCACTAGGACATTATCTATCTGCTCCGGTTTTACTTTTAATAATTTTACCCCTCCATTTATGTACTTGCAGCGCACGCTTTATTTAGGACATCCCTACTCCTTTATTATACCCTACTTTCCAATTACACCTGTCGTTCGAGCCAACACATAAAAATAGCGATGGATGCTTATATATCAAGGGCTAAGCTTGTGTATGTGATGAGGTTATAGAGGTAATAACTTTTTGTCATAAATCTGATATACAACAGCACGGCTTTATTTATCGTGATATACTTTTAAAAAAAGAACTAGGAGAACCCATTTATGAACATGAAACAGCCACCATTATCCAGAGAAGAAATGGTAAAAGTTTGTGAAGACTTTGTAGTTAATACAACGGAGGCAGCCGAAATTTTAGAGATTAGTACATCTCGTTTACGACGTTTAGTGAGAGAAGGAAAAGTAAAATCGTTGATGAAATTTAAAACAGAAACGTTGTTTTGGCTTCCGGATATTGAAGAGCGTTACCGAGAATTAAGCGGAAAATATAATAAAAGTTAAGTAGCTTTTTTAAAATAAAAAGCTATTTTTTTCAGACAAAAGGTTCCGAAGTCGGAACCTTTTGTGTTACAATAAATCTATCTTAATAAGAGAGAAGAGAAGGAATTAATTTACAGAAAACCTCCTCTCTCCCCCGAAAAGATGCTTTTTTTTAGGGATGGGGGGATAGGGGTACACGGTTAAATCGCATCTGAAAGCTGTCAAAAATTTAAAAATGAAAAGGGGTAAAACAATGAGTTTCATAAATACTTTTTTAGAAAAGCCAACGAGGGTGTACAAAAAACGTAAAACGAGAGCAGATAAAAAAATATGCACACACATTTGGTTGAGCGATTATGAGTACGAAAAAGTTTTTATTGCTTCTAAGAAAAGTAGACAAACAATGACTCAGTTTTGTAGTCAAATTGTTATTCAGGATTTAGCAAATACAGATAATTTTTCTCTCGTGCAGCATCAAGTTCAAGCTAGACAAACGAATGTAAAACTAAATCAAGAACAACATGAACAGGTGATAAATTTATCAGTTGAGTGGAATTTTATCCCAATAAGACACGCCGTTCACAGAGTTCTCATTTCAGGTCTTCGCTCAAGAGGTGTACTATGACAGTTAAAACTTTTAGTGGAGCGGATGTGTTAGGTTCATACTTGCAAAAGCCAGCAGGCTTTGGTGGATGGTTAAAAACAGTCTTTCAAACAGAAGAGGTAAAAATTCAAATTTCACTACCAACAAGATGTTTTCTAAGGCTCGAAATGTTTTGTGAAGATGTTCAGGAATACTGTAGTACGGTTAACAATCCACTTGAGCTCGATTTCTCCATAATGGTCGAACTATTACTTGAGGATGTGGTATCCTACTACGGAAAAACAAATAATGTCCTAACTCTACATAAACAATTTCAAAGTCTGGAGAAACTACCATTAGTTATAGGGTCTCAAGCGCAAAAGAAAGAAAAATTCACAATTCAATTAGACAGGAAGCTTGTTTTTAGGCTCGAAATGTTGTTAGCGGATATAAGCGAATTTGAAGACCATAATTACAGCGTAGAGAGGGTTTTGACCTTATGTTTGCTTAATTTCTTAAGCGAAATTTTCAGGGGAAACGGGCAAGCCGTTCAAAAATCTATTATTAAACGACTTAAGTAAAAAGAGAAGGTATATACCTTCTCTTTTTCTATTATTCTCCTGAGCCTACCGATATGCCAGTTACGTTAAATCGTATATTCGTTGAAACAGTACGGTTAAATACTTTTGTATCGTTAGACGGAAAACGATAGTTGTTTTCAACTGGTATTGGACAATTCATAGTGACTACTTCTTTACTACAACTATCTGCTACTGGTTTGTTTTGACTAAATAACACATCTAGTTGTCCAGAAACGTAGTCCCAGTAGCGAAATCCTGGTAACGTTCTATGGCTATCTCCCCAGCTTACACTAATGGTTCTATGAAACTTAGTTCCATCAAACTCAGGAAACGAAACCTGTAGCGGTCCGTTGCTCGGCGTAGTTAATAATTGCTGTTCTTTATGCCAAATGGTGTCTAATAGATTTGTTACATTTGTGCGTGTTCCATGATTGCCTCCCCAAGGGTTATTATCAGCACCAACAATTGTTCCATCCTGCTTAATTCCACGTCCGTCTTTCCAGTTAATATAAGCAATATAATCATTCGTTGCTTTAGGGTCTTCTACTACAGAATGACCTGAGATAGTGATGCTATTAGGCGAATGCGCCCATGCATGTGCCACAACAAATGTACGTTCATATTGACTTGTTGGTTGAGCTGAAGGTTTTCGGACTCCAGACTCACTGAACATATCAAATCTTAATACATTCCATCCTTCATATAATAAGCGATGGTCATTCGAATTGTACGGGAAGAAACCGTTTGTTCCTCCTACTGGGTAAATACCATAGTTATATGTATAGTTACCTTGCTTATCCCTAAATCTCCACGTAGCTTCAGGATATCTACTTGTATCTTCTAGATACTCCATTGAACCATCACTCCAATGAACTTTCATTCTAAAGTCATACCAATGCCCAGTTTGATACGTTTTATTATTGAATACTAGTATTGGACTTAGACCAAAGCTTGGTGCAGACTGACTTCCACTGAATGATGAAGCTGTTGTGACAGGGAATGAATTAGTTAGTTTATTTCCACTCTTATTCTTATCTACATCGTGAACATAAACAGTATTATCTTGCCACTCTACTTTATCAATACCTATTAAGTCGAAAGTCTTTTTGTCTTCTTTCGTAGCTTTTACATCACTCGCATAAGCAGCAGGCGGCAGACCATTGTTATAGACCGGACCATATACAGGATATGTACTTGTGATACAGTATTGTTTTGCTACTGGGTCAGTAATATAGAATTCATTAATAGCGCTGTTACCATGTACATCACCCTTCGCATCCGTGTAGCTCCAAACAGAGTTTAAGTACTTAACCTCTTCACCAGTACTACAAACAGTACTTTGCCATGTGTCAGGAATCAACGTTATATCCTTTGTGGAACCATCTTGCCACGTATTTTTACTATAGTACTTGCCTTTAAATCCAGTCTTCCCTTTGGTTGCAGGAGCTGTAATAGTCACTTTGTTTGAATACACACGCGTTTGGGTCTGCGTACTTTGATAGCCGTTATTTACATAGCGATAATCTATTTTTCTAGCACCTCCGATGGCGCTATTTTGACCTGTATCACGATTAATAAACATTTTATCTAAACAGTTCATGCCACTACCATCCGCAAAGGTTTTTACGCAAATGTAGCTGCCATAAGCTTGGTCTTGATATGTTTTAGGGCTTCCTACTACAATATTTACTTTCATAATATACATCAGTGTAATGAACCAATCGTCTTGGTGAGCATTTTCTCTATAAATATAGCGGATTTTTCTATATGGATTACCCATACTCCAGTTGTTATAGTTCAAATTAGTATCCATTTGTCCAGTACAGTCTCTACTAGAACCATCCCCATAGGTCTTTAAACAACTTGGCGCACTGTATCCTGTTGTAATTTGTGGGTCTGATGTTTTAGTTGGTGTACCTAAGCTACTATTACGATTGTGTGTTTCAAGTACTTTTACTTTCGCACTTTCACTTGTACCACCACTTAAATTTACCCTAGTCACGTAATACATTTTGATTGTCCAACTACCGTTGTGTCCGTTCTCAGTGAATTGGTAGTAGTTATTTCTAACCCCTCCGCCTAGAGACCATCCGTTTTTATTTGGTGTATGAGTAAGCGTAGCGTTAGATGGATAATCTCCACCAGAACTGCCACTTTGTCCACCTGACTTCGTTATATCACCATCTACACAACTTCTCGTTGTACCGTTTCCAAAGGTTTTCGTACAAGATGCACTGTACCCTTCTTCAGTTAAACCAAGTTCACCAGAACCAGGATATTTTGCATTCGTTGTGACATACGTTTTATTAGTTCCAGTCACTTTTACGGAAGTCACATAGTAATAATCACGATAAGTTTTTTTCGTATCTGTGCGTCCAGATAACGGACCTGTATATGTATAACTCCATGTAGCACGTCTTTTACCTCCACCGGTTCCCCAGCCGTTAGAATTCTTATTAATTGTCATATTTGCTGTACAATCCCGAATTTCTCCGTTATAATACGTGCGTTTACATGTAACAGGAGAATCAGCCGGTTGCAGACCTCTAACTGCGTCTACTACTATTTCGCTAACAGGGTTTGTCAATGTAATATCTTTAAAGTTCCACTGTTTTGCTGTATCGGTATCTTTCTTTCCTGTTATAGGGTCTGTATGCGTCCATTTATGTTCGATATACTGACCTTTTTTTGTTGTTGTATGATTTGGTGAACAGCCCTTTGAACTGCCATCCCCATAGATTTTTGTACATGTAGCACTTGGTGCGCCTTCATCTTCTAGAAAACTATTACTCTTATCAGCAACTATATCAATTTGTTTTACATAGTATGTATTTTCACATTTTGTTTTACTTCCACCATAACCACCAGTTACAACTGCACAATTCTTTCTAACCCCATTATTAATAGAACCGTAGTTAAAAGTCGCTGTAACATATGGAGGGTGGCTGCCTGTAACCGTTTTGGTTTCAGTTTTAGTGCCCTCGGGCTTGTCCACGGTACCCCCTAAACCTGGTTGTCCATTATTTTCAGCCAATCCATTTTGATAAGATTCATAGGTTCTGTAGAGCGTGTAGCTATATCGATAAGTAGTTTTTACGTCTCCTAGATTATAAGTATTGTCATACAGTGTTCCACCCGTAATTTCCACGCTTACAATTGTCTCTTTTTCATTTTCTTTATGTGTTTGATTAGTAGGAACATCACATGTTTCGTATGGACCGGTCATTACTATCTGTCCGCCATGGTTATTACAGAAACTCTTTAGGGCAGCTGAGTTTGCTCCGGCATGAACTTCGGTTGCTTTACTACCTAAAACAAATAAAGATAGCATGGTTGCAACCGTAAATATATATTTTGTCTTCATATTTCACCCCCAAATATAAATTTGAATTTGAAATATGATACCTTTTTAAATATATAAGTCAAGAAAACAGAAAGCCTACTGTTGATTACAGTAGGCTTCAGAAGTTTATTTTATAAAATTGTTTCGTTTGCTTTTAGATTTGTAACGTCCATTCCCTTAACATCAGATTTCTTTAATAAATCTTGTTGATATTTAAGAGCATCGTCAACTTTGTAGTATTCAGCAAGATAGTACAGTCTGTAGTAATCTGCCTTTAACATTTCTTTTGGAAAGCCTTTTTTCTCTTCATCTTTTAAAGAATCATATACCTTTTGAACTGTAGTATCATCAGAAAGGTTTTTCTTTGCGTATTCCTTTGCTAAAGTTTGGTGCATGTATAATCCTTCAGATGGAACAGCAACGCCTTTAGGACCATTTTTAACGGCTTCTACAGTATCTTTATAGCCTTTATCTAATTGTTCCTGTGTAACACCTAAATCTTTCATTAACGCTTCTTTTAAAGCCATATTCTTAATGACAGCTTCTGTGCTTTTGCTTTTACCCTTAATTGAATTCTTCATATATTCATCTTTGTATTGTTGAATATCATTGTTAGATAGCTTTTTACCATTAAAAGTTACATCTGATGCTGATACAGAACTTGCTTCTTGCGTTGTTTCTGCGCCAGCTTTAGATGATGTTGTATCATCCTTACTGCATGCTCCTAAAATAGATGTTGCTAATGTCAAAGATGCAATTCCTAATACGATTTTTTTCATGATGTAGTCCCCCATAATTTTAAGTTAGCTTTTGTTTTCTAATTTCTGTTTTAGTTCTTTATTCTCTTTCTCTAAAAAAACATTGCGTTCGATGAGTTCTAGAGTTCCAGGTGCAGTTTCACCTATGTAACGAAGCAACTCTTTCTCATCAATTTTATATCCTTCTTTTCGGTTGTCAGGGTTATCGGGTTTAATGATGTTGATTTTACCCTGATTTATCCACCTTCTAAAGACATTTAAGTTAGAAGCCAATCCGAAATTTTTCAGATATTCGAATGCTTCTTTTGTATTAAACAAATATAAAACCTCCGCACTAATTTTTTAGAAAATCCTTACTTTACTATTGTAACTTTACTAAAGTGTAATTACAACTAATATGCCCTTTTTTGTAGAATTTTTGAAAAAAATACAAATTACCACACCCAGACCATTAATTTCACTCTTCCATAGAACATATAGAATTTTGCCCGCCGTGGCGACCACGCAAGAAAAGTTATACAAAAAATTAACCACGAACATTTTATCCACTTGGCGCACGGCGGCTCACCCTATAAATCACTTAGAACTGACTTTTTAAAAAAGAGGATTGGCGAGACGGCGACCACGCATATTTGTGAAGTACTTAGCAAGCGTGAGCGTTTTTTTATACACCTTGGCGCAGGGTTGCCATCTACTTTACTTTCCTACATAAAAACTGGTTTCAACGTCTTCGACTTTTGTAAATAGAAGGTCTTTTTTATGTGATTTTTACCTCAGAACCATATAAAAAAGCTAAAAATACGTAAATCCAATTTATTTTAAAATAAATCAACTGATTTACGTATTTGATATGTTACATTCGATAAATCTATCAATACATATAAGTTTTTGTGGAAAATGAGCCGTTTTTTGTTCATTTTCAAACTTTTTTTCTGAAAAATTTGCTCCTTTTTACCGTTATTTTAAGCGGAAATCATTATTTTCTATTCCAAATTGGAGCATCTGTATCAACGTATCGTTTGATGTGGTCAATTCTGCTATGTCCCATTTGGAGTGCCACATGAAGGCGACGGAGTTGTTCCCAACTGAGGTCTTTAACGGGTTTATTATTTTTTATATTGTAGTAATTTAAGCGAAGCTTTTCATTTTCAATACGTTTTAAGATTCCTTCCTTATTAGAACCTTGAAGATTTATATAATCTCCTATCATTCCCTCCAGTTGCCTTCTAGATTTATATCTAGTAGCGTTATATTCCTGCTGTGCGTAACCTCTTCTATTGCTATGGCTAGTATATCTAGTTAATTTTCCATTTGAATCAACTGTATTTACACCAGCAGCATCAGCAGCCTTTTTTAGTACCTCTTGAACGTATTTCCCTGCTAATTGTTTGTTTAATTGCTTACCTTTACTATTTATTATTGGAAATAAAGGGGCTCCTTCGGCTTTGCCTTCTACTAATTGCTTGTAAAAGGCTGTACTTGATTCTTTTAAGGGTGTTCTTCTATTAAAATCGTTCTTATCTTTATCGTATTTCTTCGTTTTCTTCTCTAAATCAATATCACCAGCTCTCAGATTGCACTCTGCTGTGATTCGACCACCCGTATCTCTCTGCGATTTCAATACATTTACTACAGATTGGTAGTTACGATGGTCTTCTGGAATAACGTCTTTTATTTTATCTAGTATTTTCTCAAATTCTCCTCCTTTAGGCTTTATAGATGTCACCTCACCAGCCTTAGTCATTCCAATACCCTCTTGATGCAATTTATATAAACGCCCTTTTCCCTCCTCAATAGAGCCTTTTAAGCCCACCCGAATCTTATCTGTCCCCTTCCACACTTTATCCTTAGAAACAAGGTCCTGGAGTTTAGAAAAGGCATGTGCGCTACCCACTACGTATGAACCACCAATCTCTTCATCGTGATGCCTGTGTGTTAACGTTTCAAACCACTGGTCTACATGAGAACCTTTCCAAAACTTTGGATTATATAACTTATGTTCCTTTGGGTTATCTCCGATAATCTCTGGAATGCCATTATTGATAAAATTTTGGATTTTTCCATAATAAGAATTAGCAGTAGTTTGTTTAATGCTGCCGTTTTTAACGGCAGTATCAAATGCCTGTTTTACCATTTTTAAAGCATTTTCTTTTTTCATACCAACCTCCAAATACATAAAAAATAAACCGGACAACACATACGTTATAAGTCCTGGGGACTTCTAACTTAATTAACATTTGAAGGTTTTAACCTCCAAACCTATAAAAATAAACCTAATTTAGCGCAGTCAAAAAGCCACGTTCTAAATCGCAATTTTTGCAGTTTCCTTCTGGTCTTCCCATTATTTTTAAAAAATTACGGTTCGTCTATCGCCTCATCTGTAATTTTCAAAATAAAGGTCAGTCTGAAGGAAACTGCATGGTGCTCGATTATCCCTTGTTGCATTCCGAATTTACTGTGTCATTGTGCATTCCATTCAGCAAAAGTTTGTTCTTGTAAGCTAAGGCTTACTTGCGAACTGCACTAATGCTTCATTCCATTTCAACGCCACTGCGTAAATTCTCCATTTACAAGTGATAATGCTGCGCTTTAGAAAACAAAAACCATTCGTGAGTGAAAATCCTTAAATTAATCTAAGTACCGACAGAGCCAAATATCTTAACCCATCATCCATTTTCACAAATCAAAATACAAATTTCATTTGTATTCTCATTTGTGAAAATCAACAACGGCGTTTGACTCATGTTGCAGATGCTTCAGCGCTTGTTTGGTCCCAAATCCAAACTTGCTCCACACATACCGAGTATCACTTATCACTGGTACCTAACTACGATTTCTCGCACTTAGCTGCCCACAAGTCTCACTTGCGGAAACCATATCTGAAAACAGACGTAGGTTTGTAGGATATATTACCCGAAGGTGCTGTGTACTTACAATTAATTTTTTTCCTTTTGGTCTTGCTCAAACGTGTTTAATTTGTTACTAATATTGCTTGTCTTGCGGGTGTTGCTTGTTGTGTTGCATGTCTTACGATTTTGCAAAATAAAATGCACTCAATATTTCAGTTAAATTCTCACTTTCCATTACATGTAATATGTTTGCGGGAAAGACCTCTGTTGTTGAATTTATCCTTGTATTTAGTGGTGATTATCTTGCGATATTTTTTTGTGTGTACATTCCTCCTGTCATAATTTAATTTGATTTTTTTGTTAGTTGCACTCCTCCTTTAGAATTTAAATTTGTTTAGTTACTCCGTTTTGTAAAAACAGATTTTTAGTCTTAGCATTTTGCTAATCCTCCTTTTAATTTTGTAGTTCAACTGAATTTTGGTTGTACTCCTTTGATTTTATTTTCCTTTATTGTTTATTTTTTTGTTGCTTAATGTTTATTCAAAGTATAGTTTGAATGATTTGTACCTGTATGGAAGTACGATAAAGACGTGTATAGTCGCCTTAAAAATAGAATTAAATATTTGTTATTGAAATAGTACCCTATTTTCAAAAAAAAGGTAAAAAAACACCCTTTTTACAGGGTGTTTTGTTTAATATCATCTAAGAAAGATGATATGTATTTTGATTTTTCATTAGCAGGTACTTTTGCTGAATTAAGTATTTTTATAAACTCATTTTTTAAATTCGACATAACCTTTTTAACTTCAACTTCCCCTTTTTCCTTAGCTCTTTCTCTATCTCTTTTTGCTCTCTCTAAGAAATCATTGTAATGATTTTCGAGTTCCAAGTTTTTAAAGAATTCACGAGCCAGGCTAACAAATACTTCTTTTACTTCAACGGATTCATCAGCAGAAACATCTTCCGATGTTTTATTTTGTTTAGTATTTTTATTTAAGCTTTTTAGAATTTGTTTCTCTTGTTTCTCCCAATCCGTAGTTTTCATAGGAAGGTCTGTCATAGAACGCCTTAACTCAATGGTACCAAGCGATGGATATAATTTTTTTAATGTGTATCTGTAATAACCATCTAATGATATATCCTTATTCTTTTTAGGATTAAAAGGCTTTATAACTCTTGGATATAACATCTTTTGTATTTCGTTAGCGGCTGCTTTTAAATATCTATGAAAATTGTATAGTTCATCGTTTTCTTTGTATGGCGAATCTGTATAGGGAATGTTTGAATTGTTGTATTTAATCTGCATATCTTGATTTCTAAATCGTGCTTTCTCTATTGTTAATTCAAGTTCATCCATGAATTCTATAGTCTTTAGATATTCGGTTAAATCTACATGGTTAAAGCTTAACTTAATAGAAAAGTATCTATCAAAATAATTAAATTTGTAATTTAAAAAGGAAGAAAACAAAAGTTCAAAATTATGGCTTGTATGGTTAGAAAATAAGTCCTTTACTTCCTTAGCGGTGCTGTTTAACTCAATACAATACTCTTCTTCCATCTCTGCCATACGTTCATCTACGTAATCAATTACCTCCAACCTTTTCTTGTATTCTTCAATATATAACTCACGTTCAGAGGGTTCATCATTTTCATTCTTCTTCTTTTTCTTTTTTGATTTATCGGTATCCATAAAGACTTGTACGTATTTTTTATTATCATAATCATAATAGAAAAGCTTTTCTTCCTGATGTTCAGGTTTATCATCCTTCATCCATCGCCAATCATTTTCATTTCGAACCATTTTGCCTATAGTAATCTCCACAACAACAATTCCTAATTGTTTAGGAATTACTTTGCTTATAATGACCCACCAGAATCCTTTACTGGGAACTTTATATCCCCCGTTCATATAATCCTTATAGATTGGTTCCTCCCTTTCATCATAATAAATAAAAGTATAATTCCCATTATCATTGTCGTACTTTAACAAATGGCTAACCTCATCAAAACTTAGTTTCTTTTTGGTTCGAAGACGATTAATATGTTTAGATACATCAACATACTCAGTATCAAAGCTTACTTCGACTGATTCCTCAGATTTAACCATATACTCCATCAACTCTTCGTTACTAAGCTCTTCTAGCTCCTTAATACTTTTAATAATAAATCCCATTAACTCCCCTCCTATCTAAATTTGGAACATTATAAACGATTCTTTAGTAAAAACAAGAAGCTAGCGCACTTCGTTTACTCCAGTCTGTATTTAACTTGCCAGCCAAGGCTGCCTCGCTAAATACAGACTCTACTTCCTCTATCTAAAGTTAATCACATTAAACTTAGAAACTACTTCACTTAAGATTTTAAGAAGGTTTTTAATTGGTTTTTAGCAAATATAAGATACATACTAAGTTTTTTTACAGCTTCACCAAATGCACCATCACATCCAATTCTCAAAAATGTATTTTATTGGATAAAAAAGTCCTCTTCTCTTTCGATGCCAGCATAAAATTCAAACTTAGAAACCACTTCACTGAATTTTTATTCTAATTTTGTTCACCTTAAGGTGAACTTAGAAAAATCTTTGCTAATTTTTTTGCTAAGTTAGGTCACCTTAAGATGAACTTAGAAACCACTTCACTAAACTTTATTTCTAAAATTGAGAAATTTAGAAACCACTTCTCTAAATATTTTTTCTAAAATCACACGATTTATTGTTAATATGGATTTTGTCTTATTTTAATTTGCTATAATGTTAAGCGCACCGCATCCTTGTCGTTTAAAAATGTAGGGGAGGATTCCACATGAACGAAGTTAAAGAAGCAAAACGATATTACCAAGTTAAAGAAGCTGCCCATTTAACGGGATTAACCGAACATACAGTAAGGAACTATCTCAATGATTTTAATCTTTTTGTAGAAAGAACTGAGGGCAATCATCGACGTTTAACAGACGAAACCATAAATCAATTGTTAGAGGTCATACGCCTAAAAGAAGAGCGGAATTATTCTATGAAAGAGATACGTGCACACCTTAATGGTGAATTAACCCCAAGAATGTTGGAGAAGAATGAACCATTAAAAACAGCTATTGAAAAGAGAGTAGATGAGTTAGAAGAAAATCTATCTACTAAGACAGAGGAAATGAGCAGTATGAAAGAGGCAATGGAAGTACTAATGAAACAAAACAACATGCTTCTTGAGCAAAATAAAGAGATGTATGAACAAAATAGAGTTATGCATAATGAAATAAAACTGCTACGCCAAGAAAGGGAAGCTGAAAACTTAAGGATAGAAAGCTATATGAAGGCTCTTCCAGAGACGGCAGCATCATTAGATAATCAAAGAGTTCTTGATAGGGCTAATGATGAACAAAAACGTGCTACAGAGCTTAAAGTTCGAATGGAAGCTCGAAAGAAAGCTATTAGCCTGTGGGAAAGCAAACCGGAAGAAGAGAAAATGATAAAAGGTGGATTTCTCGGATTACAGAAGATAGAGGATAAAAGTAAAAGGGAAGAATTCATAAAAGGTTATATAGATGAAATGTTGTTAAAACACATTGAATCAAAATCCCAAACTAGTAGTGAGAATGATTCAAAATCAATTGGCTAAATAAAAAGCACAGAGTTCATTTACTTATGAATATCTGTGTTTTTTTCTTTTTCTATTGGCTGAAACATCCTTTCAGTTTCTTTATTAGCGGACACCATTATCCATGCTATGAATCCAATCAAAGCAACGATTAAGTAAGGTGCAACCATTTCATATATTTGATAAAAACTCATGTGTTCATTCCTCCTTTGATTCCTTAGTTTCACAGATTAATACCACAAAAACACAAGAGCGGGAAAAGAAACAAACATTTCTTCTAGATTTAAATCCAATAATGCTGTTTATATTTTTAGTGTGCTTTTTAGTAGTTTAGTTTACACATTGTATAAAGAGTAAACTATTTATTTTTTAAAATCATTCATGCAACACAAATGAATTGTGTTGCATGAAGAATCCTATTATATCAATGTTTGTAATGTTTTTTTAAAAAAATAAAGGATTATGCAACATAACGAGGAATACTATGATATAATATGTTTGTTAATGCAAGGAGGATAAAATATGAATTTAACACAACCTATTACTGATTTGGAAACTATTAATAAAATTGGTGTTTATTTAAAAAATCAAAATATGCGAGATTACATACTTTTTAGATGTATGCTTTACCTAGCATTAAGAACACAAGATATCATCGACCTAAAAGTAGGGGATGTAAAAGGAAAAAATAGAATTGTTGTAAAAGAAACAAAAACTAGAAAAAGAAAATATGTAGATATTAATCCTGATTTATTAAAAGAATTAGCGGATTATACAGAGTTTAAAGGTGATGATGAACCATTATTTCCATCTGTACGTACAAAAAAAGCGTTGAGTAGGGCTCAAGCTTTTAGAAGCCTCCAAAAGGCAGGACAAGCTATAGGTATGGAATCTTTGTCTGGACACGTACTAAGAAAAACGTTCTGTTACCATGCGTACATGAATGGAACGCCTTTATCCGTGCTATGTGAGCTATTAAATCATAGTAGTGAGGCTGTTACAAGAAAGTACATTGGCTTAAGACAAGAGGATATTAAAGAAGCATATTATTCTGTAAGTTTTTAAGAAAGTTTATAAAAAGACAAGAAATCTTATTTTAATAGTAAAAATATAGTATTATAAAAACAGAAAAAACAGAGCTAGGAACTCTGTTTTAACTGTATCGAACAAGGTCTAGGAAACCTGTTCAACCCAAATATAAAGTGTTTTGACTCCGCAAAAAGTTAAACACATATTAATGAATTTACAAGTCAATTTTAACATAAGGATTCTTTTTTGTATATTATTTCATAACGAAAAATAATGACTTTATTCTATTATTTTTGCAACTACTATGAAAATCCTTTAAAGAACCTGTTGAATTTTGATGGTAAATGGTTGGACGGAGCACCTTGTTCGATACAAAATTACTTTTTGTATAGGAGAGGTGTATTTTTTATGAGTAAAATACAAAGTTTAGTTCGTTCAACTGAAGATATTAAAAGAAGTGTAGAGATGCAAATGGAGTTTTTAAAACTTATTCATCCGGATTCGGCTCTTCAAGATGGTTACAAAGATGGCTCAATAGAAGTTCGTTTTTTGGAACGATTTGAAGATAAAAAAACATCACCATTGTTTAGTTTTTCTACGTGGGAACTTAATGAAGAAAGTGAATCATACCTTTATAAGAGAATGTTGAAATACAACGGTCTAACTTGTTGTACATATTATTCTCTCTACACTTTTGATAGAGAACTTGTGAGTAAGGGACAACCTACTTTTTTAAATAATGATAACGCCGTATACACGCACGTACTCCCTATGGATTTTGATGATATGAATGAGGAGGAATTCTGGGAACAAAAGCAAGTCTTATTTAATTTAGGAATTGAAACATTAGACGTTTTTTCCGGTCATGGTTATCAATCTCTTATTCTTTTAAAAGAGAAGTGCTATGATAAAAATCTATTTGAAAAATTCACGAAAATGATGTTAAGGAAAGGGTTTAATATCGACCCTAGAATTACTGACAGAGGTCGTATATTTAGATTGCCAGAAACGTTTAACTGTAAACAATTCCAAAAGGGAGATAAAAACTTTAACGCTGTTAATCCTAAAGGAATTAATACATACACTTACATACATACAACACAAAGATACGATTTAAAAGAAGTATTTGAACTAATTGAGACACTACCAGATGTAAATGGTAAATCACCGAAAACTAGTGAAAATACATCTTCAGTAGCCCTTAGTAATAGTGAAAACACAATTGTTGATACTGAGCTTAAGGTAGAAGATGATTTTATAGAAGAGGTTGTTGCAGGTTTATATGAGACTCATCCTGAGCTTCAGAACTACGCCCGAGAAGTAGCAGTTAGTAAATCTATAGAGATAGAGCCTGAAGCAGAAATTGTTGAGGAAAAGGAACCTGAAGAAGAACCGAAGGTCTACAAAACAGACAATCCTAAAGAAAAGTTAAACGTACAGATAAAGTCAAAAGAAAAAATGGCAGAGTTATATAAACACCTGGATTATAAAAAGCTACCAGAAGCAATTCAAAACATACTTTTGGGTACGCCTCTAGGAAACGGAAATGATGCCTTATTGTTCTTAGTTCCATTCCTGAGAAATCGTCTTGGTTTAAGTCTACAAAAACAAACAGAAACCCTTCAAGTTTGGGGGAAAGAATGTACCCCACCATGGGATGAAAAAGAGATTAAATCTGAGGTATCTCGCTTAAATAAGTACGATTTCAAAGCTCAATATGGAACTTATACAAAAGGATTAGAAGAGTTATATGGAGAGTTAGTCTTCAATGAATGGGAAAACAAAGATGATATTGATATCCCAAATGAAGTCTTTGAAAAAATTAAGGATATATCTGATGGTTCTTTTCGTCTTTATCTAGCAACGAGGCTCCTAGAACATGAAGAAGGTCGTAAGAACTTCACAAATGTTGAGATATGGGAACGCGCTGGCGTAGCTGAGAGAACGTTTAAAAAACATATACCATACCTAACAACAGAGAAAATATTCACTAAGAAGAAAATGGATAAGTATAAGAAAAACAACGAAAGGTACGAATACTATGTAAATCCATTTAACAGTAGTGTAAAAGGCTTTACAAGGGTTAAAGCGAGCTTAATAGAGCTGTTACTATTAAAGGATTTAAATGATGCTCAAATCACGTTCTACATATACTTAAAACACATGGTGGGGGCATCCAAGGATAAAAGTTGTTGGGCTTCACAAACATATATAGCAGAATCACTAGGAAAGAAAAGTCAAACGACAATTTCTAAACTCACTGATGAATTACATAACAAAAAAATCATTCGTAAAGAAACTCAAAAAATAGGCAAGGTTATACATTCAAAATACTGGTTGTTAAAGTAAGGAGGTCATTAGACCTTCTTTTTTTACGAAATCCTTTAATACCAATGGTTCAAGCTTTAAAAGTGCACGATTTTCATATATAAAAAAATTTTAAAAGTGCACGATTTTCATATATACGAAATCCTTTAATACCAATGGTTTAAACTTTAAAAGTGCACGATTTTCATACTAACAAATAAA
>Ga0268252_1000861_pt1 | contig 18379 bp, 16 predicted proteins | sample AgamicMgSfrz_FD_200244 | JGI IMG/M metagenome (GOLD analysis project Ga0268252, IMG submission 200244) | Agave microbial communities from Guanajuato, Mexico - Mg.Sf.rz (v2) (version 3) | ecosystem: Host-associated > Plants > Phyllosphere > Phylloplane/Leaf | place: Guanajuato, Mexico | collected... | reverse complement strand
AAATAATATTACTCCCATCCAAAAGCTATCAGATACTCCATCTTCTAAACAAGAAACAGGAGATCAAAAAAGTTATGTTGTTTCATATGATCTTTTTCAACAAGGTCATGATACTAAAACAATTGCAAAAGAGCGTTCTATGACAAAACAAACGGTTGAAAAACACATTTTGAGAGCTGTAGAAGAAGGCTACCCAATGGAATGGGATAAAATTTTCACAGGTGAGCAAGAAGAAGCCATTTTAACGGCTATTGAAAAAGTAGGAACAGAGCGATTAAAACCAATTAAAGAAGAGCTTCCAGCATCAATTGAATATTTTATGATCCAATCTGTACTATGCAAACATAAACTATAAAAAGCAGCTCATATGCGAGCTGCTTTTTTTACATGACCATCTTCTTTCCTTCATTAAGCTGAAGTTCTTGTTCATATGTTTTAATGCGGTGTTTTTTCTTCACTCTAAGATGATAAACAAGGTAACAACAAATATAAAATCCTCCTCCCCAATACAGTGCCATACGCTGTTCAGCATCAAAGGCCAAACTTGCCATAACAATACAATTTGCAATTAGGGCCACAGCGGGCAAAATGGGATAAAGCGGTGCTTTAAACTTTAAATCTTCTATCTTCCCACCTTGACTAATGTATTTTTTTCTAAAGCCAAGCAAAGAAGCCGTAATGGCAATCCACCCAATTTGAGCACCGAGTCCTGCTAATGAAAGCAACCAAACAAAGACCGTCTCAGCAGCAAATACTCCTGATAATAATGAAAGACCTGATATAGCAAGTGTGATAAGCAGAGCGTTAATTGGAACTCCCCGTTCGTTTACTTTTCCTAAACGAGGGCTTGCCATTCCTTCTCGTGACAAAGAGTACAACATACGTGTTGCAGCATACAGCCCTGAATTAGCTACTGATAAAAGAGCAATTAGAATAACAAAATTCATAATATCAGCTGAATACGGTACACCGATGCGGTCCAAAACAACAACAAAAGGGCTTTCAGAAACTCCTGCTTCCGTCCTTGGAATAACACCTGCGAGAACAAATACAGACAGAACAAAGAAAAAAAGTGTTCTCCAAACCGTTTGGCGGATGGAACGAGGAATTGTCTTTTCAGGATTTTCACTTTCCCCTGCTGCAATGCCAATTAGTTCTGTTCCTTGAAATGAGAAATTAACGCTAATCATTGTAATAAGAAGAGCTGTCACTCCGTTCGGGAGAAGACCATCAGTTGTAAAATGAGAGAAAAAGGGAGCAGCTTGACCGTCATTCATTTCAATCAAACCAAACATAGCAGCTCCGCCAACTCCAATGAATAAAATAATGGCAAGAATTTTGATACTTGAAAAGATAAACTCTGTTTCACCAAAAGCTTTTGCAGAAAGAGCATTTAAGAAAAACATAAGAGCAGCAAAAATGAGACACCACATCCAAACAGGTGAATCTGGAAGCCACCTTTGCATAAGCTGTCCAGCTGATAAAAATTCTAAAGCAATCGTTACAGCCCATCCTAGCCAATAGAGCCACCCAATAGCAAATCCTGTTCCAGATCCGATAAATTTTGTTGCATATGTCTGAAATGATCCTGATACAGGCATCGCAACGGAAAGTTCACCTAGACAAAGCAGTGTTAAATACATAATAAATCCACCAACTAAGTATGCAAAAATGGCTCCTGTTGAACCAGCTTCATAAATCGTATATCCTGACCCAATAAAGAAGCCTGTCCCAATACATCCACCTAAAGAAATCATAAACAAGTGCCTGGAATTCATTGTCCTCTTTAATTCATATTGTTGCTCTTTTTCTCTTCCCATAGAAACACCCTTTCGTTTTCTATCTCTGATCAAGTGAGTAAGCTATCTTTTACTTGTTAAATATATAGTGCAAGTTTTATGCCATATAAACATTCCTAGTTAAACGAGTATTCAGATTAATATAAACGCCCAATTTTTAATTATCCTGCCAAAAAACTTGGCATTCCTTACTAAAAAAGAGACCAATCATCACTGCCATAAAAAATTAACAGGAGATTGGTTATCTTGTTTTCTATTCACTTAATCTTTTAGTCTTTATCAAGATGAAGTTAACGTAAGCAGGTTTTTTTGTTCGAAGAGCAGGTTTTCTCCTAAAAGAGAACCAACTAATGCAACAGCGACTTCAGCTGTTCGATTAAGGTCATCTAAAATAGGATTAATTTCGACAAATTCAGCAGATGTAATAAAATTAGCTTCTGCTAGCATTTCCATAGCAAGATGACTTTCTCTATAGCTAATTCCACCCACAACAGGAGTTCCGACACCAGGAGCTTCTTTTGGATCAAGTCCATCTAAATCAAGTGAAAGATGAACGTGATCTGTTCTTTCTTTCAAGTATGAAACCGCTTCCTCCATTACCTTTGTCATTCCCAAACGATCAATCTCATGCATTGTATATACGCGAATTCCTTTTTCTCTTATTAATTCTTTTTCTCCTACATCAAGAGAACGAGCTCCAATAATAACGATGTTTTCTGGCTTTACTTTTGGAAGGTATCCACCGATGTTTGTTAGAAGAGGATGACCCATTCCTAAACTTACAGCAAGCGGCATACCGTGGATATTTCCTGATGGCGATGTTTCAGCTGTATTTAAATCACCATGTGCGTCATACCAAATCACGCCTAAATTTTCAGCACGTTTTGATACACCTGCAAGCGTTCCAATCGCAATGCTATGATCTCCACCAACAACAAGTGGAAAACGTCCTAAACTAATGACCTCTTGGACTTTTGTACACAGCCGTTGATTTCCTTCTGCAACAGCCTCTAAGTTTTTTAAGTGAGTAGATGACGTTGATTTTGCTCTTTCTCTAATTTCGATTTCAATGTCTCCCTCATCATAAACTTCGTATCCTAAACGTTGTAGTCTTTCACTTAAGCCTGCACATCTAATTGCGCTTGGCCCCATATCTACCCCTCTTCTTGCTTGACCTAAATCCATTGGTGCTCCAATAATCGAAATTTCTCTTTTCATGTTTCTCCCCCTCTCGTTTCTTATCTTTTAGTGTAAGTGATAAAGGGTAAATGACTCAACTCGACAATTTTTTGATTATTTATACATATTTAAATTGTCAAATATTTTCGCTTTTTAGCTTGTTATTCTGCTTTTGAGGAGGTCTTTTTAGTTATAGATCACAAGAAAAATAACTGTATACTCACACTTTTTCCTTTCATTCTTTCTCAATATTTAACCTCTTCATTCGATATTGTAAACTTTGACGACTTAATCCTAGCACATGAGCTGTTTTCGAGATTTTAAAATTGTTTTCTCTTAAAGCATGGACAATACAATATCTCTCAAATGACTTCATTTGGTCTTTCAGAGAAAGAGTTTGAAAAGCCTTCATTTTAAACAAAGGATCTTTCTCTTCTACTTCTTCACGCGCTTCCCATTTCGCTCTATATTGCATAGGTAGATGATAACGTTCAATCCTCTCCTCCTCATCCCCCATAATATTCATGGCAGCCTCAATAACATGCTCTAGCTCCCTTACATTACCGGGCCATTCATAAGATAAAAATAGTTGTAAAACATCTTCACTTATCTTTTGGACATCCATCTGAAAAAGCTTATTATATTTTAGAATAAAATGCTGAGCAAGAAGCGAAATATCTTCTTTTCTTTCTCGTAACGGTGGAATAAAAAGGGTCACAACTCCTAAACGATAATATAAATCTTTTCGTAAATGCTTATTTGCAATAGCATCAATTGGATCTTCGTTAATATGTGCAATAATTCTTACATCAACAGACGTTTCCTTCGTATCTCCTATTCTCTTCACCTTCTTTTCTTGCAAAACACGCAACAGCTTAGCTTGAAGATGAATATTTAAAGAATTAATCTCATCGAGAAGCAAGGTTCCTCCTTCTGCTTGTTGAAATAATCCCGCATGATCAGCAGCCCCTGTAAAAGCACCTCGTTTTGTACCAAAAAGCAAGCTTTCAATCAAGTTATCTGGAAGAGCAGCACAGTTTTGAGAAATAAAAGGGCGTGATGCACGATTGCTCTCGTAATGGATTCCTTGAGCAAAAAGCTCTTTACCTGTTCCTGTTTCTCCTACAATCAGTACGTAAGACGAGGTACGCGTTGCTCGTTTAGCACTTTCAATTACTTCTTGAATAGCTGAGCTTTTCCCAATAATGTTCTCAAAAGTAAACTTACTTACTTTCTTTCTCTTTATATTCTCTCTTACTAACCTCTCAATCTTGGTAATATCCCGTGCAATTTCCACTGCCCCTTGGATCTCCGTTTTTTCTATGATAGGAAATGTATTGTTGACCGTTGTTACTTCTTTCCCTTTATTGTTAAAGTACGTTTGCTTTTCGTTTTTTGTTTCTTCCCCTGCCTCTAATGCTCTAAGCAATGTACTTTGTTGACCTTTTTTAAACATAAACACTTCAAGTAAATCTTTATCTAGCACATCTTCACTTTTCATAAATTCCATTTCCATCATCTTTTTGTTATACAAAATGGTTTTACCATCTTTATTTACAACATGTAATCCAACATCTAGTTCATCCATAATTCGCTCATAAGTTCGCTTTAAATATTTTAAATATTCCACATTATTTTCATGCATCTAAGTTCGCTCCTTTTTACACTGCTTGTTTTTTATTTAATCAGAAACAATTTCAATACGCAAAATTTTTTATAATATTTCTGACGAGATAAAAGAAAATGCCAAATTTTAATGCTTATTTCTCTACATAAACGCTTATTTTTTTGCTTTTTATCTTCATATTTTTAGAGCTAGCCTATTCTTACAGCAAAAAAATAGTTGGCACAGTTCTTGCATTATAAAGTAGACAGAAGCACAAAACGCTTTCTCTTTCCTGTGCTTATAGTCCGAATGAACAGGAACTACTACATGATTAAGTATAAATTAGGAGGTTTTACAATGAGTTTAAAATACAGTTATTCTGAAGAAGTTATTAAGCAAACAGAAGCATATGGAGCAAACAATTATCATCCTCTTCCAATCGTTATCTCAGAAGCTGAAGGAGTATGGGTAAAAGACCCTGAAGGAAATTGTTATATGGATATGCTTAGCGCTTATTCAGCTGTTAACCAAGGGCATCGTCATCCAAAAATTATTGATGCATTAAAAAAACAAGCAGATCGTGTAACGCTCACGTCTCGTGCTTTTCATAGCGATCAACTCGGTCCTTGGTATGAAACAATTTGTAAACTGACCAAAAAAGAGATGGCTCTCCCAATGAACACAGGAGCAGAAGCTGTTGAAACAGCTATTAAAGCTGCAAGACGATGGGGATATACAAACAAGCAGATTGAAGAAAATAAAGCAGAAATTATCGCGTGTGATGGAAATTTCCATGGAAGAACAATGTCGGCTGTTTCTCTTTCATCTGAAGAAGAATATAAGCAAGGATTTGGTCCACTGCTTCCTGGGATAAAACGAATTCCTTACGGTGACTTAGAAGCTTTACAAAAAGCTATTACACCAAACACAGTTGCTTTTCTTATTGAACCGATTCAAGGGGAAGCTGGCATTGTTTTACCCCCAGAAGGTTTTTTAAAAGCAGCAGCAAACATATGTAAAAAGGAAGATGTTTTATTTATTGCAGACGAAATTCAAGTTGGTTTAGCTCGTACTGGTAAAATGTTTGCATGCGATTGGGAAGATGTGGAACCTGATATGCTTATCCTAGGTAAAGCATTAGGAGGTGGAGTTTTTCCTATCTCTTGCGTTGTGGCAAACAAAGATATTCTAGGCGTTTTTAATCCTGGTTCACACGGTTCGACATTTGGCGGAAACCCTCTAGCTTGTGCCGTGTCATTAGCTTCTCTCCAAGTGTTAGAAGAGGAACATTTAGCAGAACGCTCTTTCAGATTAGGTGAATATTTTAAAGAACAACTAAAGAAAATTAACAGCTCCCTTATTAAGGAAATTCGAGGGCGCGGCCTTTTTATTGGCGTAGAGTTAACAACATCTGCTCGCCCTTATTGTGAACGTCTGAAAGAAGAAGGACTTCTTTGTAAAGAAACACATAATACTGTCATTCGCTTTGCACCACCACTTATTATTTCTCAAGAAGATTTGGATTGGGCTATTCGTAAAATCCACTCTGTGCTTTCTAATTAGTAAAATAACGATCTTCCCTTAACAAGAAAGAACTCTCTAAGTTTAGAGAGTTCTTTCTTGTTAAAGAAGCTTTTCTCCTAGTAAAGAACCGATTAAAGCAACCGCAACTTCGGCAGTTTTGTTGGAATTATCAAGTATTGGATTTATCTCTACAAATTCAGCTGAAGTAATAAATTCTGCTTCTGCAAGCATTTCCATTGCTAAATGACTTTCTCTATAACTAATCCCTCCAACAACAGGAGTACCAACTCCAGGGGCTTCTCTTGGATCTAAACCGTCCAAATCAAGAGAAAGATGAACTTGATCTGTACGTTTCTTTAAATAAGAGATAGTCTCCTCCATTACTTTGGTCATTCCTAATCGATCAATCTCATGCATTGTATAGACTTTAATTCCCTTATCACGGATTAATTTTTTCTCTCCATCATCTAGAGAGCGAGCCCCAATTATTACTACATTTTCTGGTTTTAGCTTTGGCATATATCCGCCTATATTCGTTAGTTTTTCATGTCCTATTCCTAAGCTAACTGCAAGCGGCATGCCATGGACATTCCCTGATGGAGAGGTTTCAAGTGTATTTAAATCTCCATGCGCGTCATACCAAATCACCCCTAGATTGTTAGCCCGTTTTCCTACTCCTGCAAGCGTACCAATTGCTATACTATGATCTCCCCCAATCACAAGAGGAAAGTTTCCTTTTTCCACCACTTCCCTTACTTTTGTGCTTAGTCGCTCATTTCCCTTTGTTACAGCTTCTAGATTTTTTAAAGATGTATGATCATGAAGGTCTGCTCTTTCTTTAATTTCAATTTCGATATCTCCTTCATCCGTAACATCATAATTCAACTTTTTTAGTCTTTCACTTAAGTCAGCATACCTGACTGCGCTAGGTCCCATATCAACTCCTCGCCTCATTTGACCAAGGTCCATTGGCACGCCAATAATGGAAATCTTCTGTTTCATCATTCTCTCCTCCTTCGGTAATTCATCTATATTGTAATCGCTTACAAAAAGTGACTACACACCTCCTTTTAACGTTTCATACACGGTTATCTTTCTTGTTTTCCTTTGTTTCTGAAAGTCTCAGCTATCAACTCTAAGCTTCTACAGTATATATTTTCAAGACATTAAAAAACCCCACATTACGATGACTGGAAGATCGTAATGTGAGGTTGGGATCACAGAATAAATAAAGACTAAAAAAGAGAATAGTAAAACGTCAAATGTAAAATTTGATCGCTTTTTCAGATGTTTTTTGTTACAGTATTAATAAGTTATTTACAAATTTACTACACATTTCGACACATGTCAACAAAATAAGACATTTTTTTCACAACTTTTTAGCTACTTTTCGCTTCTTTTATCCAATGTGATGCATCATTTAGCGTACCTATGGCCCATTTTTTATTTTCAAAAGTAAATGTGCTAACAGCTGTGTTTGCTAAAACCATTTTTCCTGTTCCATTTTCCCCGCTTGTAACATAATGAATAAATACGTTAATAGCTGCTCCATGGCTTACAACAAGAACATCCTCACCTTGATGATGGGTCATAATATTTGTAAGTTCCTTCACCATTCGTTTTTGCATGTTTCCTAGTGATTCTATATTAAGAGGAAGATCCTCTTTCCAATCTGTACCGAGATTGGTGAATTTTTCTTGCAACAAAGGAATCTCCGCTCCTTCTAGCTCCCCAAATGATCGTTCACGAAGTTCCCGAAGGCCTTCTGATACTCTCATGTTTTTTACTTTTGCAATTTCTTCAGCAGTTCCATACGCACGCTTAAGATCACTAGCATAAATCACATCAATATTTTCCTTTTGAAACCGTTTTGCTAACGCCTGAGCTTGCTCAACTCCTGTACTATTCAATGAAATATCTGTCTGCCCTTGAACGAGTCCATTTTTATTCCAATCAGTTTGACCATGGCGAACTAAATACAGCATGTTTTTCGCTCCTTTTTTCGTCAAAAATTTTAATCCTCTTATTCTATCATACTCATTTTCTTAATATGACAAGTGATGAGTTTTATTTATTAAACATAGTAAACCATTTAGAAAGTGAATAAATTCTTATTTTTTATATTGTAAGCACTTTCTAACGATTGCGTTATTACTTAAATTAATATAGAGTAATATCATAAAATAAAAAAATAGATTGAAAATTCTTTTTATAAGAGGTGTAAGAAATATGCTACAAACAATTGAAGTAACAAAAACTTCTCAGAAAAAAACAAAACCCAATCACAGTGAACTTGGTTTCGGAAAATTTTTTACAGACCATATGTTTACAATGGATTACTCTACTGACAAAGGGTGGCATAGTCCAAGAATCACTCCTTACGCTCCGCTTACTTTAGAGCCATCTTCAATGGTATTCCATTACGGTCAAGCGGTATTCGAAGGCCTTAAAGCATACAGAACATCGGACAATCGTGTTCAACTCTTTAGACCTCTTAAAAACGTAAAACGAATGAATCTATCTAACGAACGTTTAAGCATGCCGGAAATCCCTGAAGATTTAGCAATGGAAGCTTTAAAAAACTTAATCGAAATTGACAAAGATTGGATTCCAACTGAAGAAGGATGTTCTCTTTACATTCGTCCATTTATTATTGCAACAGACGCATTTTTAGGGGTACGTCCTTCATCAACATATAAATTTATGATCATTCTTTCTCCTGTTGGTGCGTATTACAACAGCGGTGAGCAGCTTCAACCTGTTAGCATTTACGTTGAAAATGAATATGTTCGTGCTGTACGCGGTGGCGTAGGGATTGCTAAAACAGCAGGAAACTATGCAGGAAGCCTTCGTGCTCAAACAGAAGCAGAGAAACTTGGCTTTGATCAAGTGCTTTGGCTTGATGCGATTGAAAAGAAATATGTTGAAGAAGTAGGAAGTATGAATATCTTCTTCAAAATCGATGGAAAAGTTTATACACCTGAACTTAGCGGAAGTATTTTAGATGGGATTACAAGAACTTCAGTGATTGAACTTCTCGAACATTGGAATATTCCAGTTGAACAAAAACGTATTTCAGTTGAAGAAATTTTTGAAGCATATGAACGTGGGGAATTAGAAGAGATTTTTGGAACAGGTACAGCTGCGGTCATCTCTCCAGTTGGAAAATTAAAATGGGGAGAACGTGAATTAACAGTAGGTAATGGAAAACCTGGTCAGCTTTCTCTAGACGTTTACAATACAATTACAGGTATTCAAACAGGTTCTGTAGAGGATGAACTGAACTGGACACTTAAAATTGATTAACAAATAAAAAGGATGACCGCTAGCTGCGGTCATCCTTTTCACTGTCCTTCAAAAAAGTATAAAGAACTTTATCAACTGCAGAACTTTCATGAAGTGCTGAGTGCAATAAAGGAAACTCTTTTTTCTTTATGTTAGGAACATAGTGTTCTAACGTAAACGCACTTTCCGTCAGAACGCTTCCATCTCCACCTTTATGTTTTACATTTCCAGCAACTGAAAGAATCGGAATACGTAATTCTTTCAGCTTTGTTGCTTCTTTTTGAAGTTTTGTAATGGCTTCTGAGTGATATTGTAAATCTTTTGCTCCTTCTGACATACGATTGCTTTCTGTTTTAGGATAGTTTATAGCAAGTTCATCAATATCTAATCCTCCAACAGGGGTACCTATCGTTGTAAGTGATTTAACATTTTTATCTTTCGTCTCTCCTAAATATTTAATAGCGGCAAGCCCACCCATGCTATGACCAACAAGATGGTAACTTTCCATTTTTTCACTTTCTTTAAGTTTTTTTACTACCTTTTGGACCCATTTTCCTTGTTTACTTATGCTTGCATGATCATCTTCAAAAATAACTTGTACAAAAGGAAACTGATCTGTTTTTTGCTGAAAATGATATTTATGCTCACACGAAACGACACCACGTTCATTAACACGACAAACAGCTGCTTTATATCCTTGGCCATTTTCCTCAAATCGCTCCATAAGAGTCTTATAAGAACGTTCTCCACCTAGAAAACCATGGAGAAGCAAAACAGGTTCATATCGTCCTTGCTCACCGACGGCTTTTTGTGTTTTCCATATTCCAAGGAAAACAATAAGCAATGTTAGTAATCCAATAATAAATGCTTTCAATTGTTGCTCCTCCTGTTGACTTATAGTTCTTGTATTTCGGAGCGCTTTTATTAAAATAAGCGGTTATGAATTTTAGATTGATATTGCTTGAATGCACGTGAATGGCTTAGCTTCCTTTTCTCCATCAAAAGATTAAAGCAAAGCAGTTTCTCACTTATTTTCTTCTCAAGATGCTCCTTTTCTTCTTTACCCTCACAAACAGCAAGCAAATCTTCTAATTCTGCAATATTTTTTTTCAACATCATTTCTTCAGGAAGATATCCTGAGTTTTTCAAAATTTTATAGCTAGTACGAAGTTCCTCTGGCACATGTGATAAGTCTTCTAGCTTGAGCGGTTCTCCTTTTCCCTCTAGATTTTCAAAATCTCCGTCAGCAATTGATTTCTTGATTTTCTCTTCTACTAACCTAGTGAAATCCATTCTTTCATCTCCTTCTAAAGAACATCGTTATTCTAGTTTTTCAGAAGCTATCACTTCCCAATTATGATTAACAGAAACATCTATAGGAGAGAACTTTGTAATATATTCAGCAATTAAATCTGTCATTGCAACTGTTATATCTCTTACAACATCCTTATTCTTAAACATCTCATAATCTCCACCGCCACCTGCTCTATACGCATTTGTGACAATTTCATAAAAGGCTTCTTCCTCTATTTGCGCTCCATCTTTTTCTAGAAATACAATACGCTCGCCTACTTTTTTGGAAACATCAACTTTATATTGTATGCCTTCCCACATATCGTAATTATAGGCTTGTGGTTTTGGATAAGAAAAGTCTTTGCTTACGGTTAATTCTCCATTTTCATCCAACGCAAAATAGGAAGCAGATCTTTCTAAAGCTGCTTTCATATCAGAGCCTGTTACTCTAATAACTTTTAATGTATTAGGATAAATATAATTCGAGACAATGTCACGCATTGTAATCTCTTTATCAAATCCTTTTACACTGTCGTTAAACAAAGCTGTACAAGAAATTTGGGCCCCTGACGCGTACATTTGGACCTTATTTATAAATTCAATAAGTGGATGTTCTTTTATTCTCGCTTGGAAGACATCATCAATTTTCATACTTTCTTTTGCAGTTCCAATTTTCTCATCGAGCCACTTTTGCGTCCCCTCTTCATAATAACGAACAAGTTCTACTATTTCCTCGTCTTCAACAATTTCTTTTGTAGATAGTGTCATGCTCTCTTTTTTTAGAATAGAATAGCCCTCTTCCTCCTTTTCAAACTTAACCACAACTTTTCCTACTTCTTGTCCAAAAAAGCTCGGCTGGACAATTGTCACACCATTTACTTCTCCTGCTAAGGAGCGATGCTGATGCCCTGTTAAAAGAACATCAATACCTTCAATATGCTGACAAATCTCATAAGCTTGATTTTCTCCTGTTAATGTTTCAGTAGCTTCACCTGTTTCCAAATCCCGTTCAAATCCCCCATGATAAGACACAACAAGAAGATGTGGTTTTTCGTGTTCATGAATATATGATACCCATTTTTCAGTTACTTTTAGAGCATCTGCAAAGACTAGGTTTTCAATATGAGCAGGCTCTTCCCAATTTGGAATATAGTGAGTTGTCACTCCTAAAACAGCTACCTTTATCCCATTTATTTCTTTAATTATATAAGGTGTTCCTAAAAAAGGTGTTTCTTTTTCTTTCTCCAAAATGTTAGCACACAGCCATGGAAAGTTTGATTGTGCTACAGCTTCCTCTAAAGCTTCATGTCCGTAATTAAACTCATGATTTCCAACAACTGCCCCGTCATATTTTAAATGATTTAGGATAGCGATCATTGGATTTTTATGATTTCGTTCATATTTCATATAGTATGTAAGCAACGGACTTCCTTGAATTAAATCTCCGTTATCTATTTTTAACACATATTTACTTTTTTCTTCCTCTTGTTTGAGCATTGTTGCTATTTTAGCTATCCCGAGATCTGCTCTCTCATTTGTTCCATACTGAATTGGTAACACATGTCCATGTATATCGCTCGTTTGTAAAATAACTAGCTCCATATAACTACTCCTTTGTATTTATTTGATATATTCTAATAATTGCTATTATGCAAGAGTGAAATTTATTTTGCTAGTGAATTTACATTTTCTTAACAAGTAAGAATCAATGCATGTTGCTATAAATCCCTTAGAAAGCACTTTCTTAACATTTTATTCCTAAATACAACATTTAAAGTCTTGTAATTATTCAAAAAACTTGCTAAACTATAATTGTTCATTGTAGCTCTTTCTTTATTTTAGAAAACGCTTTTTTAGAATAAGAAGAGTGGAAATGGATATACATTTTCAAGTGGTTTTGTTCCACAAGTAGGAGGCAATAACATGTTAGAAGGTAAAGTAAAATGGTTCAACGCTGAAAAAGGCTTTGGTTTTATTGAAGTAGAAGGTCAAGACGATGTATTCGTTCACTTCTCTGCAATCCAAGGTGAAGGTTACAAAACTTTAGAAGAAGGTCAAGCTGTTACATTTGAAATCGTTGAAGGCGCTCGTGGTCCACAAGCTGCTAACGTTCAAAAGTAAGCTCTTCACCAACATGGGACGTATTGAAAGCTTTGTGCTATGAGAGTCTCATTAAATAACGAAATTTTCTCTTTTGAGGAGATTTCCTTCTAATCAAAACGGTCATAACTTGTTATGACCGTTTTTTCTATTGTTTTATTTCTCAACCAGCAGGAGGCACTCTCTTACTTTTGTATCCTTCTGGAATAAAATCAAGCATATATTCTAGTAAACATTTTGGATTGGATCCTTGCATAACGTACTGTCCATGCACGCGCGGCATAAATCCTGAATTAACAGTATGTTCAATAAGCTGTAGCAGAGGATCATAATATCCTTCGACATTTAATAATCCAATTGGTTTTTTATGAATACCAATTTGAGCCCAGCAGATGACCTCAAAAAGCTCTTCAAATGTTCCATATCCTCCAGGTAAAGCTACATACATATCGCTTAGCTCTGACATTTTCGCTTTTCGCTCATGCATATCCGCTACTTCAATAAAGTCGCTCACACCTCTGTGAGCTATTTCTTCTTTAAATAAACCTCTAGGCATAACTCCAGTAACATGGCCCCCCTGTTCTAGAGCGCCATTTGCTACTTCTCCCATTAGCCCTAGTTTAGAACCACCATAAACAAGATGAAACCCATTCATTGCAATGACTCGCCCAAGTTCTCTCGCTTGTTTAGCATACTCTGGATTAAGTCCCATGTTAGACCCTGCAAAAACACATACACGTTTCAATGTCTGCGCACCATCCTTTTTTATAGTAGTAATATAAACCTTCTATAATATATAGTTTCTTGAAGAGTCTTATTAACCCTCTTTTTTAATGTTCTTTAATTTTTTTTCATTTTGAGTTTACGTTTAAATTTTTAGCTACTCTCAATTTACTCCGATAATAGAAGCCATCTCTTGACTTGGTTCTTCAACACTTCTCAGCTTTAAGACAGCTTTCTCCCCAACGCTAAATCGTTTTTTCAAACACCCTATCACACGCACTGTACAGTTGCTAAGCTTTATTGTGTAATGAATTTCTTTTCCTTGGAAAAGAACATTTTTAACAGTACAGGGAATTCCTTCTCCTACACGATCTAACAAAAGCTGTTCAGGTCTTATTGCACAGCTTCCCTCCTCTTTTAAAAAGGTTGAAAAAGGGATATCCCACGCTAGCGTCTGATGCGAAAAAGGATGAAAATAATTCCCTTTCCAATTACCAGGAATGAGGTTCGCTTTCCCAACAAATGTGGCTACAAAAGAAGTTTTCGGATTGTGATAAATATCTTGTGGTGTACCAATTTGTTCAATTGCTCCTTCTTTCATAACAACAATACGATCTGCCATTGCTAAAGCTTCTGTTTGATCATGAGTAACATAGAGAATAGAAGTATTTGTAACCTTATGAATCGTTTGAATTTCATTGCGCAATTCAGCCCGTAGCTCAGCATCTAAACTACTTAACGGTTCATCCATTAATAAAAGAGAAGGCTTTGGAGCAAGAGCTCTTGCAATGGCAACCCGCTGCTTCTGACCTCCTGATAATTCATGAGGCATACGTGTTGCTAAATGTGGCAAGCCAACAAGTTCAAGCATTTGCTGCACGCGCTGCTCTGCATTCTTTTTAATTTCCTGATCAATAAATTTATGATGTTTCAATGGAAACATCACTTGCTCTTTTACTTTTAAATGTGGCCAAAGGGCCAAAGATTGAAATACCATGCTAATATTTCGTTTCTCAGGTGGAACCACTTTTCCCTTTTCTGCTACACATTCTTTATTCATCATAATTTCTCCGTCCGTTGGTGAATCAAACCCAGCTATAAGGCGCAGAAGAGTTGTTTTCCCACACCCAGATGGACCTAAAATTGCAATAAATTCCCCATTGCTAATATCTAAATTAATTCTGGATAAAGCTGATGTTTCTCCAAATTTTTTTGATACATTTTTAACAACTGTATTCATACTTTCCCTACTTTCTTGTTGAAGCATTTTATAAGCAAATAGATAATGAGGCTTGTGAGCATTAAAAACAGTAAAATAAGGGTTGAAAGAGCTGTCGAATACGTTGTGTATCCTCCTTGTTCGAAACTAAAGATTAACAGTCCGATTGTCTCGGATCCGCTCGACCATAGCAATGAAGAAACTGTAAGCTCTGTCAATGTTGTAATAAAAACGAGAAAAGCGCCACTGAGTACTCCTGAAAATAGAAGCGGAAGCATAATATAACGCCATTTTGCTATACCTCTAGCACCACTAATATGTGCGGCTTCCTCCATCTCAGTAGAAACTTGCGAAAGAGCCGTCATACTACTTCGGACTTGCAAAATGAGAAACCTTGTAACGTACGCAACAAGCAATATCCATATCGTTCCATATATTCCAGGTTTCCATCCTGGAACAGGCTGTACCCAAGCTAAAATCATAGCAAGAGCAAGCACCATACCTGGAAGTGCATATGGTAAGCTAATGATTCCTTCTGTTAATCTTGTTTCATGGCGATCAAATCGTATTCGTATATAAGCTATAGCCGTTCCAATAAAAAGACAAATGATAGTTGTAAAAAAAGCAAGCTTTAAACTATTTACAATTCCAATTTTTACTTTTTCATACTGAAACAAAATATATTTATAATGTTCCATCGTCATATTTTCAAATGAAAATGGTAAGCCATATGCCTTAATAAAAGAAGTTCCAACCATTGAAAATAAAGGGACAATGCTTATGAAAAGCAGAAATAACCATAACACTATTTCTATCGCCAATCTCCCTTTCTTTAAAAAAATGCGTGGTTCGTTTTCTACTCTACCTGTTTCCTGATAAGAAAATCGTTTTAGCAGTATATATTGAAGAAAAGTAAAAATGAACACAATAACGCCGAGTAAGACTGATAACGCAGCTCCCCTTGCAAAAGCATCTTCTCCAAACCCAATCACTTCTTGATAAATAGCAGTACTTAAAACAGGGATATTGGCTGGTGTACCAAGAAAGGCTGGTATACCAAAATTATCAATAGTTGTTAAGAAGGCTAGCATCGCCCCACTAATAATACCTGGAAGTGCTAGAGGCAGTGTAACGGTCTTACACATCGTAAATCGCGTTCCTCCCGAAGCTCTTACTGCCCATTCCAAGTCTCTTGGAATCTTTCTTAATACATGAAGAGTCAGCAAATAAACAAGTGGATAATGAACAATTCCAAGCAAAAAGATTAGTCCACCATAGCTATAAAGATTAAGATGAGACCCCCCTAAAAAAGGCTTTAAAAAACTTATGAAAAAGCTGTTTCTCTCTGTAAATTGAGTCCAAGCGAGCGTCATTATATAGGATGGAATCAAAAAAGGTAACATAATGAAGAGTTGTAGAAGTTTTTTTAAACGAATATCTGTGTAAGCAACAAGCCAAGCGAACAAAACCCCTAAACAAATTGACACTATCGTTGCTCCCCCAACAACGATAGCTGTATTCTTTAACATCGACCATGTAGCAGCTTCTGATAAAATAGAGCTATAATTCAAAAAACTTATTTCATGACCTTCTGTGAAGCTCATTATAATAAGGCGAACAATAGGTAGCAGAAAAAAGAAAAATAGAAGACAAAATATCCCGAGTTTAATGAATAAAGCATGTGTTAAACGTGTCGACAAAAGAGAAGACAAAGAAATTTGTCTTCTTAACGAAAAGCGTTCCATTTATAGCACCTCTCTAGTTTCCGAAAATTCTTTTAAACCGCTCCTTATCTTCTTCTCGAGACTTATACAGCTCTGATAATGGGGAGTCTAATATTTGAATACTTTCCATCGATTTTAAACCATCAGGTGCCTCTATCTCTTGTCTAATAGGTGCGTAACCAAGGTTAGCAGAAAGCTTTTGTCCTTCTTCCGACAGAATATAGTCAACAAATGCTTTTGCAGCCTTTTCATTTTTTGTACCTTCCATAATACCAACAGGTTCTGTAATGACCGGAACTCCTTCCTTAGGATAAATGAGTTCAATAGGTGATCCTTCTTTTTTAGCTCGCAAAGCAAGATAGTCAACAACAAGTCCGTAGTCTTTTTGGCCACTCGCAACTGCTTTTAATGCTGCACCATTTCCTTGTACAACGGTCATATCGTTCTTCTTTAACTCGTCAAAAAAATTCCAATTTAATTTCTTCTGTCTGCTCATAACGCCCACATTATAAGCCGCAGCTCCTGAATATAAAGGACTTGGCATCACAGCTTTCCCTTTTGTTTTCTTATCAGTTAACACGCTCCACGTTTCTTTAGGTTCTTTCACATTTGTCGTATTTACAGCTAACACTGTTGCCATCATTTTCGTTCCTGTATACATATAATCATCATCCACAAAATCGTCTGGTATATGCTCGATTTCTTTCGACTTATAGAACAAAAGCAAATCTTGTTCTTTTAACTTTTCAAATGTAACGCTATCTGCTACAAGCATAACATCTGCTTTTACATCTCCTGCTCTTTTCTCTGCTTGAACTTTTCCCACTACTTCCTCTGTTCCAGAACGAAAAGCTTTAACCTCTACATCAGGGTATTTTTTATTGAACCCTTCAATGAGCTTTGTAACATCTTCATCAGGTTGTGAAGTATAAAACTCAAGCGTGCCTCCTACACCCCCTTGCTTACGTTCTTCTCCACTGCTGCTCTCTGTTCCACACGCGCTAAGTAAGAGAACTGGAACAAGACAGGCGTTCAGTAACCAATTTTTCTTCATTATGGCAACTCCTTCTCTACAATTTATTTGTCTTTGAACCATCTTTCTAATTTACGAATATGCTTTCGCTGACTTATTAAGTTTTCTAAAGGTGTAACAGTTATGTAACTCGCTCTTGTTGAGTTGTTCTCTCTAGTTTCTTTATCTTTTCTTTCGCTCTCCTTTTGTTGTAGTACATAAAAATCCTGATGATCATCATGTATGGTAACGTACTTGTAGCGGCTAAAAGTAAAATCAAAATCCACCACTTTTACACCTTGACAGTTTTTCTCTGTCAAAGTGGGGAAATGAATATGAAAGCAAACTCCTTTTGGATGTTTATGAGCTAGGAATACTTCTATAAGCTCATTAAAATATTTCTTAAAGGACGAAAAGTTCACCTCATTTTCTGCTATACCATCTATTGAAAGAGCAAGAGACGGAATTTGAAAAAACGTGCCCTCCATTGCTGCTGCTATATCTCCGCAGTAAGCAAGATCTCTTCCTGACGGTGAGCCTATATGTATACCTGAGACAATAAAATCAACTTTTTTCTTAATCAACTTCTCAATACCAATTTTTACGCAATCCACTGAAGTACCGTTTACAACCCATGATTTTATTTCGGCACCAAAAGCTGTTAGCTCTGTAACTTTTAGTGGCTTATGTAATGTAACCGTATAACCTGCCAAAGAGCTCTCTTTATGAGGGCAAACAACGAAAACTTCGCCAAAATGGTTAAGAACTTCAACAATGGATCCTACAGCAGGTGAAAATATTCCGCTACTGCTTGTAATTAAGAAACGCATAGAATTGTTCACCTCTCTTTCTTTCCGTAACCATTTAGAACATTTTTCTTGTAGTTTTATTTTAAAGAACATTTATAAAGGACAT
>Ga0268252_1000852_pt1 | contig 18599 bp, 15 predicted proteins | sample AgamicMgSfrz_FD_200244 | JGI IMG/M metagenome (GOLD analysis project Ga0268252, IMG submission 200244) | Agave microbial communities from Guanajuato, Mexico - Mg.Sf.rz (v2) (version 3) | ecosystem: Host-associated > Plants > Phyllosphere > Phylloplane/Leaf | place: Guanajuato, Mexico | collected... | reverse complement strand
AGAAACATTACGTGTGGCCCTTGGTAAGGCGTTTAAAACGTTACAAGCAGCAAAAGTACAAGATGCAGCAATCTTACTTGATTCTTTCGTAACAGAGAAATTAGATGCGATTGATGTAGCCCATATTGCAGCAGAAGTACAAGGTCTTGGTACATATGAGTTACAAACGTATAAATCAGATAAAAAGGATCGTGTGGAACTAGAGAAGCTCACGGCTATTACAGCGGAAGATGCACAAGAAATTGAAGCTGCATTAACAGTTGGCTACGTACATGGACGTGCAACAAATTCAGCTCGTACACTTGTAAATATGCCGCCAAACGTATTAACAGCAACAAAGCTTGCTGAGTATGCTGTTGAGTTAGCGGAAAAGTATGATATGGATTATAAAGTTCTTGAGAAAGAGGAGATGGAAGATCTTGGTATGGGTGCGTTACTTGCAGTAAACCAAGGATCTACTGAGCCACCAAAAATGATCGCTCTTATTTATAAAGGAAAAGAAGAGTGGACAGATGTCATTGGATTTGTTGGAAAAGGAATCACATACGATACAGGTGGTTATTCTTTAAAACCACGTGAAGGCATGGTCGGTATGAAAGGTGATATGGGCGGTGCTGCTGCTGTATTAGGTGCGATGGAAATTATCGGTGAACTTCGCCCAGAGCAAAATGTGATTGCTGTTATTCCATCAACTGATAACGTTGTAAGTGGTACAGCATTTAAGCCAGACGATGTAATTACATCTATGAGCGGAAAAACAATTGAAGTATTAAATACAGATGCAGAAGGTCGCCTTGCGTTAGCGGACGGTATTACGTATGCGAAAAAACTAGGTGCAAACTACCTTATTGATGTTGCGACATTAACAGGCGGTGTAATTGTTGCACTTGGAAATCATACGACAGGCGCAATGACAAACAATGAAGAGTTGTTTGAGCAAGTGCTAGAAGCTTCTATGGAAACGGATGAATCAATTTGGCAATTACCGATTTTTGATCGTGATAAAGAACGCGTTCGAAACAGTAAGTTTGCTGATTTAAATAACTCACCAGGCCGTGAAGGACATGCGGTTATGGCAGGTACATTCCTAGGTGAATTTGCTGAAGATACACCTTGGGTACACTTAGACATCGCTGGAACATCTGAAACGTCAGGAGCGCATGATTTAGGGCCAGCTGGAGCAACAGGTGCAATGGTACGTACACTTGCAACGTTTGTTGAAAGGTTTAGTGATGGAGAATAAGCAAAAAGATAAAGGTGAATGGTTGTTACAATTTATAAGCAATCATAAATGAAATAATAGCAAAGAAGATAATTGCATTGTTATTACTATGAGAAGTAAGTTTTTGATAACTGAATATTTTTATGAAGATTTTCCATATAAATTATTATTTTGTTTTAAACATTTATCCTGTAGTTTGATCCAAAGAAAATGACCTCCAAATGAATCGTAGATTCGTTCGAAGGTCATTTTTTAATAGTTTATTGATTATATCCGACAATTTTATTTGTATCGATATCGACGTACACTTCAACGTTTTTGGGATAGGACGAATCAGATGGGAAATGCACGAGGTAGACACTTCTCCCTTCATATTCTTCATTAAATTGATGGCTATTATGTTTATGCAATATTGTTTTGATCATTGTTGCATTTTCCCAATCACCGATAATATATTGCTTTTCTTGATTGGATAGTTGATTCCAAACTGCCTTTTTTATGCCTTTTTCTGTTTCTTGATTTTGATAGGAAATGTCTTTCGAATTATTCGTATCGATGCAACCTGTAAAAGTGAAGCATACGAAGAGTATTATAATAAATTGCTGTAATATGTTCTTCATGGCTAGCATATCGCCTCCCTGTTCCCATACACTTCAATTAGCAGAAAGAAAATTCCTGCTATGCGAGGAAATATAAGTGTATTATATGTTTCATAATGAAAATGTATATAAGGTTCCATCTAAGGCAAATGAGGTTATACCAGTTTCCTCAGATACAACAAAAATAAGTGCATCACTGACTTCAGAGAGTCCAATTGCTGCGCGGTGACGTGTTCCTAACTTTCGGTTGGATGTCAAAGCTTGTTGCGATAAGGGTAGTATATTTGCTGCTGATATAATATGGTTATTTTTTACAAGAACAGCACCGTCATGAAGTGAGTTTCCAGGGTAAAAAATAGATTCTAGTAACGGAACTGTTAAATGAGCCTGAATTTCTATACCAGATTGGATATATGCTTCTAATGATTTTTCTCTTTCTATAATAATAAGAGCTCCATGGCGTTTTTGAGATAATTGCCTGATTGCAGTTAATAGTTGGATATAGCAATCTGTATATGGTGATAAATATGTTTTGAGATAGTAAGAAGCGGTTGTTGATTGAATTTGTAATAGTAATTTATGTATATCTTCGACTTTACATAAAAGGCATTTATCATTGTTCTCTAATGTGTTTTGCATATCTTGAAGTGCAAGGGAAATATCTTTGATAATCTCTTGGATATGTTGTTGTATTTCTGGTTTAAGCGCCCATTCTTGCATTGTACCTCACCTTATTCGAGAATATATTTATGTATAGCTTTTCAATTTATACAAAAAGTATTCATAAGGGGTGCTGTTTTATACATTTAATGTAAAAGTTTTTGTGAGTATTAAATATAGTATTGAGGAAAATATCATTTTCACCATATAATTAAATTGTGTTTGATTGAGAGGAGAGAATTTAAAATGGAATGGAAAAAAGAATATGAACGCTGGAATACATTTGTTAGTTTGGATATAGAGTTAAAACAAGAGTTAGAGGAAATGAAACAAGATGTAAAGAAAATTGAAGACAGTTTCTACAAAAATTTAGAATTTGGTACAGGCGGTATGCGTGGTGAACTTGGTGCTGGAACAAACCGTTTGAACGTATATACAGTACGTAAGGCGACAGAAGGTTTAGCTCAATTTATTGAGAAACAAGGAGAGGAAGCAAAAGCACGTGGTGTTGTTGTTGCGTATGATTCTCGTCATAAATCTCCAGAGTTTGCAATGGAAGTAGCTGCAACACTTGGTGCACATGGTATTAAAACATACGTGTTTGAAAGCTTACGCCCAACACCGGAGCTTTCATTTGCAGTGCGTTATTTACATACATATAGTGGAATCGTTCTTACTGCGAGTCATAACCCGCCAGAATATAATGGATATAAAGTATATGGAGAAGATGGAGGACAATTACCGCCAAAAGAAGCAGATGAATTAATTTCTTATGTGGATGGTGTAAGTGATGAATTATTAGTAGAAGTTGCTAATGTTGAACAGCTGAAGCAAAATGGTTTGTTACAAATTATTGGACAAGATGTAGATGATGCATACTTGGAACAATTAAAAACAATTATTATTAATAAAGGCTTGGTAGAAAGCCAAGGGGAAGAATTAAAGATTGTTTTCACACCACTTCATGGTACTGCAAATCTCCCTGTTCGTCGTGGATTAGAAGCAGTAGGTTTTAAAAATGTAACGATTGTAAAAGAACAGGAACAACCAGATCCTAATTTTTCTACAGTAAAATCACCAAACCCAGAAGAACATGCAGCTTTTGAGTTAGCAATTCGTTATGGTACAGAGATTAAAGCAGATGTTCTAATTGCAACAGATCCAGACGCTGATCGTCTTGGTGTGGCTGTTCGTAATCATGATGGAGAATATCAAGTGTTAACAGGAAATCAAACAGGTGCTTTAATGCTAGATTACATGTTATCTCAAAAGAAAGAAAAAGGAATCTTGCCAGAGAATGGAGTTGTCTTAAAGACTATCGTTACCTCAGAATTAGGACGTACGGTGGCAAATTCTTATGGACTTGATACGATTGATACATTAACTGGATTTAAATTTATTGGAGAGAAAATTAAGCAATATGAAGAAAGTGGACAGTATAATTTCCAATTTGGTTATGAGGAAAGTTATGGTTATTTAATTAAGCCATTCTGTCGTGATAAAGATGCTGTTCAATCTGTTTTATTCGCATGTGAGGTTGCTGCATATTATAAGGCGCAAGGAAAGACATTGTATGATGGATTGCTTGAAGTGTTTGAAAAACATGGTTATTTTCGTGAGGGGCTTGTGTCATTGACCTTAAAAGGAAAAGATGGCGCAGAACAAATTCAAAACTTGATGACAACATTCCGTGAAAATTGTCCTGTAGAAGTAGCTGGTTTAAAAGTTACAATTGCTGAAGATTATAAAGCAAGCTTGAGAACAAAAATTATAGGGGATGGAACAGAGGAAATACATTTGCCACAATCAAATGTGTTAAAGTATTACCTTGAGGATGGTTCTTGGTTCTGCTTACGTCCGTCTGGGACAGAACCTAAAATTAAATTTTATTTTGGGGTGCAGGGAAGTACACTACAACATAGTGAAGAAAAGCTTGAAAGTATAAAGAATGATATTATGAATCGAGTTCAATAATATATAAAAAGCATGAGCATTAGGTGCTCATGCTTTTTTTGGGGAAACTTGGAATAAATGTTTCTTGATCGAATTTTTATCAAAATTTGTTTTTTTGTTGTCACAAATTGGACACAAACGGTAAATGCATTTAATTAAGTTCAGAATGAAATTTTGGATCAATTATGTTAAAATTTGTTTCGTGTGTATATAAATTTAAAATGGCAATTTGTGAAAAAGTGATGATATAACTATTAATTTTAAAAAAAGAGAGTTGAGTGTATGAAAGCAACAATGAAGCATTATATATTTTTACATGTTGCCTTTTTTTTATACTCTATCATAATGGTGTATATGAAATGGGCGGCAAACTTTTCAGTTGGATCAATTTCTTTTTTTATTGCCTACATGATTCTTGTAATTCTTTTATTTGGATACGCAATAATTTGGCAGCAAGTTATTAAACCATTTGAAATATCTAAAGCGTACTCGCATCGGGGAGTCATTATTTTATGGGGACTATTATGGTCAGTTGTTTTCTTCGGTGACACAATAAAATGGAATAACTTAGTAGGTGCAGTCATTATTATTATAGGGATTGTCGTGGTGGTAAAAGATGAATAAATTTGTGTTACTTTACATTTTTGGAGTTGTTTTAGCAAACTATTCGCAAATTTTATTAAAGAAGGCAACATTATCGAATTATGATACAAAGTGGAAAGAATATGTAAATCGCTACGTAATTGTAGGATATTCTTTATTTGTAATTAACGCTGGATTAAACGTAATTGCCTTGAAAGGTGTTCCATTAAAACAAGCGCCTGTTATTGAATCACTTAGTTATATTTTTATTTTAATATTCAGTTGGTATTTCCTTGGAGAGAAAATTACCAAAAGAAAAGTAATAGGGAATGCTATAATTATTGTAGGGATTACAATTTTTTGCATTCAATAAATATAGGGAGTTTTAAAGATGTCCATGAAAAAAGGAACAAAATGGTTAATTAGCTTTTTAATCATATTTGCAGTATTGTTATTGTATGCTAGTTCTAAATCTAGCCTCTTGAAATCTGAAGGTGGCAATTTCAAAAATACTAAAGAAGGATTCCAGCTAAAGCAACAAGATAAGATTACACAACAGTTATCTAATAGTCATAAAAATATAGCAGCTATATCGTTACATTTTAATTCTGAAGTAAAACAAGCTCATTTCTCTGGAGAATTGAAGTTAATTACTAAAGGTGAAACTGAGAACATTAATCTTACTTCAGATATGTTTAAAGAAGATGGGGAACTATATATACCGCTTTCGAAAAAAATTCAAAAAAAATCAACAGATTTAAAAATAGTAATAGAAAACATTAAATTTGATGAAAATAAAGGGATTTATATTACTACAGCTTTTCCTATAGAAGATAAAATGATAGATGTCAATGGTGAGATTAAAGAAAACAAAGTAGTTGCTGTTGATTATCATTTATCATCTTTACCTTATTGGAAGTTGGGAGTGCTCTTAGTATTATCAGGACTAGTGGCACTATTATTAGTTTGGGCAGGGAAAAAAATTGTTGTTGAGTATGTTTTAATTGCAACGATTTTTGGAAGCTTTTTTGCTGTCTATACACCTATTCATCAAACTTCGGATGAGTGGGTTCACTTCTTAAAAAGCCAAGATGTTGCCCAAGGGAACTTTATTACACCAAAGCATGAGGGAAATGTAGGATATTTTGTTTCACAAAAAATCTTAGATACTTATTTACATCCTGTGCCAAGAAATGAAAAAATAAATCCGGATGTAGTTGATTATGTAAAACAATTTAGTATTCGACCTGACATGAAAAATCAACAATTATTTGAACCCCAAGCTACGACCGCGGTATATACAGTCATTCCGTACATACCACAAGCGATAGGAATTAAACTTGCCATGATAGCTGATACAAATATTTGGACGGCAAATATATTGGGACGTTTAGTAAATCTATTAGCATTTGTTATGATGTCTGCATATGCGCTTTATAAAATGCCTATAATGAGACGGACATTTATGTTCTTTATGTTAGCACCAATTATTATGTTCCATGCAGCAAGTTTATCTGCTGATGCAGTATTAATGGGTTCTAGCTTTATATTCATTGCATTGGTAATGCGTTTGTGGTTCAATGAAGATTTTAAAAAGTCAGAGTTTGTTGCAATGGCAGTATCGGGGATTGTAATGACGCTTTGTAAATTTACGTATTGGCCACTTTTATTACTAATGTTGTGTACAAGGGTATCAAAATACGGAATGAAAAAGAACTATTGGTTATTTAATATTGGTATAACAGGGGCCGCAGGATTACTTGTTGCGGGCTGGAACATATTTGTGATGAAATATGTAGGCGATGGTTTAAACAGTGGAAATGTATCGGCGACAGGTCAAATTTCTTATATGTTGAATCATCCCCTTGAAGCACTTAAAGTATTTATTCGTTCTTTTGATCATGGATTAGATGAGTGGTTTGAGATGTATAATACTTTTGGTTTCTTATCTACACCACTAAAAGGTATTCTATATTTATATCCGATTGTATTTGTTCTAATTGCAATAATGGATCAAAAAGAAGGAATCCCTAAGTTAGATTGGATGAAGAAATGGGGATTAAGATTTTGTAGTATTAGTGTAATTCTACTTGTTATGTTAAGTATATATATGACGTGGACAACAGTAGGTTTCCCATATGTTGTTGGAATTCAAGGGCGATACTTTATTCCGATTATTCCACTTATATTATTATTAATTCAGCAGCATTTTAAAATTAAGGTTGAGAAACCAAATATAGATATATTTGCAAGTAAGGCGGCAACCTTATTTTTGACATATGCGTTTGTATTTTGGTTTGTGAAGATATTTTAATTCAAAACACAAGGAGAGGAATTTCATTTGTCTAAAAAAAAGCTCATCATTATTCCTGCTTACAATGAATCAACAAATTTAATACATGTTGTAGAGGATATAGAAAAAAATGCTCCGGATTTTGACTATGTTATCATTAATGACTGTTCAAAAGATGATACAGAGCAAATATGTAAAGATAATAATTTTAATTATGTAAGCTTACCAATCAACTTAGGAATTGGCGGAGGAATGCAAACTGGTTATAAATATGCTCAGCGTCAGGGATATGATGTTGCGGTGCAATTTGATGGTGATGGACAACATGACGCGGCATACTTAGGTGCTCTTCTTCAGGAAATGGAGGAGACAGGAGCGGATATGGTTATTGGTTCACGTTTCATTAACAAAGAAGGATTCCAATCTTCATTTACAAGAAGACTTGGAATTCGTTTCTTTGAAAAATTAATAAGAATTGTATCGGGAAAAAGAATTACTGATGCAACTTCTGGATTTAGGATGGTAAATAACAAAATTATTAATGAGTTTTGTGAGTACTACCCGAAAGATTATCCAGAACCTGAAAGTATTGTGGCTGTACTCAGAAATAATTATCAAGTAAAAGAAGTTCCTGTGCTTATGCGAGAAAGAATGGGTGGCACATCATCTATTGTAAATTATAAAGCAATTTATTACATGATTAAGGTAACACTTGCGATTTCGATTGATCGATTGAAACCTAAAAGAAAGGAGAATGTTTCGTGACAATTCGCCTTCAAATATTAATTATATTAGGTGTGATAGTGGGGTTGGTTATTTTTACGAACTTGGTTCGTAAAGAAAAACTAGAGTTGAAATATGTGTTAACATGGTATGGCGTATTGATTGGTATTTTGATTATCGGTATTTTCCCTAAGGCCATTGATGGTATTTCAAGTGCTTTAGGTGTTGCTACACCAATTAACGCATTGTTCTTCGTAGGATTTATATTTGTTACATGTGTATTATTCTTTTTGACTGTAGTTGTATCAAGGTCTTCTATTCGGATTAAAGAATTGACACAAATTGTTGCAATTTACCAGCATGAAAATGAAAATATGAAAAAAAAGCTTGAAACAATGAACTATAAAAAACAAAAAGTAACTATTGAATAATAAATAAATGAAAAAAGCCGTTAGTATGATAAATATCAATGGCTTTTTTTATTAATAGTGGAAGTTAGTTTTATAATTGTTTGTCAAATGGTGACTAATAATAACAGGTATAAAGTATCAAATGTAAAATAGATGTTATGAAGTAACCTTGACGAATAAAGAGACAATCATGTAGAATTTGTACGGAGCGTTTTTTACAACTAAGGGGAAATTAACATGTAAAAGTCTTAGTGTAAAAAAGAGATTAATAGACATATATATTGTGGAAAACTTTATATATAAGATAAGGGTAAAATAAATGTAGCCAATAAATATGGTTTAGCAGGGAAAAATAACAAAATAAGTCCTGTTTAAATGAATGCAAATATAAACCAAGAAAGAGGTTATAAGCATGAAAAAAGTAAGAAAAGCTATTATTCCAGCAGCTGGTCTTGGAACACGTTTTTTACCAGCTACAAAGGCACAGCCTAAAGAAATGTTACCAATTGTTGATAAACCAACAATCCAATATATCGTTGAAGAAGCTGTAGCGGCTGGTATTGAAGATATCATTATCGTTACAGGAAAAGGAAAACGTGCGATTGAAGATCATTTCGATAATGCATTTGAATTAGAGCAAAACTTACTAGAGAAGAAAAAATATGAGTTACTTGAAAAAGTACAAGCATCTTCGAAAATGGTAGATATTCACTATATTCGTCAAAAAGAACCACAAGGTTTAGGACATGCAGTATGGTGTGCTCGTAAGTTCATTGGCGATGAGCCATTTGCTGTTCTTCTTGGTGATGATATTGTACAAGCTGAAAAACCTTGTTTAAAACAGCTTATCGATGAGTATGAGCATACACTTTCATCTGTAATTGGTGTGCAAACTGTTCAAGAAAATGAAACGCATCGCTATGGTATTATTGACCCATTAGAAAAAGAGGGACGCCGTTATCAAGTGAAGCAATTTGTTGAAAAACCAGCTCCAGGTGAAGCACCTTCAAACTTAGCAATTATGGGACGCTATGTGTTAACACCAGAAATATTCCGCTTCTTAGAAGAACAGCATATTGGTGCTGGCGGCGAAATTCAATTAACAGATGCAATCCAAAAGCTAAACGAAATTCAGCGTGTGTTTGCATACGATTTTGAAGGAAAGCGTTATGATGTTGGAGAGAAGCTAGGCTTTATTCAAACAACAATCGAAATGGCTTTACAACATGAAGAGTTAAAAGATGATTTATTAGCAATCATGGAAGAAATTGTAAATGAACAAAAAAATACTGTGAAAAATTAACTTATTTATAAATATGTGAGGTTAGACATAGTGAATTGGAGAAAGAGGTATTCTAAGATAAACATCCAGTTTACTATGTCTAATCTGTGCTTATAAGATGTTCTTTATGAGCAGGCTTGAAAAAGAAAGGAGCACCTTTTTTGAAGACTATTACTATATTGGTACCGGCGTATAATGAAGAAGAGGTATTAGATCAATTATATAGTCGTTTAACGGGGGTATTTCAAGGCATTCCAAATTATAACTTTGAAATTTTGTTTGTTAACGACGGAAGTAAAGATCGAACGTTAGATATTATTAAGGAATTTAGAGTGAATGATAAGCGTATTTCGTATGTAGACTTATCACGGAATTTTGGGAAAGAAACAGCAATGATTGCGGGTCTTGATCATGCAATTGGAGATGCAGTAATTATTATTGATGCCGATTTACAAGATCCACCAGAATTAATCCCTGAAATGATTAAGTACTGGGAACAAGGGTATGATGATATTTATGCAAAACGACGCTCTCGTTCTGGTGAATCATGGGCGAAGAAATGGACGGCTGGTAAATTTTACAGCTTGCTAAAGAAAACAACAAGAATTCCGATCCAAGAAAATACAGGTGATTTTCGTTTACTAGACCGTCGTTGTGTGGAGGCATTAAAGAAAATTCGTGAAACGCAGCGTTATACAAAAGGGATGTTTAGCTGGATTGGTTATAATAAGAAAGAAATTTTATTCGATCGTGATCCTCGTGCTGCAGGTGAAACAAAGTGGAACTATTTCAAACTAATGGATCTTGCTATTGAAGGAATTACATCCTTTACAACAGCGCCATTGCGCCTTGCATCTTTCATGGGATTTACTGTTTCATTCTTAGCTTTTATCTATATGATTTGGATTATTATTAAGACGCTAATGTATGGTGAGTCAGTAAATGGATATCCATCCATGATGACAGCTATTCTATTCATCGGTGGTGTACAGTTAATTTCTATCGGTATTATTGGGGAATATTTAGGACGTATCTTCAATGAAACAAAACAACGTCCGCTATATTTTGTAGATGAATATAATGATGATAAAGTAATGAATATCGATGGCGATCAAAAAATGGCGAAATTATACAGCGTAGAAGATCGTAAAGTAAAATCAAATCACTAGGGGATTAGAAGCGTGAATAATAAAGCGAAAGAATTCTTTAACTATTTACTTTTCGGTGGTTTAACGACGTTAATCAACATTGTGACGTATTTTATTTGTGCAACGTTAGTTGGAATGGATTACAAAATAGCAACAACAATTGCTTGGATTGTATCGGTACTGTTTGCGTATATTACAAATAAGAAGTATGTATTTAACAGTCAACAAACAAGTTTTGCTCACGTAGTAAAAGAGTTTGTCTACTTTATGGGATTCCGTATTGTATCTTATTTCATTGATATCGCATCTATGATTGTTTTAATTGAATGGCTAGGTATGAATGATTTAGTAGCAAAAATTATTGCAAACGTTATTGTTGTGGTCGTAAATTATTTTGCGAGTAAATATATTATTTTTAAAAAGAAGACCGATATAGAAAACGGTCAAAACGCATAAAAACAATGGCTTGGCTATATGCCGGCTATTGTTTTTTATACATAGAATTTGGTAATAAATGATTAATGAAGAATGATATGGAGGAGTATAATGCAAGCTCTGTTAGATTTATTTAAGAAAAAGAAGTTTTTATATACTTTTGCTTTTTTACTTCCTTTTTCTATTTATGGTGTAGTTTTTATTTTACTGGGTGTTGCACCGTTTGGAGCAAAATCAATCCTTGTAACTGACTTACACACACAATATGTGCAGTTTTACACGTATTTATATGATGTGTTTAAAAATGGGAAAAGTATATTTTATAGCTGGGAAGGTGGAATGGGATTAAACTTCATTGGAGTATTTGCTTATTATTTAGCTAGCCCTTTTTCACTACTCATTCTCCTGTTTGATCGTTCGCATATTCCAGAAGCGATTATGTTAATGACTTTATTAAAAACAGGATTAGCTGGTTTTACAATGACATATTATTTAAGCAATATGATGAAGCGTCGTGAAATTGCTATTACGCTATTCTCAACTTTTTATGCCTTAATGTCATTTGTAACAGTATATTCTTTCTGTGTAATGTGGTTAGATGCCATTTATTTACTACCCCTTATTATGTTAGGTATTGAAAAGCTAGTTACAGAAAAAAAATGGGTGTTATTCACATTTAGTTTAGCACTTACATTTATTACGAATTTTTATATTTCCTTTATGGTAGGGATTTTTACATTTATCTACTTTGTAGCACGTTATTGTGTGCTTTACGATATTCGAAATATAAAATTATTAATGCAAAGGTTCGTATGGTTCTGTCTTGGAACAGGATTGGCAGGTGGAATGTCTGCATTTATTACGCTACCAACATACATGGATTTAAAGAGCAACTTTGTTGAACGTACTAAGATTCCATTCTCTACAGCATTTAATTTTGATCCGTTTGATTTTTATGCACGATTCTTTAATGGCGTAATTGATACGACAGTAAATGGAATGCCAAACGTTTATGCAGGTGTTTTAACTGTATTACTCATTCCATTATTCTTTATTACAAAAAGAATTTCATTGAAAGAAAAGATTGTATATGGAAGCGTACTGTTATTCCTAATCCTTTCTTTTGAAATTCCGTTTTTAAATATCGCTTGGCATGGTTTTGAGCCACCAACGAATTTCCCGTATCGTTATTCATTTACATTCTCCTTTGTACTCATTTATGTAGCAGTTCGAACGTTTATGGTATTCGAAGAAGAATTAATACCAGCTTTAAAAAAGGTTGTATTGTTTAATATATTTATGCTGCTATTATTAGGAAAAGTTGCACCAAGTTATATGCAGTCAAATAAGATTGTAATTAATGCCTTTTTAATCATTATGTATGCATTATTGTTATTTGGAAAAGTTCGCTTGCGAAAAAATAAAGCGATTATCTCTTTGGCTTTATTCGCTATAGTGGGGCTAGATGTAGCAGCTAATACAGTATACATGGTTAAGTTAATGGGTTATGAATACGGATATATTAATCGTCAAGAATATGCTTCGCCGTATCCAAAATATGAAGAGACCATTCAGAAAGTAGCCGAACAGGACAAGGGGCTTTATCGCATGGAAACGACAAGAGGTGTTACATGGAATGATGCGCTACGTTTTGGATATAAGGGCTTAACACACTTTAATTCTGTGGCAAATGGTCACTTGAATTTATACATGCAAGATTTAGGTTATGGGTATCTAGAGGCATTAATTTTACAAAATGGTAAAGGGATTCTCTCGACAGATGCTTTGTTTGGTGTAAAATATATGGTTTCTAATCAACCTTTAAATAAATACGGCTGGTCTGAAATCGATCATGTTGGAAGCAATTATGTATATGAGAATAAAAATGCGCTTTCGTTCGGATACATGGTAAATAAAGATGAATTTGATGTTAAAGGAAAAGATAAGTTGAAAGTACAAAGAATCAACTATATAAATTCCTTTGAGAAGCAAAATGAATTTATCGGAACTCTAAATGGGAAACAAACAAATTATTATGCATCGTTGGAACCGTCTTCTGTAGAATATAATAATTTATCAGTTGTAGAGAGTGAAAAAACAAAAGAAGAAATTGCTATTGAAAAGAAAAAAATTGCCCAGACAAAGCAAAAGCCTATTACATTGATAAAAAATCAAGAAGGGCAAAAGGCGAGCATTAAATATACATTTGACGTAAAAGGTAAGCAACAATTATATACAAAATTACGTGTAGAACCAACGGATGTTACGAAAGTATATGTGAATGGAAAATCACTTGGTAAAAAATTCACAGAATATCCTCGTTACTATTGGAACAATGGTATTCTAGATTTAGGTTATTTTGAAAATGAAAAGGTAGAAGTTGAAGTTCAGGTAAATCGTCATTCTATAGAGATTGAACAACAACTATTTTATGGACTTGATGTAGAAGCATTTGATAAGCGAATAAATGTACTGAAACAACAGTCATTTGATGTAAAGAATTACACAAGTCGCACGGTATCGGGAAAAATTGATGTGAAGGAAGATAACTATTTATTCCTATCTATTCCATATGATAAAGGCTGGAAGGCAACAGTTGATGGTAAAGAAGCTAAGTTACTTAAATTAAATGATGCATTCCTTGGATTAGATTTAGAAAAAGGAACGCATACAATCGAATTAAAGTATACTTCCCCAGGATTTGTAATGGGAGCAGTTGTTTCGTTTATTACTTTTGTTATCACATTACTAGGCGCTTTTATTGTATCAAGGAAACAGAAAAAAATATAATAAAAAAGGACTACTGATTATTTCAGTAGTCCTTTTTTATTATATATACATCCCGTAATGAGGAAGAAATACATCATGAAGACGGCATTCTCTAATATGTTATAAAAGGCACTTCCTACAATAGCACCAGCAACTAAACATAAGAGAATGGGACTAAATATTGAATTTCTTCTTAGTTTCCAGAAAGTACTTAAAATTCCATATGCAAATATCGAACATAAAATGACTCCAATAAGTCCTGTTTCTGCTAGAATTTGGATGTATTGGTTGTCAGAATAAAAATTCCATGTAATATTGTACGATTTATAAATTGGTGACGAGTATGTTTGAGTAGCTGCGTCACCAAATGTACCGAAACCATAGCCGGTAATTGGTTTGTCACGGAAGATTTCTAATGCTTTCTGTACATAATATATTCGACCATCTTGCTTACTTAATTCTAATGTGTCCTCTGAGAGTGCTTCTGAAAAGCGTTTTGCACCTAGAGAATCTCCTTCTAAATAGTTTGTCATGAGAGAGATTCCAGTAGTGCACATAAATGAGATGAGTATTATAGGGATTAATGCTTTCCAATACGGTATATTACGATGGATAATGATATAAAGCACTCCAAAAGTTATTAACGTTAAAAATGCTCCGCGTGAATAGGTTAACCATAAAGTTGTCGCGATAATTGTTAATCCTACATAGAGTGTGTACTTCATTCGTATGGAAGCATCTTTTAACAAATATAAAGAAATAAGAAATGCAATCATTAAATAAAGTGCAAGTTCATTTGGGCCACCAGCCATACCATATATACGAATTTTATTAGTAGGAGCTAGATCGAGATTTTTCCATACCTCCGGTAGTAACATACTACGAAGAGAAATTTTTTCAATTAAGCCTTGAATCGAAATGATAATTGCAGCCACGAAAGTTACTTTTGCAAACAATATGAAATCATCTCGGGTGAACGACAATCGAGAGACGATATAGAATACAAAATAGTATAGTAAAAGGGTATGTAACTGCATGATTATTGCTACTAAAGATACATTGTTAATTAATCCTACAATCGCTCCGAATAAGCAAAATAGGAAATATGCGATTTCAAAGTAATGAAATGTAAAAAGTTTTGAAACTGTATTTCGATATTGAAAAATGATTTTGCATAATAGAGCGAGAATAATGAAAATCCCAATAAATTTAAACCCTGTATTGTAAGCAGATAAAAAGGGGCGCATTGGAATAAATAATAGTAAATAAGCAATACCGAGCTTTTCATCTCGAAATGCAGTTATTGCTAATAATGCCGAAATGAATAGCCCGGTATAAGTTGCTGAAAATAATAATCCTAATATAACTAAGAAAATACCTAAAACTATATATTGAAACCGATTTAGTTGTATCATAATATATGTTGCTCCTTTAACATGATGATGGTATGCGGTAAATATGTTTCACCTCTTCTATCATTTTAGAGAAGGTGAAATTTTGTAAATAATATTCGCGTCCGCATTCTGCTAAAGAATAGTAGAGTTTGTCATCTTGTAATAATTTTGCCAGTGCAATTGCCAATTGTTCGACATCTCCATATGGTATAGAAATACCAGATTGATTTGGAACAATAACTTCTGGTAATCCGCCAATATTTGTCGCAATCACAGGCTTTTTCATAGCAATCGCTTCAATTGCTACATAGGATAGCCCCTCATTTTTAGAAGGAATTACGATGATATCGTGTGCACTATATTCTTTAATAATGTCATCTCGAAAACCTAATAAAGAAACGGAATTATTTAATTGTAAAGAAGTCACTAAGTCTTCTAATTGACTTTTTAATGGACCATCTCCAATAATGTTACAGTGCCATTGTAAAGAAGGGTATTTTGTTTTTAGTTTTTGTAAGCCGTGTATTAAAAATGGTTGTCCTTTTTCTTCACTTAACCTCCCAATTACAGCGATTTTCATCGGTTTATGAACAGATGGTAAATTGTTTAAATAAGGATCCTGTAAGCCATTATAAATTATTTTTAATTTATCTTTCTGAACTCCTTTTTGAAGGAGTTGCTGTTTCATAAACTGTGAAATACAAATGATGGTGTCATTATAACGAGTGAATATATTATTGCACCATTTTAAAGGAAGTGACATGGGGACATCCACATGGTATGTCCAAATGACACGGATGGATGCCCCTAATAACTTTGCTAAAATTGCAATATAATTTTCACGTAAAAATTGTGCGTGAACAATATCTACTTGCTCTTTTGCAATTATTTCTTTTAGCTTCCATGCAGTTTTTATATCAAAAGGGTGTTTCATTTCTATTTGATATATGGGTATATTTAATGCTTCAAACTTATGTAAGAAAGGACCAGGAGTAGAATATACAAGAATACAACATTCTGGATCCATAGATTGAATTAAATCTAGGACGTATTTTTCTGATCCACCATCCCCAACATAATTCAAAAGGTACATAATTTTATTCATTTATATCATTCCTTTTACCTAAAAATAGCGATAGCAATTGTTGTAGTTCTTTAATCTTTAACATGTAAGTGACTAATAAGTAAACGATGGCGCCAATCGCTATTGCTAATAAAATAAGCAACTTTGTATCATGTGTAAAATGAAGCATCAGCTTGGAAGTAAACAAGCTGATAAAGGATGCCACAATGCATTTGAATAAAAAGCCACCGTAGTACAAGTTTACTGCTTCTTTCTCTTTCATGAATTTTTGGAACATCCACAATAGTATGATTACTGTACTAGCCGATGCTATTGACGTAGATAGAGCTGCACCAGCTAAGCCCATTTTGTTAACGAGTATAATACATAATATAACATTTATAATCATGGAAAAAATTGATGCGTACATAATATATCGATTCAATTTTAAAGAAAATAGTAAACGATCAAGTAAATCTTTTAAAGGTTGCATGAGAGCGGCTAGCGCATAAAATTGCAATGCAGTTGCTGTCATCATAATAGAATCTTTCCCGAATTCACCATAGTTATAAACAACTTTGACAATTTGTTCTGTAAAAAAGGTAAAATAAATAAAAACGGGAATAAATAAATATAATAATACTTTTATATTCGTTTCCATTAAATTTACGAAATCTTTCCATTTTGAGTCAGTTACATAACCGACAAATTTAGGATACATAACTGTTAAGACTGGAGCAGCGATTAATCCAAGAGGAATGAAGTATAATTTTTGGGAATAATTAAGGGCTGCAATAGATCCTTCTTCTAATCCAGATACTAGTGTACGATCCACAAGTAGATTAATTTGAATAGATATACTTGTAATGAAAGCAGGAATACTCAACTTAATCATCGTTTTTAAAGAAGGGTCTTTCCAATCGATTACAAATCGATAGCGATACCCCTCGCGCTTAGAAGCAAAATAAACAAGTGTATTTTGTACAATGTTTCCGATAATAACGCCTAATGCGAGTGCGTAAATTCCAATCCAATTAACAAGGGAAACAAATATAATAAGGGTAATACCATTTAATACAACCCATTGCATGCTTGTAATGCGAAATTTATGTAAACTGTTCAAATAAGCATTAAAAATATCAATCATGAATGTACAGAATACAGTTGGGAAAATGATTTGTAATAGGTAAGCTGATAATAAAGCTGTTTGCTCTGGGAGCCCATTTGCAAATATTGAAATAAATAAGTTCGGCTGTAGTTCAATGAGCAAAAGCGGAATGAAAAAAATAAGTAGAACAATGTTTAAAAAGTTATTCATAAATCGATATGCTTTAAGGGAATCTTTTCCCTTTAACTCCATAAAGATAGGAATGAAAGAAAAGGCGAAGGCCCCTGTGATACCAGTAAAAACAATAGTTGGTATATTTAAAGCTACAACGTATGCATCAACGGCATGGTTTGTACCGAAATAAGCTCCAAGTGTGATTTCTTTTGCAAAGCCAAGTAGCTTTCCTAAAGCTGTCCCAAGCGTAAAAAATAGTGTTACTATGAGAAATCTTTTTGTATGTTCTTGAGAGGATTCTCTCCCCATCTATAATCAAATCCTTACTTTAGTTTAATTCTTTTTCAAGCATAATTTATTTGTATCTAAAAATCAAATATATATGAAGAATAGAAAGTGCTAACCATATGAAAAAAGAGGCTATCTTCCAATAGAAGGATAGCCTCTTTAGTACGTAATAAAAACCCGATTAGGGAAGGGGAATAATAATCAAGGGAAACGGTATCTCATGCAAATATCAAAAAAGCAACTTATGAAACGAAGTGACTGTTTCGATAAGCAGAACGGCGTACAGCATAGTATATGCGAGGTGCGATAATAGCACCGATAATTGTAAATGCAATATCTTTTACTGCGAACCACATCATAATCATCCAAGCAGCTTTATAACTCATATTACCACCCATAAAAAAATTGACTGCCCCGTACATATAAGTAGTACCGATAATATAAGTTAAAATGATTCCTGTGAAAGAGGCAATTGCAAATGTACTGAATGTTGGTC
>Ga0268252_1000837_pt1 | contig 18908 bp, 18 predicted proteins | sample AgamicMgSfrz_FD_200244 | JGI IMG/M metagenome (GOLD analysis project Ga0268252, IMG submission 200244) | Agave microbial communities from Guanajuato, Mexico - Mg.Sf.rz (v2) (version 3) | ecosystem: Host-associated > Plants > Phyllosphere > Phylloplane/Leaf | place: Guanajuato, Mexico | collected... | reverse complement strand
AAGAATGAAGCGATAAGGCTTCTAACCGCAAGGACTGCGGGGTTAGCCTAATCAATTAGAGTTCGATAGAACTCTTTACTTAGGAATCCCTCACTTCTAAACGAAGTGAAAGTGGGGGTAGTTCAAAAGAGTTCGTTGTTACTATATATATAATCATTAAGAGTATGTTTTGTTGGATCAGTATTTCTCAATAACAACAGCTACACATTCCATTTACATTTATTGTATGTAGAGCGTATGCTAGATTTAGTTGTAATAAATGGAAGGGAGCTGTATTTTTGAACAGAAAAGTTTTTTCTTCAGTTTTATTATCGTCACTTTTGTTTTTAGGAGTAACTGCTTCAGGAGGAGTAGAGGCTTCTATGATTACACAAATAAAGTATAAACAAGGAGGGGCAAAGTACATATATACAAATGCACCAGAAAATGTATACGATAATCCAAATATGGGATCAAACTTTGAAGCTGGTAAGTATGCTTACTACACAAATGAAAGAATATTAGAAGCTAATCAAGAGTATAGTGCTGAATTTTTTAATCGAAATTATACTGGAGGTCAATTGAAATTTGGATATGCTATACACAACGAAGATCGTCAACCGCAAACTATAAGAATTAAAAATAGTGCTGTAAATGCAGCATATCCGGTTAGTTCTGATGGTTCATGGGATATAATGGGCATTACATCTAGTACTATAGTTCAATATGGAAATAGTAACAATTATAAAGTTATTACTATTCCAGCAGATGGACATGTATTTATATTAGAAAAAGATGTAGAAGATACTTTTGCAGTTAATGGAAAAATTAAGTTTATTCCGAACGCAAAATTAACCCTACGTCAATTTGTTTCAAAGAAAAAACCAGATGGACAGTTCTCTAGCCCATCAGAAATTTTTGATCCTATAAAAACATCACAGGTTAAAAATTATAATAAAACTACTTCAACTGCTAATTATAATTACGATGAGAGGTATGCTGTTATTGATAATGTAACAACAAGTACCTTTTATGTAGGTTCAAGGACAAGTAAAGCCTATCCTCAACCTCGTGTTGGTATTAATGAATACGAAGCACCTATATGGTATCTAGAAAATTCTAACCCGACGCTTGAAGGAAACTATGGAATTGTTTATGATTTTCAATTTAAAAATGCGGCAGGAAAGAAAATTAGAATTAAGCCTGAAATTATATCAGAAAATGATAAGTCAACCGATCCAGAGAAATTCCCGCCACTAGCATTTTTTTCACAAGTAACGTACTGGACTTCAGGAACTTGGAAAAGTACAACCAAATTAACTAAACCTGATCAATATCATTATATAACTATTCCAGCAGATCAACATGTGAAATTTATATTACCGGGTGGTAATAATGGCAATAACCTTTTTGAAATTATAGAATAATGTTTTGGAAGTTAGAATTAAATAAATAGACAGGGTCATATTGTTGATGCCAATTTAAATAAAAATGTAAGAAAATAAAAAAATCGTCAGTTGCTTTTTAAAAGCGCTGACGATTTTTTGTATAGTCTCATAGCTAGACTTAATTATTAAAAGCAAATAAATTTCTATATAGTATAAAATTAAATAGGAATTTGGGACTATATTTGTTTTAAAGGGATTGAGGTGGATCTAATTTCATTGAATCTAGCATAATTTTAATATTTTTCGAATTACCTTTAACAGATAGTTTCACTTTTTCAATTTCCATTGTTTTTGAAAAATCTTCATTTCCTATTGAACCAATTAACTGATCTAATTCATTAGTCCATGTAATGTTAGTAGCTTGAATCATTGCTTTAATCGTAGGTATATCTGCATAGCCAGTATACATAATTCCATCAATTACTTTTCCGCCTTCTCCTAACATAACACTTACCCATTTCATATCTTGATCTGATTTATCTACTTTTTTAGGGTAATAAAACCTATATGTATTGGATTGCTTTTCTAGTTCAAGATTAAATGGAAGAATTTCAATACCTTGTGTTGATAAATTACTCTTAATTTTATTATAGTTCTTTAAATATTCTTCTGCTGTCATATGTTTAAGCGCAACTTTTTCTTTTACATCCGCTGGTTCTTTTTCGGTTGCTTCTAATTTGTTGAGAGTATCTTTGTGTTCTATATTTGTGCAACCTAAAAGGCTAGCCGCTATCAGAAAGGTTCCGAGTATAAGTATTTTCTTTGGCATAAAATCTCTCCTTAAGTGATATAGGAAAAATGCCGAAAGGGTTGATATCCTTAACAATTTCGGCATTTTTCAAGTTTGGATACTTAAATTTTTTTATAACGAACAAGAATCATTTATATGATCTAATTGATTTAAGAAAGAACAATACAATTAGTCCTGAAATAAATAATAAGACCCCATTTATTAATAAGATTAATGGTGGACCATAAATGTCAGCGAAAAATGAAGAAATTGCTAAAGCAACTGGTGATGCAATACTCGTAAGAGAACCAAGTGTTCCAAAAGTCCTTCCCTGTAACTCAGGATCTACCTCAACTTTAATAATCACATTGACAAGCAATGTACAAAATGAAAAAAGTATTCCTAAGAGGAGAATTAATGGTACTGCATAAAGAACAGATGGAGCAAAAGATAGCCCTACAAAGATTGGAGCTAGTAAAACCATGCTAAGGATTATCCACCAACCCCGTCGATGTAACTTATTATCAAAAAAGATAATAATGCCTGCACCTAACATATAACCTATTGGAATGCTAGATTCAATTATCCCAAATTCAATCGGATTTGCCTTCCACACTTTTACAGACATTACTTGAATAAGCATTAATGAAGCAGTGAAAAATGTGATTAAAGTAGGAGAGAGTATAATAACAGATTTAGCAAAAGGATTCTGCCATATATACTTGAAGCCTGCAACAAGGTCCTCCTGAAATGAATTTTTGATTCCTGTTTTTTTTGTAGAATTAGGAAACTTTCCACTTAATAACACTAAAATAGCGGATAACATAAAAGTAACTGCGTCAACTGAGATAGCAATGCTACCACCAAATGCTGCAACTACAACTCCTCCTATTGCTAGCCCTGAAATACGAGATACATTATCTGCTACATTTAATACTCCAGTAGCTTGTTGAACCTTGTCTTTTCCTACAATATCAACTAAGGAAGCATGGAATGCAGGAGACTGAAATAATCCTGCACATGAAGTAAGAGCCGTTAAGATAATAATAAGAATAAAGGGGGTACCGGGTATCGCAATACAAAATGCGATGCTTAGTATTAAAAGACTTCTTATTATATCTGTTATCCACATCAGTTTTCTGCGATCTACCCTATCTGCAACAGTACCTGCAATGGAAGAAAACAACATGCTCATGACCATATGAGTTATGGCAATTGTAGACATTAATTTGGCACTTCCTGTTGCTTGTAGCACCCAAAGGTTTAAAGCAATACTGTGAAATGAATTTCCGAACATTGATAAGGTATAACCTGTAAATACAAAAGTAAATGTACGATTTTTCCATAATGTCTTTTTCGAAGAAACAGCAAGAGCGGAATCTAATTCGACCTGTTGTTGCATAGTATTGTCACCTCACAAATTTAAGTATCTAATTTATAAAAATTTGTTTGCAAACTAATAGTGGTGAACTTTAGTAATCAAGTTAATTAGATGATTAATGAAATGGAATCTAATTGTAAAAGAGCTATATTAATATAAGATATTGTTATTTTGAGGTAAAAATGTTAGGTATGAAATGGATTTAAGTAGATAAATGTTTGAAAAATAAAGCGCAATATAAATTGACCATAGAAATCTTAAAATGTAAGTTGATTTAAATTTTTATGAAATTAAATTACTAGAAAATATCTACTAATAGCATTATCAAATTTGTAGAAGTAAATCTTTAATTTATAGAGAAAATTTTAATTAGCATTTAGAGAGGAACATTTTAACTGTACAATACTGTTTTAAATTTTATATAAGATTTTTACAAATAAAATATTTCTCCAGATTATTTTGAAATTTCTTTACAGCTTTTCCCTAGATTTTTAATATTTGTAAGATCGGAAGCTATATTTATATTTTATAGTTTATTTTGGAATATAAGATTGGTATTAGTAGTATAAATAGTATTTTTATTAATAATCTAGTATTTACTTTTAATACTCCTCTCCGTATAAAGTTTTACCAAATATTTTCAGGTGAATATTACCAAATATAAAATGTTTTGTCTATGTATTTCATTGGACTATATTTTGTAAACATAATTCTATGTAAGAATTTTCTATATTTATCCTCCCTATATAATGACATTTTTTCCCTTACTTCGACATAAATCAAATGGTACAGTTTATAGGACAAATATAGAACCTACTTGTAGACATTATTTTGTATGAAAAATGGAATCGAAACATGAGTTACTAGTTAGGAGGCGAAATATATTGTAACTATTTTTCAAATGGTACTTAAGGGTAGAGTGCTAAACGTTTGAAAATAGCTGGTAAATGCTTCTATGGGATGGAGGTTGTCATTTGAAAGAAAAAGATAAGCTTAAGGTGAATAGTAACAACGTTAACTTTTCTAAGGATATAATATACCAAATTGTAACGGATAGATTCCATAATGGATGCCCATCATATAATCCCAAAGGGGGATTATACGATGAATCTAGGAAAAATAAAAAGAAATACTTTGGTGGAGATTGGATAGGAATTATTGAAAAATTAAATACAAATTATTTTACTGAACTAGGTGTGACGTCATTATGGATATCTCAACCGGTAGAAAATATCTTTACTCCAATAAATGATTTGGTAGGAAGTACTTCATATCATGGATATTGGGCTCGTGATTTTAAAAGAACAAATCCTTTTTTTGGTACATTTGAAGACTTTCAAACCTTAATAACAACCGCTCATGCAAAAGATATAAAAATTATTATGGATTTTGCACCTAATCACACTTCACCCGCATTACATGATGATGCGACCTATGCTGAAAATGGTAGATTATATGATAATGGATTGTTACTTGGTGGATACGATAATGATTACAATCATTATTTTCATCATAATGGTGGGACGGATTTTGAAGAATATGAAGACGGAGTTTATCGTAATTTATTTGATCTTGCAGATCTAAATCACCAAAATATAGCTATTGATTTGTATTTTAAAGAAGCTATTAAACTCTGGCTAGATCAAGGGATAGACGGTATACGAGTTGACGCAGTAAAACACATGTCATATGGCTGGCAAAAAAGTTGGCTCAATTCAATCTATAATTATAGACCAGTATTTATTTTTGGTGAATGGTATATCAATCCGAATGAGTATGACCATAGAAATGTTCATTTTGCAAATAATAGTGGTATGAGTTTATTAGACTTTAGTTTCGCTCATAAAGTACGTGAAGTTTTTCGAGATGGAATGGATTCCATGCATGGGTTACACAAAATGATTGAAGAAACATATCAAATTTATAATGATGTAAATAATCTTGTTACTTTTATTGACAATCATGATATGGACCGTTTTCACATTAATGGACAAAGTAAACGTAGAATAGAACAATCATTAGCATTCTTGTTAACTTCAAGGGGAATACCTTCTGTATACTATGGTACAGAGCAGTATATGGTTGGAAATGGAGATCCGGACAATCGTGGTCAAATGGAATCTTTTGATGTGAATACAGATAATTTTAAGATAATACAATCTTTATCTTCCCTTCGTAGTTTAAATTATGCACTTCCATATGGAAATACAAAAGAAAGATATATAACTGATGATATTTATGTATATGAAAGGTACTTTGGAAGTGATGTGGTATTAATAGCGTTGAATCGAAATTTAACAGAAGGATATGAAATAAAAGATGTTAAAACAATTCTTCCTTCTAGAAAGTATAAGGACATATTAGATGGCCTTTTAGATGGTGAAACAATTAGAGTTGAAAATAATAATATAGATTCATTATGGCTTGGACCTGGGTCAGTACATGTTTGGCATCATAAAGGAGTAAATAGTATACCTTTAATAGGAACTGTGGGACATAAAATGACAACAGTTGGTCAAATAATTTGTATTGAAGGATGTGGTTTTACTTCTAAAAAAGGATCAGTATTATTTGAGGAAAAAGAGGCGGAAGTTGTTTCATGGTCACATACTAGTATAAAAGTAAAAGTTCCAGCAGTGAACGATGGTAAATATGAAATTGCTGTTGTAACAGATACAGGAACTAGGAGTAATATCTATAAACATGTAGAGGTCTTAAATACAAAGCAAGTTTGTATTCGATTTATTATTGAAAATGGATATGAAATACCAGAGAGTGAAGTTTTTATAATGGGGAATACATATTCATTAGGAAATATGAACCCTTGCAAGGCAGTAGGGCCATTTTTTAATCAAATAATGTATCAATTTCCTACGGGTTATTTTGATATAAGTGTTCCGGCTGATACCTTGCTTGAATTTAAATTTATTAGAAAGATCAATAACACACTATTGATTGAAGGCGGAGAGAATCATAAGTATCGGACCCCGAGTTTTGGAACTGGAGAAGTGGTTGTAAAGTGGCAAACTGCAGAAAAAACTATCTTGGTGGAGTCTTAACTATATGGGTCTACTTTTTTACAATTGTAATAAAAATCGGGGGGATTTCATTCTGGTAGCTAAAACAAAAGCTTATACTGAAAAATTCTCTTAAAAGTTAAGAAAGAGTACGGTTTTAAAGAAAAAACTAGAAAAGAACTGTATTAATGAAAGTGAAAAATAGAAAATTGGAGGTTACTATGGAACGAGCTTCTAAAGTGATTACGATTGAAAATTTTCATTCTGAAATACTTGAAAATAGTAGGAAACTATTCATATATTTACCACCTGGTTATGAAAGCAATTCGTATCAAAAGTATCCTGTATTATATATGCATGCTGGGCAGCGCTTGTTTGAGCCAGTAATAAAAAATGATGAATCATGGAATGTCCACAAGACGACTGATATGCTAATTTATGAAGGTAAAATTCAAGAGATAATAATAGTAGGTATAGCACATAAAAGAATCATAGAAAATAATGAGTTTTGTCATTTCATTTCACCAGATAAACATATAGAATGCTCAGGGTTATTATATGAAAAATTTATAATCAATGAGGTGAAACCTTACATTGATGAACACTTTAGAACATTGACTAATGCTGAAAATACAGCTCTAATAGGGTCATCAGCAGGTGGTTTATCAACTTATAATATTGGTTTCCGCAATCCTGAAGTGTTTGGGAAAATTGGGATGTTATCTCCATTCTTTGTGAAAGTTGAAGATGATCATTCGGAATTAAAATTATATGAAATGTATGAAGGAAAAAAAGACTTGAAAATATGGATGGATATAGGTAGTGCGGAAGGTTTTTTCTTGGTAAAACATGTGAGAGATATTGCAGAAACTTTATTGAAAAATGGTTACAAATATAGAGAGGATTTAATTTTTTATCAGGATCCAAATGGTGCACATTTTGAGAAAGACTGGGGAGAACGTATGCATCTACCATTAATATATTTCTTTGGAGATGTTGGCAATATAGTTAATGTTACATTAGATGGTCGAGATGTAGTTGGATTAACCGGAATGAAAGTGAAAATTAATCCAATTGTTACGTACGATAGTGGTTTTGAAATGAGTGTTTTAGATGGTGTGTTTGTAGTTGATAACCCAGACGTGCTAGAGGTTATGGGGGATGGAACAATTATACCTAAGAAAATAGGAGAAGCCGAAGTTACCTTTGTGACACAAGGTGTAAAAGGAATACCTAAAAAATATAAGGTAATAGAAACATTATCAGAATTTGTAGATGTTTCTGTAACAGTCGAAGTACCTGAAAATACACCAGTTGGTGAACGAATTTATATGAGTGTAGGCATGATACTAGATAGAATAGAAAAAAATCGTTTTGCAGGGAATTTTAAAGTACCAAGGGACCTTGCATGCAGGTTTAAGTTTTCAAGAGGCTTTAGGCTCTTTGAAGTGGATAAATTAGGAAAACCTATTCCAAATAGAAAATTTAAAGCTACTAAGGACTTACAGTTGAATTATACTGTTGAGAACTGGATAGGGCTGTAAAAAAATAAATATGGGGTGAGTGCTGTAGTGAAAATAAAAGAATTAATTCCAACTTTTGATGTCCCTTATTATTATTCATGCTATATACCAATTCTTCACGATAAATTAAAAAGTATGGGTAGCGTTAGTTACATGAGTTTAATAGCGAATGAAGAGTTATATAGTATACCATCATATCGTATGGATACTATCACATCGATACCTTCTGTAGCAAGATATACACAGTTGTTAGAATATAATCAAACATTTCGTATGGAGAAACATGTATATTCTAATTTCGAAAAGGGGCTTCAACACATAAAAGAATGTTTGAATCGTCAAGAAGTATTTATTGCCTTAGGAAGCACCTTTTTTCTACCATATAGTAATGATTATTTGAACCCCAAATTTATAAAAAGTCATATAGATGTCCATACGGATAAATATGTTACAGACCATTACCTCGCAATTAACAAACTTACAGAAGATAGAGTATTTGTTCAAGATCCAGTTCCTAATAAATTTATGGGTGAGATATCAATGGAGGAGTTCCATTCTTTTTGGAAAGGAGGAAAAGCTATACCTGAATTGGCTCAAGCAAAAGGTATAGAAAGGATTTCACCTTACTCATCAATTGATGTAATTATACAAGAAAAAATAAGCATGGAAAATCTTGGAGATATTTTTTTAAGAACACTAAAAAAAATATCAAGTGAGTATGTTCGAAGTTTAGTTATGCAAAAAAACAATAAGATATATTATTTTGGTAAGATTGCAGCCCTTGAACTTAAAGAAAATATAAATGAAGATTTTCATAAACAAAGAAATATGTTTCCTTTGTATTTGAAATGTTTATTTGATATGAGATGGAGTAGATATTTTTTATATGACTTACTTATAGACATGAATGAGTTATTTGAAGATAAATTTATTCATGTTACTAGTAAGTTAATGGATATAAAACAATCATGGGAAAGACTGTATAAGATTGCACATATTAAATTATTAAAAAAAGATAGTAACTTAAGTGATCTCGAATCTTTTAATTTGATAATGATGGATATTATTAATAGAGAGTGTGTCTTACATGAGAATATTTTATTTCTTCTGCAACATAATTATAGCCTTCAGTCTTGATAGGGAAAAGATAATTGAGAGAAGTAGAGTAAGGCTACTACGTACACTTACGAATCTTACCAGTAGTTGAATAAGTGTATTCAATGTTCATGTTATACAGTACTACAGTTGCTGAAAGGAACTTTTCATAGTAAAAAGATGATTCATAAAAAGGAGTGTATTTACTTGAAAGATACAAATAAAGAAAAGATTATTCAGGTTGTATTGTGCTGTGTTGAAGAAGTGAATGAAAATCTTGAAAATAAAATTGATCTTGAAAAAGGCCTGAAAGCACATCTTTATGATTGGGAGGGGTATTTAGATTCGTTAGGGCTGGTATCTTTACTGGTAAGTATTGAACAAGGCTTAGAAGATGAATTAGGTTTATCAGTTAATTTGGTGAATTTAGATACAATGTCACAACATAATAGCCCATTTAAAACAATAGAAGCTTTAGTTGCGTATATTTTAGAATGCCAGGAACAATTAAAATCACTAACATAACAAAATATTAAAGGAGAAAATTTAAAAGGAGGTTAGGTATGTATATTGATTTTTTATTTGAAAGATTTGAAATGAATAAAGAATGCGAAGCCATTGTTTGGAAGGAGAAAACTTACACATATGAGTGGTTTCTAAATCAAATAAAGATTTATACAAGGGAGTTAAATGAATATCGAAAGATAGATTATACAACAGTCTCTTTGGAAGCTGATTATTCTCCATACTCTATAGCAATGTTTTTAGCACTTATTGAATTAGGATGTACTGTAGTACCAATCTTAAATTCTTTGGTTGACAGTAAGAAGGAAGAATACTATGAAATAGTTGAATTAGAAAATGTAATTAAAGTTGAAAGCGGAAGCTTTGAAATAATCAATATCCAAAGGGATTACATTCAAAATGAATTATTATTACAACTGAAAAAGTTAAAACATCCAGGATTAGTATTGTTTTCATCTGGTACAACTGGACGTAGTAAAGCAATTGTACATGATTTTACATTACTTCAAAAGAAGTACAGTGTCGCAAGGAGTGCAAAACGTGTTATACCATTTATGTTATTTGATCATATTGGAGGGGTTAATACTCTCTTCCAAATTATTTCCAGTTTAGGATGTTTGGTAATAATTGATGATCGTACCCCTAATCGAATATGTAACATGATTGAGAAACATCAGGTACAAGCTTTACCTGCATCACCAACTTTTATAAATTTACTTATACTGAGCGAGGTTTATAAAAAGTATAATTTAAATAGTTTACAGACTATTTCTTATGGATCAGAAGTTATGCCTGAGGCTACACTAAGTAAAATAAACGAAATATTCCCTCATGTTAAAATTACACAAATGTATGGGTTATCAGAATATGGGGTTTTATATTCGAAATCTAAATCGAATGACTCTTTGTGGATCAAACTAAGTGATGAGAATATTGAGTCAAGAATTGTGGATGGCATGTTGCAGATCAAATCAATGTCTACAATGATTGGTTATATTAATGCTCCAAGCCCATTTACCAAGGATGGCTGGCTTATGACAGGAGATATGGTGGAAGTAGATGGAGATTATATTAAAATTTTAGGAAGAAAATCAGAGATTATAAATATTGGCGGAGAAAAAGTATTTCCAGCTGAAGTTGAAAATGTAATACAGCTAATGGATGGAGTAGAAGAGGTTGCTGTTGTTGGTGAAAAAAATGCGATCACAGGGCAAATGGTTAAGGCTGTGGTTAAATTAAATACAAATGAAAGTGTAAGTGAATTTAGAAAGCGATTAAGAGAGTTCTGTAAAGATAAACTACCATTATATAAGATTCCACAGAAAGTGATATTAACAACTGAGAAAATGCATACAGAGCGTTTTAAAAAAGATAAGAAGGTATTTATGTAACAAAAAGTTAAAGTCCTTTTTATACAATAATTTAAAAGTAAATTATAAATCCCTTATATTTCGAAAAATTTTTTTCAAAATATAAGGGATTCTTTTTATTTTTTTTCGGATCTAAATTCAGTAATTCATATAAATAAGATTCTTCGCAAAATAAGAATTTACGTGTTGAGGAGAAACTTTATGTTTATAGAGTTTGTTGTTGTTTATTATTACGATTTGATAGGAATTGATCTAATGAAATAGATTGGCTGTTATTTACTACAAAAAATAAAGAAACAGCCAATAATAATAAATCAAATTCATACCCTCCTATAAATCCTTGATCAAATTTCACAGTAATAATGGCTCCGGCTATAAGGAAAGAAAATAAGGTTGAAATAATTCGTGTACCAAGCCCCAGAATAACTAAAATTCCACCCAATAGTTCAAGAATTGCTACTGGATATGCAAGCCAATCAAATATTCCTAGGCTGTTAAAGAAATTTTCTGTATTATGGATGCCATCTTGAAATTTTCTGAGTCCATGAGCAAAAAAAGTTAACCCTAATACTAATCTAATAATGAAAAAACTTAACTCATTTTTGTTTGACAATTGATTTTCCTCCATTCAATGATTTTGAAGTACGGTTAGCCACAGATTTTTCCTTTTCCTTATTCTAATGATCTATATATAATATAGAATCAAAAAACAGTATATTTTTTTGTTTTTCAACTTTACTGCTTGATCACTTCTTGTTTAAAGGAATAAGGCTCTATCCCTTTAATATGTATTTCAATATCCTGAAGTACTGTATTGTTAATGGATCCTTCAATCATTCCAAATGTTTTATTTAGGATGTGACCGGCACTTTTAAACCCGACATAATGTCCACGAACCATACGTGGAAAATATGCACCAAACATGCCTTGTACCGTTATAATTGACTGGAAATGGAGAACCTCAGTAATTAATGTTCCGATCATTGCTATTTTCATTTTAGTATTTGGAGGTACTTTAATAGAATGTTCAATTGAAGGAGAGGTATGAATTGATTCTGAATTGCTTTCGCCTACAAAAGTTGAAATATTAAATTCATTACCCGATTGAAATTTACCTGCGATAATAAAATCTGATTTTAAAGTTAACCCTGTAATAGATTTCGAAGTCCAAGATTGTATATTGGCCCATTGTTCTTTTATTGTCACTACAATCTCTTTTTCTTCATTATTAGGATTACATACAAATTGTTCCTTTAGGGTTATTTCATCTATTGAAGGTTTTTCAAGATCTCGAAATATAAAGGGGCCCAGCATTTTATAACAAGCGTGACCATAACGTTCAGTAATAGCAGGCTTATTATGAATTGGAAACGTCTCATTATTTACTGCGATTTCATCAGGAAGTATTCCATAAAGATCTTTAAACGCATCCATTATGGAATCTGTAGTTGAATCTAATGAATCTAGATCTGAAAAAGATAGTTTTTCTTGTATAATCATACTAATGCTCCTTACCTATTTGTGTATTTTATTTGATTGATGTGGTCAAAAAGCAATGAAAATATGGAGAAGGGATAAACTAATAGTTTGACAGATACAACATACAATAACTTTTGAGAATAAATTCCATTTTTAATCTCAGGATTCCTGGCAAAATATAATTTTTAGAAATTTATAAATATTTAATTGAATTTTAGGAAAATAAATGCTGTTATTCAAAATCGAACTAAGAATAGAGGTTATCTAGTCTTTCTAAGGGATAGTGAAGGAGGATTAATATGGTTGAATTATGATGAATAGGTATAAAAAGAGGAAAGTTAATTTGCGTAAGCATTTTAGTTTTGTCATTTTTCTTTCTATAAGACTGTATTCTTCCTGCTACAGTTACTAAACCATCTTCTAGTGTTATATTAAAGACTTCTGTGATGAAAATTGTTAGATAATATATCTTTACACCTTCAATGTTTTTCATTTCGTATATCGACACAATAACTGGTATAAAAAATTAGCAAGATATTGTTTCTTTAATAACTGTTTATGTTATAAAGATAATCAGTTTTATTTACTAGATATTAAGGATTGGTTGTTATTATGAAATAATAAAGATAAATAGATTTAATAATGGATATAATCAATATATTTAATTTCGAATTTCATATAGATGATCGATATTCTAGGGGAGGAGAAGTCAGTTTGTTAGAGAGAAGAAAGAAAAGAGTGTTTGTAATCATTTTGCTGGGATTAGCACTTACTATAAATTTAACTGCTAAACAGTTAGGTTATTACGGCGTTGCAGGTGTAAGTGTTCTTTTGGGTACCGCTGTTTCTTTAGCCTGGATTGTTGAAACTATCATAGATAATAAACAAGAAAATCAAAAATAATAAGGGAAAAGCACCCATAATGGGTGTTTTTCCCTTATTATATAGAGTTTATATATTAAACGCACTTAATGTCTCAGCTAGGTATGAAGAAAATCGATAATCATAAAGGATATAGAAATACCATATTAAACATATGTTTATACGTATTGCATTGTTACTACACGCTAAGGAATAGTAATAAAAAGATGATACCAATGAAACTGTATAAAAACAAAAAGAATCCTAATAGGGGTAATTCATTATGAAAGTTGGACATGACAGACCTCCTTGGATATATAGGGTATTTTAATATATTGTTGGTCTTTTTAAAAGAAAAAACATAATTTGGTACATTGGATTAGAGGATATCTATATAAATAGGTAGAATCTAATTATTTGGTTCACATTTTATTCCAAGGAGTACAAATTCGATGCGACGTGAACAGGATTTGTTGAAACAATGGAAGGCGGATTTGCACGCTATTCAAGAAGAGAAGAGATTGAAGAAAAAGGCTAAGAAAAAGAATAAGAAATATAGCATTCCGGGTAATACAGTTGACTTCATGGATGGCAAGAATACTTATCGTAAAGATAATGGGGTATGGAAACAAAGAAATAAATAATGTGAGGATAAATAAGTTTGATCAAGTTTATAGCAATTATCGGGGGCGCTGCCGTGCGTGATCTGGGAGGCGTCTTGTTTGTTATTAATATTATAAAACAAACGAACACAAAATTAAGATGCGCCAACGAGAAGGGATAGACCTTGCTAAACAATGTTGCGTATAACGGAGCATGCTTTAGAGTTGCTTGCTAGTCGTGAAGAAAATGGATACACAGTTAAGAAGATATATGAAGTTACTGGTGTAAATCGTAAAGTTCTTTATAAAAGGGCAAAAGAAAAAAGGGGTTATGTAGAAATTAAAGTAGAGAATCCACTACTATTTTATATTTTAAAAAGGATTTCTAATATTATAGATTCTTTTATGTTAATATCATATAAAAAAAGAATGTATGAATTTTGAGTATATACTTAATTAGTTTAGGGATATTTATTATGTGCTTGACCTTAATTTATGAAATTAAGGATTAGAAGGTGGAAGTTCGAAAGAAAAGGTTAGGTTAACTTTCGAACTTCTTGTCGACCTTATTTCCTTAAACTTTAATTTTTCACAACTTTTCATATTATTAAGGGTAGGCTCCATCGTGTATGGTCTTGTTATTATATAGAAAAGAGAATGACAAGCATCTAAATAGGATGCTTTTTTACTTTATAAAAAACCTGCGGATTCTCCTGATAATGTTTTAATTAAGTAAGTTTCGAAAATATAATGTAAAGACTTGAAAATGAGTTCAAGAGTTTTTGTTGATTCATGCCGGTCTATAATCTTTGTTTTTAAGCTTCTTTCTAATATCTATAAATCCTATAATCATTATTGTTATGCATATTAGCTTGAGCCAACGAAACTCCTGATGGAACATTAGACCGGAGAAGAATTCATAGACGTAAAATGAACCGATAATTTGGGAGAGCCAAGTCATAAATTTCAAATCTTTTAGATGAAACTTATAATTATTAATATTTTTCCACGTATGTATCAACTCCTATTTTCCTGACATTCTGTAGTTTTTCTTGATAATATCTCGCATGTTTAGGATAAAGAGTAGAAGGAAAATTAAGGCTATAATTCCGTTACCCCAGTAGTATGTATGTATGTCCTCTTGCGAATCCAGTATAGAAAGAAAGAGAATTCCAAACTAAAAGAATTATTGAACAGATAGTAGGAATCAATAATGAACCAAAACTTCTCATGTTTATCACCTCAATTCAAAATGTTAGTGGTCGATTATAATTATAAAATTTGAATGAGCGAATTTAGAAGAGGAGGATGTAATTAAATAATATAAAGTAATCACTGAGAGGCGGAGAATATGGATAGGTAGTGAATTTGATGCTTTTTTAGTTTAAATAGAAAAAGGAATCTTGAAAGATCCCTTTTTCTAATTCCGATATATCTTAATCACATATAAGTAAATACGTAAAATATTATATAACAATAAATAAATGTAGACAATAAGTATTTTAGTTAACAAAAGGAGGAGTTATACAAATTACTTCCTATTAGTACACAGATTGGTGGGCAATACATAAAGAAATTCTATAAGTCAACATCTTAGGAGAAGCCCGAAGAGTCATACATGGCTACAACATTAGATAGTTTGTGTGAACATAGTAAAGAAGCGTATATATATTGGTTAACCATATTTTTGAGATAACACCAGAGAGTATAGACAACCCAGATAAAACATTGCATCAGGAGAATTCGAATTATTTATGCTTTGTCATAATCCTAATTCATTGGGTGAGATATTTACTATATTAATTAATTGGTTTTATTATTATAATTATAACTGCATTTGGATAATAGAACCAGACTTGTAGTATATTGTATTGTATATTAATATTTATATATTATTGTTAAATATTATAAGGTTGGGTGGCGATATCAATGGAAAGAATTAAAAGTATGACGTATGTTTCAATTTTAGTGTTTGTTTTTACATTATTTTTACCAAAAAGTTTAGCGTTCGCAGAAGAAATGGATAAGGTTTGGGATCCAGAGAAAGGGACTATATCTGGTTATATCTGGTTTGATGAAAATGAGGATGGCTGGATTGATCCTGAAGAACAAACAATAGCACCAGAAATGGGGGAAATAAAGTTATATTTAATTAATGAAAATGAAGAAATAGTAGAAGAAAAAATAGTTTCTAGATTACAAAATGGCCAAGCTCAGTACTATTTTGAGGTAGAAGAAGGAAAATATAAAGTACGAGCGGAGTTTACTGAAAAGGAACGCTATCAGCTTACTAGAGAAGGAAGGGACTCATTTTTCAATTCTACAACAAAAGAAACAAGATATTATCAAATTATAAAGTCAAATAATATAGATAGTATACAGCTAGGATATATAAAAGCAAGCTAGTTAAAACGAACTAGAACTTGTGCCTCTCATTTCTCGATTTTAAACTAGAAGTGGGAGGTGCTTATTTTATATAAAGTGATATTATAGAACCAACTTATATTATTAGATTTAATTTGGACCGGTCATTGTAATGAAATCTTGTACGAATACAATACCAAAACTTTGTGTTCTCCAGATTTTATTGTTCTTTGTTATGAGAACTTAGAAGTTTAGTAGGCTCATTTTTCGGTTTAATTATCCTTATCATCATTATTTACCCAAATTTATTGCTTTGTACAGTGTACGTCATTTAGAATTATGAGTACTATTTATTGCAAAGACAAAAGAATGATCTTAAATAAATATAAACTGGGTAAAAGAAGAATTGAAAAAACTCAAAAACAAAAAACTTCGCACGAAATACCAATTTTACGAACAATAAGATATATAAATAAAAATCTAATACAGTATTTAGGGATTTCGAGCTTATTATCATGAATCTCCGCATATTGGTATGTGTCTATATAATTCATATTTTATATAGAAATTATCAAATACTAAGTTACTCATTGCAAAATTTTATAGTAAATTACATTTAAATTTATAAAAGTTTTTCTTATGTTGATCTATTTAACTCCTTATAATCATGATTAAATTAACCAATTCATGTTAGATAACGAATTTTAAACTGTTTTCATATATTGATTTTTTGTATGAATTTATATATATAAATTGTTTATTTTACATACATTTATATGTAGTTTTTGCACTGAATTTTATGGTCTTATACAAATTTATCACATAGTTAGCTATAATTTTCATTTGACTAACTACACTGTACCATTCAGTTTTGAACATATTTTAGCATTTCATAATATAATTATGTAAATAAGTTTGTGTAAAAATTGAATTTAATGCGAACTTGTGTTCGCTTCTGTTTTCTGTTATATTATATATGAGGTGATTTTTATGGACTACAGCAAGCAACGTCAAAAATCCGTACATCGTAAAAAATTATACGAAAATCTAAATGAAATGCCCTTTTACATAGAAGAATTTGTGGAGTACAAAGAATTGCATGATGCCTCTCCCTCCACCCTACTGAATTATGTATATGATTTTAGAGTCTTCTTTAATTGGCTATTATCTGAACAAGTTATTGAATTAAAACCCATTAAAGACATATCCTTCGCTGATTTGGAGAATTTAAAGAAAAAAGATGTTGAGAACTTTATGAGATTTCTAAAACTACAACAGAACATGCAGAATTCTTCTGTTAACAGGAAAATTTCAGCCTTAAAATCCTTATTTAAATACCTTACCTCCCTATCAGAGAATGAAGATGGAGAATGTTATTTTTATAGAAATGTAATGGCTAAAATCGAAATACATAAAGATAAAGAAACATTAAATGCTCGTGCAAAACGTATGAGATCTAAAATATTTCATAATAATGATGATCAAGAGTTTTTAAATTACGTTAAGTATGAGCACGAAAAATCTTTGACAAAACATCAGTTGTTCTATTTCCTAAGAGATAAAGATCGCGACGTAGCAATCCTCTCGCTTTTTCTTGGCAGTGGCATTCGTGTAAGTGAATTGGCGGATCTTCGTATGGAAGATATAAACTTAAAAGAAAGACTCATTGATGTAATCCGAAAAGGAAACAAAGAAGATTCTGTATGGATTACCCCAATTGCATTAAATGATCTTGAAAAATATATGGAAATTCGAGATAACAAATACGCTCCAGGGAAAGAATTGAAAAATGTGTTTCTATCAAAATATAAACATACTGCACAGCCTCTTTCAGTTAGGGCTATCCAAGATATAGTAGAAAAATATACTAAAGCTTATGGAAAAAGAATGTCTCCTCATAAATTAAGACATACATTGGCAAATAAATTATATATGGAGGAGAAAGACTCGTTACAAGTGATGCAACAACTTGGACATACTAGTCAAGATACAGCATTGTTATATACTCAACTTGGGGAAACAACTATTAAAGATAGTTTAGGAAGAATAGGAAAGAATAAAGAATAAAAGTTCAGCAATTTTATTTTGCTGAACTTTTATTATGACATTTAAATAAGGTGTATTATTCGATTCAACCTTTATTTTATTATGTAAAAAATACATAGTTTGAGATCTGCTGTGAATTTATTTAATATTACAGGATTACTCTTAAAATTATACCATTTCTATTTGTTAGTTTTAGTGAAGACTCTTTAATAATTAATTTAATAGCAATAGAAATATTACTTAACATCTCAATTTCTAAATGAATTTGATTTTTCAGAAAACAAACGGGATTAGTAGGATTTCAATATTATAACACGATTTTTCACCACGTATGCTTAGCAGATAAATTTTAAAACTACATAGATGTTGTTAATAATAAAAAAACCAAATTCTAATTGAGAATTTGGTTTTTTTATTATTTTTCCATCTTTTCTTTAATAGCTAAATTGCGTAAATAATCTAAAACGGGGAGCATATCTTTTGGAGCT
>Ga0268252_1000835_pt1 | contig 18920 bp, 18 predicted proteins | sample AgamicMgSfrz_FD_200244 | JGI IMG/M metagenome (GOLD analysis project Ga0268252, IMG submission 200244) | Agave microbial communities from Guanajuato, Mexico - Mg.Sf.rz (v2) (version 3) | ecosystem: Host-associated > Plants > Phyllosphere > Phylloplane/Leaf | place: Guanajuato, Mexico | collected... | reverse complement strand
TTCTTTATCTTTAATAAAGAGCTTCATTTAAGATATCTGATTAAATACAAATATTTTGTTAGATTAGTTGACAGTTTTTCTTGTATCTACTAGAATAATGATAAGTTCTTTATAAAGAACATTTTAGAGTTATACTCAGTAAAACCTTATAACTTCGTTCTTTAAATAGAATAAAACGTATTTTTCAGCTATTTAGTCGGAGGGGAAAGAAATGAAAAAACTGTGGGAAATTCCATTTTTAGAGCATTTAGATTTAGGATCAATCTTTGGTCATATGAAAGACAATTGGCATCATAATACTGGCCATGGACATGGACATGATAAAGGTCATGGAAATGGGCATGATTGGTGGCATTGGGATGACGATGACTGCAATGACACTGACAACGATCCAATCTTAGACTCCTAATTTCCAACTACAAATCAGCCCTTTTCTTTATTAAAAGAAGGGCTGTTATTTTTCAATAAGAGAGGTTGATAATCATGAAAGAAACAGCAAAATTTTATAAAGCATTCGGATTTACTATAAAAAGCAGCATCGCATTACCAGAACTAAAAAGCATGCCCTCTTCCTTAGACACTGTTGATATTGAAATTGAATTCGGCAACCTTACAGAAGCATGGAATTCTGTTTCAACCCCTTCTAACCGATTCTTCGTATCCAAACAGCAAATCATGTTCCATTTAGCACATATCGCCATCTACAGCATAGAAAACGGCAATAAGATAATCGTATCACCAATGGAAGGAACAGAAGAATCACAGCTTCGCCTATATATACTAGGATCTTGTATGGGCGCCATCCTGATGCAGCGAAAAGTCTTCCCTCTCCATGGCAGTGCTATTGCTATTGATGGCAAAGCATACGCAATAGTCGGCCACTCAGGTGCAGGTAAATCAACACTAGCCTCTGCCTTTATCGAAGAGGGATATGACCTATTAACAGATGACATCATCCCATTGACCTTTTCCAAGGAGTCAGGCAAACCATCCGTAATACCGACATACCCACAGCAGAAACTGTGGCAGGAAAGCCTAGCACACTTTGGACACGATTCATCAAACTACAAGCCACTCATCAACAGAAAAACAAAATTCGCCGTACCAGTCACAAACCAATTTTCAGATAAACCACTCCCACTAGCAGGAATCTTTGAACTAGTAAAAACAAAGGAAGACCATATAACACTAATGCCAATTCAAAAGCTCGATCGACTGCAGACCATCTTTAACCATACATACCGCAATAACTTTATTGACGGCATGAACTTAAGAGAATGGCATTTTCAATCTGCAGTGAAGGTGATTACTCATGTGGATGTTTTTCAGCTGCGGAGGCCTGGGTTGGGGTTTAGTGTTGGGGAGTTGGTTGATTGTGTTCTTGAAATCAATGATAGAAAAAAAGGAGAAATGTATTGAAGTATTAATAACATATAATTATATGTAGCTTTTCTTGATTCATAATTTTTCTGTAGTAAAAAAAAGGCGATATCGCCTTTTTTTCTACTCCTTAATTCTCAGTAGATTCATTTTCCTACCCGCAAATAAAAAAGGGCGCAGAGGAAAATATAAAAAATGGACTCTTTCAGGAAGCTCAAAAGATTGGAAGTCCTTATAGGAAGGATAAACCAATACAATAAAGTACTTAAATTTTTGTATTAGATTTTTTTGAAGAGCCCAAGTATACTGTCTGTGAAGGGGAATTAATTCTTTTGGAAAGGGCTGGTCAATATTACTTCCCTTAATAAATTCAATTGCTAAACCTGCAAGTTTATAAGATTTTTTTATTAATAAGCTTGAATAGGCTTTATCTAAAGATGTATTAAATAATCTATTTGCCAAAATTAAAGTTTGACCTACTAAGTGTTCATTTGAATATTCTTTTATTATCCTTTTATAATTATCCCAAATTAATCCCTTCTGTAAAATAAAAACAATATCTAATAACCATCTTAATCGAAACCAACCGTGTCTGGCCCCATGAGAAATTAAATAACAAAATAAGTCTTCTCTCCCTAAGTAATTAATTGACTGTGCTGTTAAATTACTTATCCTTCTCCTATTCCATAAAATCTCAAACGATGGCTCTATATCAGGCTTCTCATTTAATCTCCAGTGAACCTCTAAAGAAAATTTATATTTTGGATGAAAGAATACCGAATGATGTGATCTCCACTTATCTTCATTTAGGATACTCTTCTCTTCCTTTTTTATATAACCAAAGTCCTTTAAAAATTTTTCAGTAGGTTTTATATCTTCTACAGAGATAAGGATATCTATATCTTTCGACGTTCTTAAAGAAATATCACCATATATATCTTCCGCAAGAATGGGACCTTTTAAAAATAAGGCTGGAATACCATTTTCATCAAATAGCTTTCCAATCATCTCCATTTCAGATGTTAATTCTAGCATTAAAAAAACATTTTGTTGATATTTTTTCTTGAGAATGATCATAACATCCTCTGGAATACTAAAACTCTTCAATTTATTTAATCTTACATACAATAAAGGATAAACTCTATGATGCAGAGCCATTTGTATAAATGTTTCCCAATTAATTCTCTTCTTTTGCAACCACCCTTCTAGTTTATCTTCTCTTGTGTCTTCTCTTAGAAGCAGCAAAAGTAAACTGATTTCCTCTCCTAAATTCGGAGAAATATCCATATGATAATTCTCTCTATCCTTACTTAAATTCATGTTTGTAAACACCTTTCATTTAAATTAATATTGATATTATAATAGATAGGAATTTTTTAGCAAAAAACATAAAATTAAATCAAAGTTCTTTATATAGAACGATTTTACCTCATTTCGTTCTTTTTATCAACATCACATAGGGATTTCAAAAAAAAAAAATGGGACATTCTCTGCAACGAATATCCCACTTCTGTTATTTAACTACTTTTTCTAGGTTTTCCTTATATTCTTTAACATTTGGTCGCCCTATCGATTGATAATTGACTCCAGCTTTTTTGGCTGCATCTAAATCATAACAGTTCCGTCCATCATAAATATATGGGGTTTTCATCTTTTCTCTATACAAATTCAAATCAATAGTTTTAATTTCATCCCACTCTGTAAATATAAAGCAAATGTCTGCATTTTCCAAGGCTATTTCCGGAGAAGCCTCATAGACTACTTGCGTCGGATATATTTTCTTAAAATTATCCATACCTACTGGATCAAATGCATGCACATGTGCACCTTGATTTAATAACAGACGAACATTCGGGATAGATGGTGCTTCTCTTAAATCATCTGTCCCTGGCTTAAAGGTCAAGCCCAGAATAGCTACTTTTAATCCCTGAAATGAAGAGAAGTCCTGTCTTGCCTTTTTTATTAATTTGAAGCGTTGTTTTTCATTCACTTCAATAGCTGCTTTAACAGTACGTAAAACATAGCCTTCTTCTTCTGAGAGCCAGTGCAATGCCTTCGTATCTTTTGGGAAGCAAGACCCACCATAGCCTATTCCAGGGTTTAAAAATTTATTACCTATACGAGCATCATAACTCATTCCATTTGTAACATCCTCAATGTTAGCTCCTACTGCTTCACATAAATTTGCAATGTCGTTTACAAAAGAAATTTTCAATGCTAAAAAGTCATTTGAAGCATATTTAACCATCTCTGCACTACGTCGGTTCATAGAAAGAATGGGCTGTTTAAATGGTTCATAAATTGCTGTCAAAACTTTTCTAGACCGTTCGCTTTCAACTCCAATAACAATACGGGAAGCATTCAGGGTATCTCTAACTGCTGTTCCTTGTGCAAGAAATTCTGGATTAGAAGCTACTTCTACCTTAACATTATGTTTCAAATGATTTTTTATAAAAACTTCTACTTTATCATTGGTTCCTATTGGAACCGTAGACTTAATGACAACTAAGCAGTCTTTTTGTACATTTTCGGCAATTTGGCGGGCAACTGTATAAACAAAGTTTAAGTTAGCTGAACCATCCTCATTTTCAGGAGTTCCTACCCCAATAAAGATAACATCTGATTTAGAATAGGCATTTTCATAATCTGTAGTAAATGCTAGTTTACCCGCATCCGCGTTCTTTACTATTAATTCATCCAATTGTGGTTCAAAAATGGGGGAAATTCCTTTATTTAATAGGTCAATTTTATCCTCAATATTGTCCACACATGTAACCGAGTGACCGACTTCAGCTAAACAAACACCTGTGACGAGCCCTACGTAACCAGTTCCTGCTACTGTGATATTAGTCATTCTCAATACTCCCTTAAATTTTCTATACTTGAACATTATGGATGTTTTTACAATTTAGCTCAACATCCTTCCAACTTTGATATAATCTTACAATATCTTCCTCTACTAATTGTGTACCCCTTTGTACTTCAATTATTTCTAAATCACCGATGGCCTTTATTGCATGTCTTATACCAGCATTAATTTCAAATACATCTCCTGCATTGATAGCTTTTAATTCTCCGTTCAGGGCAATAATGCCTTCTCCTTTTATAATAGTCCATGTTTCTTTTCTTAGTTCATGGTACTGATAACTTAAATTAGCTCCAGCCTTTATTCTAATTTTCTTTGTTAATACCTCTTCGTTATTATCATATCGTACAAAATCTAATATTCTGTACCAACCCCAACGTCGCTCCTCATACATTGGTCTTCCATCAAATTCTGCAACCAAATCTTTAATTGTTGGGCTTTTCTCTTTATCGGAAATTAGTATTCCATCTGAACTAACAGCAACAACAGCATCAGAAATACCTACTACAGTAACTGGAATATCTAATTCATTTATTAAATGAACATTTTTTGAGTCTTCACTAATTAATCCCTTACCTATTTTGGAACTACCCATTTCCTCAGTCAAAGTATTCCAAGTTCCTAAATCTTTCCAATAACCATCATATTCAAGTGTTATGATATTATTTGTCTTCTCCAAAACTTCAAAGTCAAAACTAATCTTATTCAGTTCATTATAATTCTCCAATAAGTATTCATAGTCAATAGGAATACCTTTCTCTTTGAGTAAATCTATTAAATAACTTATTTTAAAGGCAAAGACTCCACAATTCCATAGAGCACCATTATTAATTAGTTCATTTGCCTTATCCTTATTAGGCTTTTCAAAAAATCCACTAACCTTATATTTCCCATCAGATAAAACTTTTTCAGGAACTATATAACCATACTTTTCAGATGGAAAGCTTGGTTTTACACCCATTAAAGCAATATCTGATTCATTATGTTCAAGAATTAATTCTAACTCTTTCACTTTTTCGAAGAATGCTTTATCCACAAATGGATCAACCGGTAATATTCCTACTGTCTCATTGCCATTTACTCCTAATACAGAGTATAAATATATTACAGATAGTACAATTGCAGGAAATGTATCTCTTCTTTCTGGCTCAACTACTAAAGGTAGGCTATTATTAAGTTGGCTATTTAGAACTTCGACTTGAGATTTACTTGTAGCTATTATAGTAGAATCTAATAAACCTACTTCAGAAAGCTGATTACAAACTCTTTGCACCATAGATTGGAAGTTTCCCTTTTCATCTTCTAATATTCTTAAAAATTGCTTAGATCTTGCATCATTAGATAGTGGCCATAATCTCTTCCCGGAACCCCCGGATAATAAAACTAATCTCATATATATTCCTCCCTCTTTTCAAGAGTTTCAGTTTGGTTACCTTGTATACCAAAAATCTTATTGTATTCACTGTAAATCGTTTCTTTGCTATAATTAGTTTGAAAAAAGTTATAGCTGTTAATTGATACTCTTTTATTAAACTCTACATCGCACAATTCTAACATTCTTTTCCAATAATTATCGATATTATTTTCAATTAAACAATTAGGGTTACTCTGGTCTAAGTCTATATTGATACCTTCGACACCATAATCAGTAGTTATTATCGGCAAACCATAAGAAAAAGCTTCTAATGTTTTTATTTTCACACCTGTTCCAAATAATAAAGGAACTATCATACCAAGGGCTGTTGAGAATTCAGACTCTAAATCTTCTACAAAACCAATGAGTTTTACATTATTAGGATATGCTTCTGCTAAATCTAACAATCTACCGCTAGGTTGTTTTCCAATTATTTTTATATTTAATTTATGACTTATTAGCTGGTTAATATTTTTCTCTATAAAAGTAACAATAGACACATCATTATGGGCTATTGACAAATTCCCCAGAAATATAAAATCTTTATTCTGGAAACTAATCTCCCTATTATAACTATTACTTCTTAAAATTGGTTTAATTGAATTAATACCACTTATTCCCTTAACGTTTTTCATATATTGTACTTCTTGTTCACTGATTAAGAGGCAGTTTTTATATTTTTTTGAAATAGCCAATTCACTTTTTGATACTAAGTCTTTCTCAATTCTAAGCAAGTTTTTAGTTAATAACTTTAGTTTAACTAGTTTAATAAAAGGCTTTGGTATATATTTTTTAAAATTACCTAAAGGATTAAGGTCTACGCTAGGATGATTAGATAAAACCTCTAACATTTTTTCATATCTTACGGAGAACAAATCATCCATATAAACATATTTTTTACTTTCAGGAACCTCAATTCTATATTGAGCAGTTCGTATAGTATCTAATATTACATAATCGTAATTACCCTTATCTATTATTTCATCTATTTTTTCTTGTATCGACTTACTATATAAAACAGACTCTTGTATACTACTTTTTTTATTTACCATGGTTGTTAATACGTTTTTAATCTGTATATGTTTTTGAGGCTTAGGTAAATGCATTATTTTAAATGGCGATTTACTCACATCTACATCATGATTACCAATTAAAGCAATGTTTACCTGATTTTCGCCAAAAATTGTTTGAAAGTATTCTAAAATACTTGACAGGATAATTTTTTTTCCATCATCTTTCGGATAAGGATATACCGTAGTAATAAAAAGTACATTTTTATTCAAAATAATAATCACTCTTTCAAAAAGTAAAGTAAGATTTCTTTAATGCGAACTATTTCCAAACTACATTTTGTTTAATTATTTTAGCTGGACTACCTGCAACCAAAACATTAGGTGGAACATCCTTATTAACTACACTACCTGCAGCGATGACTGCTCCATCACCAATATTTACTCCTTTTAAAATTATACTTTTTGCACCAATCCAGACATGGTTTCCAATAACCACGGACTTCGTACTTTCAGAACTCATGAAATTATGATAGTCACTATCTGTGATAACCACATCCCATGAAATAGCACAGTCATTACCAATCTCAACTGATTTTTTACAACATATTTCACTTCTTCTATTTATATAAGAATTGTTTCCGATAATAATACTTGCATTTTCCTGATCTAAATATAAATTTACAGAGTCGTATAAAAATGAATTATTACCCAACAAAACTTTTGTATTCTTATGTGGCTTAGAGACACTTACCCGTTTCCCTATTCTAATACCGTTTGACTTTATTCCATGTTGTAAAGCAAAAATTTTACCTCTTATCATTCTAGTAACTTTTACTATTAGCACGCTTAATTTCACCATAGTCCTCCATGAACTAAAAAATTACATTAACTTAGTTTATCTAGAAGCGGTTTAAGAACTGCTCTAAAACTATAATATTTTTTAACTTGTTCATAACCATTATTTTCCAAATTCTCCCTAACTTCGTTGTCTTCTAGTAACTCTACTATGCCTTCATAAAACTCAATAGGTGTATCAGCAGTAATATAACTATTGTCCAAACTAATACCTTCTGCACCTATAGAAGTTGTTATAATTGCCTTCTTCATTGCTAGCGCATTTAAAATTTTGAGCCTCATTCCTCCACCAATAAATAAAGGAACAATAAAAACATCCGCCTTAGAAATATATTCTTTATCGTCTTCAACATAACCAGTTATAATAATGTTATTTGGAAATTTGTTCTTTAATTCAACAATTTTATCAGTTGGATTTTTCCCTACAACATATAGTTTTACATTACTTTTTTCAGTTACCAGTTTAGGCAATACATTTTCAACGAACCAAATTACGCCATTCTCGTTAGGTAACCAATTCATAGCCCCTAAAAAAACTATATTATTATCTTGGTTTTCTTTAATAATTGTCTTAGGCTTATAATTTTCTAAATCAACACCTGCTTTTACAACTGTTATCTTTTTATCTTTTACTTTATTATTCAATTCCATCAATGCAATCTTATCTTCGTTTGTTATTACAAAAATATGTTCCATTTCTTCACAAATCTCAGCCTCATACTTGGCTAACTTTTTAAACTGTAATTTTAAATACATTTTCTTATATTTATTGTTTTCTTTCTCAAAAGCTCTTTTCATAATCATTGACTCAATATTATGCTGTCTTAAGTAAACTGGAATTTTTTTATTAATCCTTTTTACTACCCTAACATAATGAGCCATATGTAGATGATCCAATATTACATAATCAAAATTAGTGTTGTTGAGAAGTTTTTCAATAAGTTGCTCAACTTCACTATCCATGTATTTTTTCATAGTAAATGGATGTTTCTCTATAAGGTTAGTAAGAAGTGCAGATCTTTTGTTTTGATAACTTTTTTTTATTAAATGTTGAGTTATGTTAGAAAATTCATGTTTTTGTTCTTTTTCTGGATCTATAAAACTAACTAAATCTATATTGTGATCATTCTCTTGAAGAATTTTCAATGTATTATAAGTTACTATCCTTCCACCATCATCTGGAGGATAGGGATATATGTGTGTTAAGAATAATATATTAGCCATTTATATTCTCCTTTTTATTTTCTCTTTGGATCCTTTTTTTAATAATGTAAAATATCTCATTTATTTCTTTGAGTTTTAATACCTTTAACATGAAGATATAGATAATAAAACCTAGAATAATACTAGAGCCTAAATTAATCATTAATATAAGGTTATTATCTTGATTTGATTTTAATATGAAGTGAAAGGTTATCCATGACATCACTATCATAATTGTACATGCAATTAGTATTTTAAGCTGGTCTACTCCAAACTGAAGATAATTAAAGGACTTCACCTTTTTATTTAAAGCAGTAAAAAGCATCAGACAGGTAACAATTCCTGCTAAGCTATACGAAAGTGCCAATCCTTTATATCCCATCCATTGCATTAATATAAGACTTAAAATAATATTTGTGATCACTGTTACGATAGCATTTTTCATTGGTGACTTGGTATCCCCAAGAGAGTAAAATGTTCGATTTAAAACATCACGAAAACCAAAAAACAACATCCCAAAAGAGAAATAAAACAAAGCATCTGCAGTTAATGATGTTGAACTGCTATCAAACTCTCCTCTTTCGAATAACAATTTAACTAATTCATTACTAAATAGTAGAACAATGAATACAAGCGGCAAGACTAATAAACTTACTGTATTTAATGATGTTCTTACTAAATCATCAAATTCTTGCATAGAATTTTTAGTTGCTAAATCTGCCAACTTAGGAAATATAAATGTGGCTATTGTAACTGAAATTAAGCCAAAGAACATTTCATTAATTTTATTTCCGAAGGTCAAAGCTGATATGTATCCGTCTCCGAAAGAAGATGCAAGCATCTTATCTACGAGTAAATTAATTTGTTGAACACTAGTAGCAATAAATACGGGAATAATTAAATATATTAACTCTTTAAAATCCTTATCCTTTAAATCCACTATGAATTTAAATCTAGTTAACTTGAGAGTAAAATAAAGTAAAATTAATACTTGTATAATTGATCCGATTATATTTGCATACATTACTCCCTTAATTCCAATGTAATCCACCATAAATAAAGAAAATATAACAGTTATGATTATTGGTATATTGACAAAAGAAGGCACAAGAAAATTCTCATGCGCTTGTAGATACGCAGTAAGGATTGAAATAATTCCAAGTGTTATTAACATTAATAAACTAATATTTGTTAAATCTACTGCGAGATTTATACCTTCCTGGCTTAACCCTTTTCCTAAAATATGAACTATATACTTTGAAACAAAAAATCCAATAGAAGCCAATATTATTGATATAATAATAACTATAGAGAGCAAATTATTAGTAAAATAATTTGCTCTCTTAATTCCATCCTTATGCCTAACTTTTGAATAGATAGGAATAAAGCTAGTAGATATAGCTGCCATTACTGAGCCAAAGACAATTGTAGGTACTGTCAAAGCAACTATATAAGCATCAGTTTGATAGGATGTTCCAAACTGTTGACCTAACAATATTTCTCTTATAAATCCTAAAAACTTAGTAATAAGCATTAGTAACATCATGAATACTACTACTTTTGCTGAACTTATGCTTTGATTCTTACTCAGGGTTCTCTCCCCCTATTTTGTTTTACATTTAGTTATTGATCGCTATTGTAACTGCTTTATCAAAAGACTCCATTACATTTTTGACACTATATTGTGTTTCTACAATTTGTTGAGCATTCTCTCCATATTTTCTGGCCTTTTCAGGATTGTTTAATAATTCAAGTATAGCTTCCGCAAGTTGATTCTCGTTTTTTTCTTTTACAATCAATCCACTTTTTTTGTCAACGACAATCTCGCCATCAACTCCGGTCATATTGGTAGTTATAATTGGTTTTTTCATCATTGCCGCTTCATTAACAACAAGTCCCCATGCTTCAGGGGTTCGTCTGTAAACAGAAGGTAGGACAAATATATAACTCTCTTTCAACAGTTTCCATTTCTCTTGTTCCTTTACAAGTTTCCCTGTAATCTCAACACTATCTTCAATTCCTAATTCCGTTACCATCTCTTTTAACTTTTTATATCTAGGACCTTCACCAGCAATTATTAATTTAACGTCTTTTCTATTACTAACAACTTTTTTAAAAGCTTTGATTAAATAATCTTGTCCTTTAAAAGGTATTAACCTAGCTATACATAATATAGTTTTAACTTCTTTATTTTCATTAATATTTTCTTCTACCTTGAAATTTATTTTTGGAACAATATTAGGAGTATGGATTACTCTATTTCTATCTGCTCCTCTTTTCACTGAGAAGTCAATTGCCTTCTTGCCAAATGCTAAAATTGCATCTGAATCTCTCAATATCCTATTTTCGTACGGATAAGTAAGCACTAATCTACGAGGGTGTAAGATATTCTTCCATTGCTCATTCCAAAGTATAAATTTTTTCCCTTTCCTTTTTGCAACTGAATAAGTTATATATGTTATATGATATCCTAAGTCCGTACTAATATAGATATCATATTCCTTCTTCTCTAATTCTGATTTTAAATTAGGAACATAATGAAAATCAGAACAGAAGGGTATTTTAAAAGAGGATAGTTCTGTCTTATTTTTTAAAACCTCTGTTACTTGATCGGTAAAATAAAAATCAACATCATATTTATCTTGAATTGCATCAAAAGTCTCTACTCTAAAAGGTTTACATTTACTATGAACAAAAGCTATCTTTATTTTTTTGTTTGATTCATTCATCATAAGCCCCTCGAACTGTTGTAATTTATTATTTTCGCTTTATTTCCTACCACTACAGCATTATCAGGCATATCATCTGAAACTACTGCATTTGCTCCAATGGCAACACTATCGCCAATTTTAATTTTTCCAAGAACAACAGCTCCTGCTCCAATAAAGACATCATTACCTAGGGTAGGAACGCCCTTTTCCCCTTCTCTTCCAGCAAGTCCAATTGTTACACCTTGATGTAACGTGCAATTTTTTCCTATTTTTACATTACCTGCAATCATAATCCCCGAAAAATGTCCTATTAACATACCTGGGCCAATATTGCAGTTATAAGGAATACTAATACCAGTTAGTATTTCAATAAAAATTTTATTTACACCAGTTATCCCCCAAAGAAGCTTATTCCTACTTTTACTTCTAATATAGTGACCAATCCTATAATTAATAAGTGCCCAAAAGCCTATGTGTGACATTCCCTTTAAAAATAAAGCCACCTTATTACCTACTGGTTCACCGTACCGATATCTTGCCAAATCATCAGATATATAATTTAAAAGAGTTTTTAAATTCATGTTTAGCCTTCTCTACTTTGTTATTTCTTTTAAGTTAAGTAAACTCTAATTACCAGAAATTTCTCTTGTAAGAACTTTATATAAAGCCTTATATTCTTCATGGGTATTAGTAAACTCTTTAGAATAATTAAGACAATCTCTTCTTAGCTCTCTGTAGTCATTTTGATTAAGCTCATAGATTTTAGTTATTTTTTTTTGCAAATCAGCCTGATCATTTGCCTCAATTAGCATTTCAGAATTAATTATAATTTCAGGAATTCCACCCTTATTTGTTCCAATGACAGGTGTCCCTTGTCTATACGCCTCAATTACAACTCTTCCAAATGGTTCTGGCCATAAAGATGGTACAACAATTATATCTAACTGCGACATTACTTCTTGGGTGCTTTCAAAATCAAGTTTCCCTCGAAAATCAACATGATTACCTTTATATTTTTCTACTAATTCTTTCTCTATACTTCCAGTTCCCACAACTACTATTTGTCCAATAATATCATTACTCATATTACTTGTAGATTCTAGGAAGAATTCTATTCCCTTTTCCAGTTCTAATCGACCTATATAGCCAACTTTTAAGGGTTTGCTCATATCACTATTAGTTCTTTCAATAGTTTTATTGTTTATAGTATTATAAATAACCTTATCTGAGGCCTTTTTAAAAAATTTACTTTGTATAAATTCATTCAATATATATTTCGAAATGCCTACTATCCAATCAACATCTTTAGAACGTCTTCTATTCACAAAAGATATAATTTGATTAATTAGACTTATTTTTGTAGGATTTTTCAATTGATAGTCACGTAAAGTATGTATAATGGTAGCGTCATTTAATTTCCCAATTTTCCATATTTCTGTTCCTATACCGTTTAAATTTTGTGTATGGATAATATCTGGTTTTATTTTTCTTATTATATTTTGTATTTCTGTTTTCTTTTTTTTGTTAAATAAGTTTTTATAATGCCAATAAATCTTTTCAAAAGAGTTAGGGTTATTCTTATTTAAATCTGAATAAATATTAAAATTGGGTATCCTATAAACATTTATGCCATTTACTATATCTGTTTTAACATGTCCATTGTCGTCTGTTGATGTTAGTATTGAAACATCAAAGTTTTCATTTAATTTTTCTGCTAGCACTTGAGTAGATATTTCTGCTCCTCCAACCACATCTGGAAAATAGAAAGAGTTGACAATCAAAACTTTTTTTTTCATCAATAAAGTCCCCTCAAAATAAAGATTAACGGCTTTTTAAAAGGCATTTTTAGAACCAAACAAAACCAATATTGTTTTAAAAATAATTTTAAAATCTTTAAAAACTGATCTATTTTTAATATATTGAATGTCCAATTCTACCATTTCAGAAAAACCAACGTTACTTCTGCCACTAACTTGCCAAAGCCCTGTACAACCAGGTACTACTAATAGTCTTTGTCTATCATAGTTAGTATACTCTTCGACCTCTCTAGGAAGAGGTGGCCTAGGACCTACTAAACTCATTTCCCCTCTCAAAACATTAAAAAGTTGTGGAAGTTCATCAATACTCGTTTTTCGAATAAACTTACCTACTTTTGTAACACGCGGGTCATCTTTCATTTTGAACATTGCCCCTGATACTTCATTTAATGCTAATAAGTCTTTTAGCCTTTCTTCAGCATTTGAAGCCATAGAACGGAACTTATAAATATAGAATTCTTTACCGTCTTTTCCAACTCTTAGTTGTTTAAACAAAACTTTACCATTAGGATCTTCTATCTTTATTAAAAGACTAACGATTATAAAAATTAGACTCAATAATATTATTCCAAAACTAGCCCCGATCATATCTATGGCTCTTTTAGTTATGCGATAGCTTTTTGTTGTATTTATAGTCAACTTATTTTCATTAGTAACATAATAAGATTTGTTTTTAGCGAAATCCGTCACCTAAAACTCACCGCCAGTTTTTATTTTCCTCAAAAAATTAGTATCATTTCATTATTGAAACTTTTAAGCCTTTAAAATAATCCAAGAATTTTTTTTCTTTTTATATCTTCTGGAACTTCCTTGATTATATTGCTATTTTGGATAACGCATTCGGCATTTTCTGTAAACATATAAACATAATCAACTCCAAATTCAGATTCTATTAAATTGTATGCTTCATTTAATTTAAATGAACGATTATGAGTGTTATGCGCGTCTGAAGCAACAAAGTGAATTAAGTTATGTTCTATTAATCTTTTGGAAAATTTCTGAATTGATTTCCCGAAATATCCAGCTAAACTACCAGCAGTAACTTGGGCTAGCGCACCATTATTTACTAAATTATAAAGGATAGAAGGATTTTCAATTAATTCTTTATTTCGTTCTGGATGAACAATAATTGGAGTTAAACCTTCAATTTGAAGATTATAGAGCAACTTGGTTGTATATCTTGGAACCGAGGATGTTGGAAATTCAACGAAAAGGTATTTCGATTTATTGAGCGTTAGAATCTCACTACTTTGAAAATCCTCGATAATTTCTCCATAGATTCTATTTTCTTGCCCTGGGAGAATTTCAAGCGGGATATTTTCCTTGTTTAGTATGTCATTAAAGTTTGATATATGTTCCAAAATTGATGATTTCTTGTTCTCATACTTGTTATTTCGGTGGTGTGGTGTAGCGATTATGGTAACAATTCCTTCATTAACAGCTTCCCTTGCCATCAATAGACTTTCTTCTATTGTGGCTGGACCATCATCCACTCCCGGTAATATGTGACAATGGATATCTATCATAATAGGACACCTTTCCCCTCTATCTTATATCTTAAAGGAACAAACTGATTTTAGTTTGTTCCGTAGTAATAATAATTCCCTTTTTTATCTACTTTCTTATTATTCAAGACAACTCCTAATAGTCGACCATTTGTAGATGTTAAAAGATCCTTAGTTTTTAATAAGGAATCTTTTTCCGTTTTTCCACTGCTAACCACTAGCACGCTACCTTGACATAAATTCCCTAAGATTTGTGCGTCCGTAACTGCTAATACAGGTGGCGTATCGAAAATAATAAGATCAAATTCTTCTAATGCTTTATCCATAAAATTCTGCATTGCCCTAGATCCCAATAATTCAGAAGGGTTGGGTGGTATAGGTCCACTTGGAAGTACAAAAAGATTAGTCTCATCAGTTTTACTTACCGCTTCCATTACTCCCAATTGATTAGTTAATACAGAAGTTAAACCAGTTGTATTAGTGAGTTTGAATGTGTAATGAACAGTTGGTTTTCTTAAATCAGCATCTACTAATAATACTGTTTTTCCTTGTTGAGCAAAAACAACTGCTAAGTTTGCTGTGGTTGTGGACTTTCCTTCTCCTGGACCTGAAGAAGTAACCATAATTGATCTAATTTCTTCATCTACACTTGAATATAAAATATTAGTTCGGATTGTACGGTATTGCTCTGAGATGGGAGACTTAGGATCATATTTTGCTACTAATTTTCTTTTACTATCTAATAATCTTTTTTTATTGTTTTTATTTAGTGCCAACTATCTCACCTCTACTTCTTCCATTAACAGTGTTTCTTAACTTCGTATCAAAATTTTCATCAATTGTTGTAATTGCTCCTAGTACCGGAATTTCCAATAATCTCTCGATATCTTGCTCTGTTTTTATTGTATTGTCCATAAATTCCAAAAAGAAGGCTAATCCGACACCAATCAATAAACCAATAACTGCCGCTACAGTAATATTCAAAGTCGGGTTAGGACTTACAGGGGATTGATTTTCTTGATCATCAGCAAGTGGAAGAATTGTTACATTGTCCACACTCATAATATTCTTTATCTCTTTTTCAAAAACTTCAGCTGTTTTATTAGCAATTTTCAAAGCTAGTATGGGATCAGAATCCACAACAGAAACTGTCATTATTTGAGAGTTCTGGACACTTTCGACATTTATTTTGTTATTTAATTGAGAGACAGACATATCAAGATTTAGTTCACTTTTTACAGCATTTAATATTGCAGCACTTTTAAGTATTACGCTGTATGTACTAATTAACTGTATATTAGTTTGTACTTCATTAGTATTATAAAACGTAGTTTCATCAGTTTTTGATTGATTCACAAGAATTTGTGTAGACGATTTGTACTCAGGTGTAATTAAAAAATAGCTAACTATACCACTTGCAATCATTGCCAAAATAGTTATTGATATTATTAAAAAAATTCTTTTCTTTAGTGTCTGGAACAAATCCTTAAGATTAATAGTTTCTTCCATAGCTTCCTCCTAAAAAAATTATAAAAACATGAATTATTATAACATAATTAATTGCTAAAAATGTCGAATCTTGACATACTTTTACTAGATTGCTTACATTTGCCCTTTTACTTTATCAAGGATTTTGTTATTTTAATAGTATTAATTATAATTTGGGAAATTTTCCCCTGTTTTTTAAATTATACATAATCAAAATATCCTAATTTTGTTTGGAGGTAGTAATGAAGATTATAATAATGACTGTTCTTACTTTTTTGCTGGCTGCTGTTTTGGTATTTGGCAATCTTCATTGGAATTCAAAAATGTCTGAACCTACTTTAACTTCTGATAAAACTGATACTACTAAGAATTCAGTATCTGAATCAGATTCAGAAATAGACCAAGAATATTATTTAAAACTTGCTAATAATTGGTCTAAAAAAGCCCAGAACCAACTAAAAAATAAATTAACAAATAACGAGTCTTACAAAATAATTCTGCTTGGATCTAATTCAATTAGCAATGATAATCATAGCTTAGAAGAATCTTTAAAGAAAACTCTCTATAATAAATATGAAAACCATGTTGAACTTGAAAGTATTATTTATGATGGTACTACTGCTGATTATATACATGAAGATAAATCAGCAAGTTTATTTGCCAAGAAACCAGATATGATCATATTTGAACCATTTATTTTAAATGACAATAATGTAATTCCGATTCCAGAAACTATTTCTAACATTACGTCTATTATCAATGTAACAACCGAAGCACTACCTGATGTATCATTTATTCTTCAACCGCCAAATCAAATATATGATGCTAATCTATATCCTATGCAAGTTGATGCACTGCAGGGATACGCAAAGGTTCAAAACCTCATTTATTTAAATCATTGGGAAGCATGGCCCGATGGTAAGGATGCAGCAGTAAATGATTATTTAAATGTGAATGCACGTCCTAATGAATCAGGCTATAAATTATGGAGCACTTTTCTCTCCGAATATCTTATTTCTGAATAGCGGGCCTCTGGCTCGCTTTATTACTGACGAAAGTGTTCATTATAACGCACAATTAATAATAGCATTCAATAAACCCCTACGTAAACTGTTTTTAAGGAAAAAAAACCTTAATTTTTTGTAACCGCTTCCTAGTTTCTTCTATTATATATTAATCATTTCCCTCATAATTGAGTTTTATATAACACAATCTCATCGGTATATCTTCTGTTAATTAATATCTATATAACTTAATGGTATTTTTAGGTTAAATCAACAATGTATAGAATCTACTGAAAAATCCCCCACTTACCTATACCTCTTCATTTGTTTCTAATATTTTTATCATTAGATAATATTATTTTATGGTTTATAGGTCTATATAATCGGGTAAATAGTCACTGTTATATCATTATTAAATTCTATGCTTATTTTTCGGAGGTGTTTTTCAGGACTTATAGCATTATTAATTTATTAGTTACATGATATTTTAGTATAAAATCATTTTCCACCACATATATCTCAGCTTAAAAATATTTAAAATCAAAAAATACAAATAATAGTTATCGCGAGGGGCAAAAATGGGAATTAGAAGAAAAGTGTTTATTGGGTTTGGTGCAATATTATTGTTTATTATAGGGTTTGCGGTAGTCGGTTACTGGGGGAATGATCGTGCCAATGATCAGATGACTAAATTGATTGATAAAGATTATAAGCTTGTTTCATTAGCAAATACTCTTGAGGAAAATTTATCTCAACGTGTCATTATGGCTCGTGGTTATGTTTTATATGGGGATGAAAACTATAAAGCGCAGTTTGCTGAGAATGCAGAAAAGTCTGCTGTATTAATGGATGAAATGGAAAATTTATTAGGAGATAACGCAGATTATGCAGATGCTGTCGCTAAAACGGAAAAATGGAATAATCTTATTACTGACCAAGTAATTCCTGCATATGAAGATGGCGGATTCGATGCGGCAATTCCGTTAATGGAACAATATTGCCAAGTTTGGTCGACAGATGCAATGGATGCATGGGATAAGGTTAAGAATACAGTAGATCAGCAACTAACAGATACAGGTGATAACCTCATTTCTGAAAATCATTCCCAAAAGAATGTATTTATGGTTATGGCTGTCTTGACGGCTGTTATTGCGCTTGCTGTAGCAGCTTGGTTAATCTATACAGTTGTAAAACCAATTAAAGTGATTGAAGGAAGGCTTACACAAATCAGCGATAATGATTTATCTGGTGAACCACTTCATTTCAATAGCAGAGATGAGTTCCAGCAGCTGGCCAATGCTGTTAATACAATGGTCGCAAGCTTAGTTGGCATGATTGACCGCATTAAAACGACAGAAGGTAGATTATTAGACACTTCGAGTCAATTGCTCACAGCAAGACAAGATTTGGAGGCACAATCAGGGGGGATTTTAGAATCATTTGAACAAGTAACCACTGGTTCTTTACTTCAAAAGGATACAGCTAATGATATGGCAGCTACGATGGCTGAAGGGGCAAAAGGCATTGAACTTATTGCAAGCTCTTCGTCATCTGTCGCTGATTATTCTGTACGTGTGAATGACGCTGCTAATGAAGGGAATAAAGTTATTCAAGATACTTTGGACGAGTTAAAGGGTCTTAACACAACTGTCACTGAAACAGTA
>Ga0268252_1000808_pt1 | contig 19351 bp, 19 predicted proteins | sample AgamicMgSfrz_FD_200244 | JGI IMG/M metagenome (GOLD analysis project Ga0268252, IMG submission 200244) | Agave microbial communities from Guanajuato, Mexico - Mg.Sf.rz (v2) (version 3) | ecosystem: Host-associated > Plants > Phyllosphere > Phylloplane/Leaf | place: Guanajuato, Mexico | collected... | reverse complement strand
CAACTGACGAATTAATTCCTTCGCTACTGTTAAACCACCAACTCCTGAATCGATAACACCGATTGCTCTATTCAACTTCATCACCCGTTTTCTCATTCATCATCTTATTTTATCATTATATTTTACAAACTTTAAGTTCGCTAACTTAAACTGCTTCTGTATGAAAATTTTCATTTGTACCTGTATAGACTAGGACCTTTTTTATTTTGCTCCTTTTTTTCATAATTTGCAAGACAGAAAAATAACCGACCTTCTATAGGAAAGTCGGTTTCTTCTATATAAAGTACATATTTAATGCTCCATCTTTTTTTGGAAAGAAGACATTCCTATTAATAAGAAGAAATGAGCAGAAATTAACATAACGATTAAAATAAAATTCAAACGATAACTATTTGTAGATTCCATAATTTTGCTTGCTACAGCTGGTCCAAATGCCATACCGAAAAAATTAATTAAATTATATAAACCAAGACCTACTCCAACTTTAGCTGAATGTAATGTTTTCGGTATAAATGTGTTTAATGATACTTGAATGACTGAATAACTCATAAACGTTAAAATAATCGCCAATATAATAACGACTATACTTCCATTCGGAATAAACCCTAAAATTAAAAAGCCAACAATCATAATGACAGACGCTACATAAGTCATATTCACATGTCCAAACGAAGGGACAATCTTTCCAGTAATAAAACTAGACACAATACCAAAGAGTGATGCAACAAACAATACAATTCCGATAACAAATGGCGACAATCCGTGCACTCTTCCTAACAGTAAGGGCAATAATAATAAATTAGCACATAACGCCACATTAATTATAAATGAAGTCACTATACTCAATACCTCTTTTTAGTTTAAGGGATTTTCCATTTACACTATAGAAAAAATACCCGCTACCTTTATGAGTAGCGAGCACTTTTTCTATAATTTATTTACAGCCCTTCTTATAGCTTTTCCTATTTCCATACTAGACTGCGGATTTTGCCCTGTAATTAAATGCCCATCTACTACGACATGCGGCGTGAAATTTGGAGCAACATAAAACAAAGCCCCTTCTTCTTTCAATTTACTTTCTAATAAAAACGGAACTCGCTTTTCTAAATGTACAGCTTTTTCCTCATCATTTGTATAACCTGTTATACGCTTACCCGCACTAAAAAACGAGCCATCCTTATTTTTTACACCGACTAAAGAACTTACTCCGTGACAAACAGCCGCTACAATCCTATTATTGTTGTATATATTCTCAATTAAATTTGCAACATATGGATTACCTGGAAAATCTACAATCGCCCCGTGCCCACCACCAAATAAAACTGCATCATAATCCGAAAAATGAGCCGTTGAAATCGGCTTCGTATTTTGCAATAAAGAAGCGACATGCTTAAATTCACGTGGTATACCATTCGGAATAGACACTCTATCAATAGGTACTCTACCGCCCTGTATCGACACAATATCAACATCGAACTTAGCCTTTTTAAATACATGATAAGGGGCTGCGAGCTCTTCAAGCCACAAACCAGTCGGGTGTCCATTCATATCATGAGCGCTTGTTGAAACTAATAATATCCTTTTCAACATATCCCCTCCTTACTACCTATTTATGTATGGAGTGTTGTTATCATTCATACAGCAAGCGAAAAAAACGATAACAACAAGCTGACCTTTTGTATAAAAGTCAGCTTGTTGTTATCGTTTGAATTCTTTCGTACGAAGATGTTCACAACCCTATAGCTTTTATCTCCAACGCCACGCAATCGTTGTATCCTCCATATGAATAGCAGGTATATCAATCCCTAAATATCGCTGATCGTCCTCATCAAAAATAGACCAATTTTCTTCATATAAAAATTCAGGGTCTATGCTTTCAAAATCAAATACACTATCTTTGTCTACCATCTCACGAAAATATTTTTGGACCGGTTTACTATTCTCGTATAGACGAATTGTTCCATACACCCATGGCATGTCTCCAAAAACATCTTTAATTTCACCTATCTCCATATCCTTAAAATACAACTTCACATTTGCACCTTCTTATTCATAAATGACAAAGATATCTACCCTAAATACCTCATCATGTTTAAAATAGTTATTTTTAACGTTTTTTTCTTAAACATACCTTCTCTCTCAAAGTCTGAGATACCTTTTTTAAGTTCAAAATTTAGACAGAAAAATAGCCGACTCTTTACATAAAAGTCGGCTGCTTTCTTATAGTTCGAGCTCTCCCATGCGAAGAAGCTCAACAACTGCTTGTGAACGTCCTTTAACTCCTAGCTTTTGCATTGCGTTTGAGATGTGGTTGCGTACTGTTTTTTCACTGATAAAAAGTTCACCCGCAATTTCTTTTGTTGTTTTATCTTGAACCAGCAATTCAAATACTTCTCTCTCTCTCTTTGTGAGTAACGGTTTAGATTGATACGCTTTTTCCTTCAACTGGTATAACCCTCCTTGCTTAAGCCAGAGCCGTGTATGTGTAAGTTGGGTGTTTATTTAGTCAAGATATTGTATGAATGAAATGTGCGGGTGGTGAATAAAAATAGGCTTTATTTCTCATGTTATTTTAGACTTTTATACATTGCATTCACTCTTTGTATCCACTTACTTTTCGGTACGCCATATTTGTTCTAGTAATATGCTGACAACTGTACCTACGAACAAACCATTTCCGAATATATATTGCATAACAGATGGTAAGGATTGGAGCGCTCCAGACGGTAAAAACATAACACCGCTGCCAATTAATACTGCAATGCCTAAAATCGTTACATTCCTTTCATTAAGCTCCACTTGTTTTATATTATTTAACCCAATTCCAATTAGCTGTACGAATGAAGCCATTAAAACTGCAGATGCAACAGCGGATGGTAACGATGCTAAGTAACGAATAACACTCGGAAACATCGACATTATGACTAGTAACATACATGCTAGTAAGAACGATCGTATATATTTTTGTTTTGTTAAGCGAATAAATCCTGCCGTTGCTGGTAACGGAACGACACCTACAGTTGAAAATACGGAAGAAATGATGTGCGAAATCCCTCCAACCCACGTACCATCCTTCAACTGTTTCTGTTCAATAGTCGCTTTTTGAATGGTAGCTTGATTAATTGCTATAATAGCTGCTACTGTATTTGAAACTAAAATACATACCATAACGAAACTTGATACTGCCATACCTGTATTCCACTTTGGAAATCCCCAAGCAAATATTTGCGGAAGTTGCACAAAATGAGTTACTTGAGATGGAATCGTAACTTTTCCTGCCATTAGAAAAAGAATCCATCCACTAATTAATCCTATTAAAACCGCATAACTTTTGACAAAACCTTTTCCAAAATTAGATAGTATAATAACGAACAAAAATATACTAAACGCGATTATCGCTGTAAATCCATCGATTTGGGAAGCAGTAGCAGTAATTCCTAGCATTCCTTTTAAAAATACACCGCTTAATTGTAAACATAATAAAAGTAAAAACGTCCCTGTCACAAGCGGCGTAAATAAAAATAAAATACGTCCGATAAAACCAGTTACTCCTAATCCTATTAAAATAACACCGGAAATTATCATTCCTAATTCTAAAATTTGCAATGTACTATGTAATTGGTTTTGCCCGACAGTTGCATAAGCAAGTACGGTAAATACTCCAACCCAAGATCCAGCTGGTCCATCCGCAATTGGAAGTCTATGTCCAAGCCACCCTTGTAAAAAAGAAGATATACCAACTACAAAAAACGTACGCTGCATCAAATAAAATATTTCTTCTGTCGTAAGGTGAAATAATCCGCCAACGACAATTGGTAGTGCGATTGAATTCGCCAATAAAAATATAAACCATTGCAAGGTTCCCATAATATGATTTTGGTTATGTTGATTGTCCAAATTTTTCATCCCTTCCATACATTTCACACAGAAATACACGCTATACTATTACGTAGCTTTTCGAAACAACACTTTTTGTCCCCTCGATTTCTTCCCGTATCCAAATGTTGCAATATAAACTCCACAAACGATAAAAACAGCTCCAATTATTTGAATGGCTGTTACACTTTTCTGCAATATAATATAACCTACCACCATCGTAACGAATGGTTCTAAATTTAAAAACATGGCTGCTGTTGATGCCTGTGCTTTTCTCAATTGATTATTCCAAACTAATGTACAAATTCCATGCATAAGTATTGCTGTCACAATGAGAAGCGCCCAACTCTCTATAGAGTATTTCAACGTTATGTGAGAAAAGGTAAAAGCAAGAAACGGTAGCATAATTAAAAAACCAAAAATTGAAGAAAAGAATGTAATCAAAAACATATCATCTCTGTTCCCCAATTTCCGAATGAAAACGATAGATAAAGAAAAAGATAGCATCGTTATAAAAATCCATATTAACCCTTCTGAAAAGACGAACCTCTGCCTAACACCAATTACAAAAAATACTCCAAAAGTAGCAATCCCTCCTCCTATTACTAACTTAGCTGTTAACGGTTCGTTTAAAATAAATACTGCTAGAATAGAAGTCATAACAGGAGTAAGTGCTAATATTAGCGCAGCTGTTGTTGGATCTGCTGTTTGTAACCCTTCATAAAAAGACCATTGATTAATCGCGACACCCATGATTCCAATTAATAATACACTTTTCATTTCATTCTTTTCTATATATAAGTCTTTCTTACACATAATAGCGTACGCTAGAAAAAACAAATTAATAAATAGTAAGCGAAGTGTCGTTAACAACACCGGATGAAATGTATTTACTAAAATCGCACCAAATATAAAATTACTCCCCCAAACTACTACACATATAAACAGTAATATATATGTACGTGTCACCTATTCCCCTCCTTTTCTCGTAAAAAAGAAGGATTCCTATTCTTTCATTAGGAACCCTTGAAAAAATATATATAAATTAGGGAGATACGTAAATCAAATCAATACACCTTGAACATGTTGCAAGGAACCTGCTACTATTTTCCCATCTTTCATCACGGCTGGTCGCTTCGCTCGTCTAGCAATCGCTTCTGCTGAACAAGTAGCTTGTAAGAAGACGAAATCAGCTTTATCTCCTACTTTAGGCCAAACTTGATTTCCTTCTTGATCCAATGGCGTTTTTCCACCTGTAATATACGCCAAAGAAGAAGATAAAGACTTCTCATCAATCCAGCGATACTTTTCTGCTAAACGCCCTACTCTTTCAAAAATATCAGCATTTCCAAATGGTCCCCATGAATCAAACATACTATCGCAACCTAAAGAAACGGAAACTCCTTTTTCTGTAAGCAATGGTACTGGCGGCATATTTCTGTTAATTGGTACTGTCGTAATAATAGACATTCCTCTCTCAGCTAATAAGTCTGCCATATCTGCTCCTTCTTCTTTAGATACATCACCTAGACTAAACGCATGACTGACCGCGACACGTCTGTCCCAATTAGCCTCCTCTGTAAATTGAGCTAATTTTTTAATTGTATAAATACCTAAATGCCCTGCATCATGTAAATGCAAATCAACATCTGCATTTGCCTCTACAGCAATTTCCATCATATCAAAAAGTGATTTTTCAATATTATTATCTACAGTAGCTGGATCTACACCACCTACTAAAGTTGCGCCCATTTTCATCGCTTCTCTCATAAGAGAATGCGCTTCGGTACGAAGTAAACCATGCTGCGGGAACGCTACGATTTCATATGTAAACGCACCTTTCATATTCTCTAAAGTTTGACGGACAGATTCTAAGTTTTTAAGACCGATATACGGATCAATATTTACATGCGTTCGTATATGAGTCGAACCAGCATTTAAAATGTTTCTGAGTAATAACTCTGCTCTCTCTCCAGTTGTTTGAGCTAAAATTGGTAACTCTTGCTGTTCTAACTCTAATCTCTCAATAATATTTTTTACTGGTGTGCACGCTTCCCATGGGCCACCAAGTTTTGTCTTATCCAGGTGAAAATGATTTTCCACAAACGATGGAAGAACAAACAATTCTTTCGCATCTTTCGTTTCATATTCTGTTTGAAGCGGTACATCCGCAAGTACAATCTTTTCAATCTTTCCATCTTGTATGAGTAAATGATGCAAAGCTGTTTCTGTACCTGTAACTACTTCATTATTAAACTTGTAACCTATTTCTAATCGTACATTCGTTAACCAATACACATTTTGCATTTCAATCATCCTCTCAAACAAGATTATTTATAGCCGCTTTTTGCAAACTACCAGCAACAACATTCCCTTTATATAAAACAGCACAACGCTCTGTTTGTCTTGCTACTACCTCGGCTGAACATGATGCTTCTGTAAAGACAATATTTGCTTCATCCCCAATTTTTGGCCATTGACGATTTCCTTGATCATCTAATATAGATTTCCCGCCCGTAATAAACTGAAGTGCTTTCCCTAAAGAGCGCTCGTCAATCCATCTAAATCTCTCCGCTAGACAATTTGCCTTTTGCAACATATCTCCTGTTCCAAATGGAGACCAATGATCAGTTATACTATCGTTTCCTAGTGAAACTTTTACACCTTTACAATTTAATAGCGGAACTGGAATTACATGTCTACTAATTGGAACTGTTGACGTTATATCAATGCCTAATGCCGCAAGTCGTTCAGCCATTTCCTCCGCTTCTTCTACAGATACATCTCCAAGTCCAAGAGCATGACTAATCGTAACTCTTCCTTGCCACCCTGCTTCTTCTGTTAATGCAGCTAATCGCTTCATTGTAAATGTTCCGAGTTGATCCGCGTCATGTAAATGAATATCAATGTCTGAATCAAACTCTACTGCAATATCCATAATTGTATTTAATGATTTTTCAATATTACCGTCTACAGTAGCTGGGTCTACTCCACCTACTAAATGAGCTCCCATACGCATAGCGTCTTTTACAAGCCCTACGGAATTACTTCGTAACAAACCGTGTTGCGGGAATGCTACGATTTTTGCTGATAACTTATCTTTATATGTTTCCAGTGCCGCAATCGTTGCTTCTAAATTTCCAAGACCAATTACAGGGTCAATATTGCAATGTGTTCGAATATTTGTCGCTCCATTTTCAAGAAGTAATTGCAACATTTTCTCCGCTCTACTCTTTGCAGTTTCTAATTGCTTCGGAAGAATAGTTTGCTCCTCATGAATACGAGTGAATATACTCTTTACTGGTGTACATGCTTTCCACGGTCCACCATAATACGTTTTATCAATATGAATATGCATTTCTTCAAATGCTGGTAATGCCAGTAAACCATTTGCATTTACTACTTCACCATCTTGCTCTGATACAATCCCAGGTAATATCTTCGTAATCTTTCCATCTTCAATAAACAAACTACAAATTTCCGTTTCTGTACTTGTAATTCGCGATTCCTCATATACGTACCCACATTCAAGTTTCACATTCGTTAACCAATATTGTGATTTTGCACTCACTTTGTCAATCTCCCTTCGCAATATGAATTTTCTACTTCACAAACGAAACAAAAACAGATAAAAATTTCTATCAGTGTAAAATGGTGTTTTACACTGATAGAATTTCCTATTTTACTAAAGTTCTACATCTTCCAGTCGCAAATACCCAGATGGATCAATCCAAAATCCTTTTATATTTTTCGTAGTTGCGGCAATATGATTAATCCCTCGAATTGGTACTAGCAAAGCATCTTTTAATTCAATCTCTTGTAACTGTTTATACAATTCTTTTCTCTTTGTCTCATCTTTTTCTTTTCTAGCATCTTCTATTAATTTATCTACTGCCGGATTACTATAGAAGAATTGGTTACCAGTTGCTCCGTGTGAACTAGAATGGAATAAATTATATTGATTATAGTCACCATCACCTGTTGCGTTTCCCCAACCTCCAACAAACATCGCATGTTCTGATTTATTCGTTGCAGCTAAAAACGCACCATATTCCATAACTTTAATTTCTACATCAACGCCAATCCCTTTTAATTGAGATTGAATTACTTCCACTAACGCCATTCTAACTTTGCTGTCATTCGTCCAAATTGTTGTTTTAAATCCATTTGGATAACCAGCATCCGCTAATAATTTTTTTGCAGTATTAATGTCATACTTATATCCTTTTACGTCTTTCGTATAACCGAATACTTTAGGAGTCATTACGGAGTTTATTTCAGTCCCAACATTGTTATATACCCCTTTTAAAATCCCTTTCGTTTCAATCGCATGTGCAATCGCTTGACGAACGAGCGGGTTATCAAATGGCTTTTTCCGTACATTAAAGCCAATATATTCTACACCTAAACCTTCATTTTCAATTAACTCCATGGATGGTGAATTTTTCACACGCTCTACTTCAGTTACAGGTAAATTCTCTGCAATGTGAGCTTCACTAGTTTCAATCATCCCAATACGTGTTGCATCTTCTGGTACTACTTTGAATACAACTTCATCAACCTTTGATTTTTCGCCCCAATAATTTTTATTCTTTTCAAGTCGAATTTCTTCACCTGGTTTCCATGACTTAAAAGTATATGGACCTGTCCCAACCGGATGCTGCGCTAAGCCTTTTCCTTTTTCATCAATTGCTTTCGGACTTAAAATACTTCCTTCATTACTTGCGAAAATAGATAAAAGAGGTGAGTATGGGTATTTCAATACGAACTGTACTGTGTATTCATCAATTACTTTTATTTCTTGAATCATGGAATAAACAGTTGCTCGATTTGAACCTACTTTCGGGTCTAATACACGTTCAAAGTTTTTCTTTACTGCCTCAGCATTAAATGGTGCACCATCTTGGAATGTCACTCCTTGTTGCAACTTAAATTCCCAATTTAAATCATCAATTTGTTTCCATTCCTTTGCTAACATCGGCTTAAAGTCCATGTTTTTATCTCGTTGTACAAGATTTTCATACACTTTATGGTACACAACACTTGCGGAAGGGATGTTTGTAATAAAATGCGGATCTAAATTATCAGCATCTGACAGTCTAGCAATTGTTAAAACGCCACCTTCTTTTGTCCCTTTGCTTCCTGACCCTTCATTTCCTGTCTTCGCGTTAGATGAACATCCCGCTAGAAAAACTGAAAGACATAAAATTGTGATAAAACAAATCACAAGTCCCCTTTTGAATCTCATCGCCCTTCCCCCTCCACTTTCTTTTATCTCTACATCCTAAAGTGAAACCTTAAACCTAGCTTTCTATCTCCCTACTTTCTAATAACAGATCATTCCACCACCCTCTCTTTTTTCAATTTTGTCTATGTATTTGTAATTATAAATAACTTTACGGAAAAAGTTTTTAAACATCTTTACTTCTATTTGCATTTTCTTTACTAATTGAATTTTCTGATTTTTTTGAAACATCTTTACTTCTATTTGCATTTTCTTTACTTATTGTTTTAAACTCGTTGACTCGTTTTAATTTTCTGATAATTTAATCATAAAGAAAGGGAGGTATGAAAAATGGAAGTTCGTCTTTCTAAAGAAGAAAATACTTCTTTACAAACGATTCAAATGAAGAACACATCGAAATGGATCATTAGCTATCGAAAACTGAAAAAAAATAAGATGGCATTTATCGGAGGGATTATCGTTCTTTTCTATATTTTAATAGCTATATTTGCCCCATTGTTAGCACCCTATAATCCATTTGATATTCAGTTAGTTAACAAATTACAACCACCATCTATGGAACATTGGATGGGAACAGATGATAAAGGCAGAGATATTTTAAGCCGCCTTTTACACGGGACACGCCTTTCATTACTTGTTGGATTTTCTTCTGTATTTATAGGGGCATTGTTCGGCATTATTCTTGGTATCATTTCTGGTTATTACGGTGGATGGTTTGACACAATCATTATGCGAATCATTGATATTATGCTAGCTTTCCCTGGTATTTTACTTGCTCTTGCCATTGTAGGCGCACTAGGACCAAGTCTTGTGAACGTAATTATCGCTATTGGCTTTTTCTCAATTCCTATGTTCGCTCGTATCGTTAGAGCTTCTACATTAACAGTAAAAAAATTAGAGTATATCGATGCTATAAGAGCACTAGGGGCAAATGATTTTACTATTATTATGAAACACATATTCCCTAACATCTTATCACCTATTATCGTCCAAGCTACTTTACGCTTAGCTACAGCAATTTTATCTGCAGCTGGATTATCATTTTTAGGACTTGGAGCGCAACCACCTTCACCTGAATGGGGTGCCATGTTAAGTAATGGACGCGACTTTTTATTTACCGCACCACATATTGCAATGTTTCCCGGAATCGCAATGTCTACACTCGTAATCGGTTTAAACATGTTTGGTGACGGATTACGTGATGCACTAGATCCGAGACTTAAAAAATAGAAAGGGGCATTATACATGCTAATGTTTATATTTCGTAGAATACTACAATTAATTCCCGTTCTTTTCGGCGTTGTATTCGTTGTTTTCTTAATTATGCAAATGGTACCCGGTGACCCAGCTCTACTTATCGCTGGTGAAGGAGCATCAAAAGAAACTGTCCAGCAGATACGTCACCAATTAGGATTGGACAAACCTTTTATCATGCAATATTTCTCTTATATCGGAAATATATTACAAGGCGATTTCGGGGTTTCAATTCGTTCTAACCGTCCAGTGTTAGACGAAGTATTAATCCGCCTTCCAATCACTATTGAACTCGCCCTATATAGTATCGTCATTACAGTTGTATTTGGGATGATTGCTGGCATCATCTCTGCTACAAAGCAATATTCTTGGACAGATGTTTCTATTATGATTATCGCCTTGTTAGGTGTCTCATTACCAAGCTTTTGGTTTGGACTTATGCTCATTTTCTACTTCTCTGTCCAAATTCAGATATTCCCCGTTTCTGGTTGGGGAACCTGGATGCACATGGTTTTACCAGCACTTACACTAGGTGCATCTGGCGCAGCAATTGTAGCACGTATGACTCGCTCAAGTATGCTTGATGTTATACGCCAAGATTATATACGAACAGCAAGAGCAAAAGGAGTAAAAGAAAGAGTCGTTATATATAAACATGCTTTGAGGAACGCATTAATTCCCGTTATTACTGTTGTTGGATTACAATTTGGTGCACTTTTAGGCGGTACAGTTTTAGTAGAATCAGTTTTTGCTATAAATGGACTTGGAAGATTAATCGTAGACGCCATCCGAATGAGAGACTTACCAATGTTACAAGGGGGCGTATTAATCGCCTCGGTCATCTTCGTTCTAGTCAATCTTATTGTTGATATTTTATACCGTCATTTCAATAAACGTATTGAGCTTAATTAAGGGGGTGCACAAACATGAATAAAAAGGAAGAGGTATTACAAGTTAAAGATTTAAAAACACATTTCTTTACAGACGAAGGTGTAAGCAAAGCGGTTGATGGTTTAAATTTCTCTGTTTCTAAAGGAGAAACACTCGGTATCGTAGGTGAATCTGGTTGTGGGAAGAGTATCACTTCTCTATCCATTATGAGATTAATTGACCGAGAAAGTGGCAGTAAAATTGAAGGCAGCATTTTATTTAAAGGAAAAGATTTATTACAACAAAAAGAAGCTGAAATGCGCGCAATTCGTGGAAATCAAATCTCAATGATTTTCCAAGAACCAATGACATCTTTGAATCCAGTATATTCTGTTGGGGAACAGATCGCAGAAGCAATTCGTATCCATCAAAAATTAAATAAAAAGGAAGCTTGGAATAAAGCCGTAGATATGTTGAAACTAGTTGGAATTCCTTCTCCTGAAAAGCGTGCAAAACAAGAGCCACATGAACTAAGCGGAGGAATGCGACAACGCATTATGATTGCAATGGCACTTGCTTGCAATCCAGATTTACTCATTGCAGACGAACCAACAACTGCTCTTGATGTAACAATTCAAGCTCAAATATTATCACTTATGAAATCACTTCAAAAACAACTCGGTATGGGAATTATCATGATCACACATGACTTAGGAGTCGTGTCAGAAACATGCGATAGAGTCGCCGTTATGTACGCTGGAAAAATCGTCGAATATGCAGATATCGAGCATATATTTACTAGCCCAAAACATCCTTATACAATCGGACTTCTTCAATCTCTCCCAAGACTCGATACAGACCAAGAAGAATTACAAACTATTCCTGGGTCCGTACCGAGTCCATACCATATGCCGAGTGGATGTCGCTTTGCTGATAGATGCACACATGCAAAAGAACTATGTCACAATACTCTTCCAGAATTTCAACTCACGCAAGATGGAAGTGAAGTTCGATGCTGGATGTTTACAGACCTTTGGGATAAATCATCTTCAGAAAAATTGGAGGTATTATAATATGTCTACTGCTACGCCAATAAATAAACGAGAGTTATTACAAGTACAAAACTTAAAACAATACTTCCCTATAAAAAAAGGAATTCTAGGACGCTCTATTAGCTATATTAAAGCGGTTGACGATATTAGTTTTACAATTTACGAAAAGGAAACTGTTAGTATTGTTGGTGAATCTGGTTGCGGAAAATCCACCACTGGGCGTGCAATATTGCGCCTTGATGAAGCAACAAGTGGAAAAATTATTTTTCAAGACAAAGATTTACTAGCATTAAATAACTCAGCAATGCGAAAGGTTCGAAAAGATTTACAAGTTATTTTTCAAGATCCCTTCGCTTCTTTAAACCCTCGGCAAACTGTAGGGAGCATTTTAGAAGAAGCTATGGCAATTCAAAACGTATGTCCAAAAGGCGAAAGAAAAGCAAAGGTTATTGAGCTGCTCGGGAAAGTTGGTCTTCCACCTGATGCAGTGAAGCGCTATCCACATGAATTTAGTGGTGGTCAACGGCAAAGAATCGGAATTGCGCGTGCCTTAGCTGTTAATCCAAAACTCATCATTTGTGACGAAGCTGTCTCCGCCCTAGATGTTTCAGTGCAAGCACAAGTTTTAAATTTATTAAAGCAGTTGCAACAACAATATGGGTTAACATATTTATTCATCTCTCACGACTTAGCTGTCGTTCGTCACATATCAGATCGCATCATTGTAATGTACCTTGGTACCATTGTGGAGATTGCCGATAAACATTCTCTTTTTAACAATCCGCAACACCCTTACACAAAAGCGCTTCTCTCAGCAATTCCTACCATTAGTGCAGGAACGAAAAAAGAGCGTATTGAACTTAAAGGAGACCTTCCCTCTCCTCTAAACCCGCCAAAAGGCTGTCGTTTTCATACTCGTTGTCCATATGCCATTGAAAAATGCGCTACGCAACAACCAAGCTTTCAATCTGTAAGTGAAGATCATAAAGTAGCCTGTCATATCATTTGATACGAGTCTGAATAATAGAAATATTTACAACGCTTTAGTATAATAATAAAAAACAAGATTGAGGTATGTATGTTAACTTATGAAGCATTTGCTGTATTAATAACGATACTTGTCTTAGCTCCAATTTTTGGAGCTATTATTTTATTATGTTTATTTATTTTTGAAAAACGAATCGATTTACTAGAAAGTGAAAAGAAAAAAATAGCACTAGAACGAGAGTTGCAACAGTCTTTATATCATCAACTTACGCAACAAATTCAGCCTCATTTTTTATTCAATACATTAAATACAATTTTAAGCTTAGCTCGTCTGCAGAGAACTGATGAAGTTGTCAAATCACTTGAGATCTTTTCTCTATTTTTAAAAGGAAAATATAAAACAACAGATTTGTTAATTCCTATTTCTGAAGAACTAACATACACGAATTATTATATCGAAATTCAAAAGATGCGATTTCGCTCAAGGCTTTCAGTAAGCATTACCTCTTCTGAAGATTTACATAATGCCCATATTCCACCTTTCGTTATTCAAACGTTAGTTGAGAATTCCTTTAAACATGGGCTAGAAAAAAAAGCGGGTCAAGCAATTTTAAATATTCATCTATATAATACAAATAACCGAATTACACTTCTAGTATCCGACAACGGTACTCAAAACGAGCCTTTTACTTCCCATACGGAAGAAAGCGGGTACGGACTTGAAAATATAAAACAACGATTTCAGTTATTCTTTCAAGAACAAACTACGTTCTCTTTCCTCTCTACAAAAGAGAACGGCACGAAAGTAGAAATCACATGGCCTTTCATCTCAGAAAAAAACACAGAGGAGGTAATACAAAAATGAACGTGCTATTAGTAGATGACGAACCACTGGAACTGGAACAATTAGAATTTCTTATCCACCGTCAGTTTCCTAATTGGACACTGCATCTAGCTTTAGATGCGGATGAAGCTTTACGTATAAATGAAAAATTCTCGATTCATTTAGCACTTTTAGATATTCACCTTCCAGGTATATCCGGCCTACAACTAGGTGAAAAATTAAAAAGCAATAACTCTAACCTCGACATCATTATCGTAACCGCATATCAAAATTTCGATTATGCAAAACAATCTATTCGTCTAGGAGTTATTGACTATATAACAAAGCCAATTATAGAAAAAGAACTCATTGATATATTACAAAAGTACAAAGGAGATTCCAATACTCCTTCCTACTCACGTATTATTCAAGATACATTAGACATCATCCATGAAACCTTTCATGACAAACTACACTTAGCAGACATCGCAGCTAAAGTACATACAAATCCGACTTATTTAAGCCGACGGTTCCATGAAGAAGTAGGTATTTCATTTTCCGGATATATCATGCAATATCGGATTGAAATGTCACAGAAATATTTAACGGAACACCCACATTGGTGTATCTCTCAAATCTCTGAACGAGCTGGTTTTAATAGTCAGCATTATTTCAGTACTGTTTTTCGTAAAATGACCGGAATGACTCCGAAAGAATATAGAGGTGAGGGATAAATTGTGACGAAAAACAACTCGGCTTTCACACCTTTACAATTAGGTATCGGAACTGGTACTGTTCTTTTATTATCTAAATGGGTCGCAAGTATATCAACACTCGCTTTACCCGAATCTATTATCAATTATGGGCTAATCGCCGGTATTCTTTATGCGATGATTGGCCCTTTTACTCTTATTTTATTGGGGATTTTAATAAAAAAAATACGTTCTACATTCCCAGAAGGAGAATCCATTCACGATTACTTATCTTATAAACTTTCTCACAAAGGATATATAATTGTATGCTGTTTCCTCGTTCTATTAAGTATAGAAAGTATGTTCATTCAAACGAAAGTTGCTAGTATTTTACTTAATGTTTTTTTCCATATTCCATATACATTGGGTTCTTTCCTTTTCATTACCCTTTGTACAATATTCGTAATGTTAAGTAACGCTAAGCTATTTACTAAAATGGCTATTATGCAAACTGTATTAATGTTTTCTACCATGATTATTATTCCAATTTATTTTTTTGTGCAAGATGGCATTACCCATGTATACGATGGAATTCGCTTATATCACCCGTATTTGCTATTTTATGAAAATATAAACGGAATATATTTTATTACTGCCGGCATTCTCATCGAAACAGGAAGAGTATTAATAAGTCCCGCATCTTGGGATAAAGCTTTCCGTATTCATCCTAAAAAAATCATTCCGACTTTTTTACTATCAGGGTTTATATGGATTACCATCCCTTTGGCGTTCGCTTCTCTAATTATGATAGTTATTTTTAGTGGGAGCTTAGATCATTTATATGATCTTCTAGCTCAACTTCCAAATAAAATAGAATTTACTATTTTATTTTATTTACTCGTTATCGGCTCTTTAAGCGCAATAACTTCTAGTTTTATTTCTTGGATGCATGGATTTACTAAACTCATTCGAGATTTTATACCGATGATACGTACAAAAATAAATTTCAAATTATATACAGCTCATTTTATTTCTATAGCTATCGGATTTTTAGCTTTTTTCATTACAATTACTACAAACTATACTATTTTAGAAATTATTTTTTTCTTTGGTATTCTTTATACATCTCTTATCATCACAATATTATTCGTTATTTTCAGCAAGCAAAAAATCAGCATCATTATACCGCTCATCTCGATTATTGGTGCTCTTTCCGGTTATGTAGTTTACTTCTTAATCGGTCCTTTAACGAGCATTTGGGTTAGTATAGCGGTTACTCTTTCACTAAGTATTTGTTATCTGTTTTCACATTGGATACACCAACAATTCAACTATAAAATGAAACAATAATATGAGGCCCTTTTGGTAGTTTAACTTTGCTACCTAAGGCCTTTTTATTTTTATCGTAAACTATTGTACTGCGCTATAAATTAGATTTATTATTTATATGACCTCACATCTAAATTGTAATACACGGTTCATTTTATAAAAAAATGTAATACAACCTCATAGTCTTCTCATAAATTTCCATATAGAATAGAAATATATAGTTTGATATAAAAGGGAGTTGATCGTAATATGTCAAAAAAATTATATAAATCCGAAACTGATAAAATGTTATTTGGTGTATGTGGTGGTTTAGGAGAATATTTTGATATTAGCTCTACTCTTATTCGCATACTTTGGGTTATTGCTATTTTATGTTTTGGAACGGGTTTTTTAGTTTATTTCATTTGTTTATTACTTATGCCACGTTCGTACTAATAACTTCATTCAATATATTTGAACAAAACATATAAAAAATCCCCTATAGTTTTTTCTATAGGGGATTTTTTCATGAAGAGTATTTCATCGTTAAATGTAATACTGCCACTTCATCTTCTTCATTTTTATAACTATGTTTCTTATTCGCTTCAAATTGAATGGAGTCAAACTCATTTAATTCGTATACATCATTCTCCACTTGAATCGATACTTTCCCTTTCATTACCGTTACAAGCTCAATAGCCCCTTCATGATGAGCTTCAGGTTCATATATACTATTTGATCGTAAACAAGCACGATGCATTTCCATCCCCGTTTCTTTCGTATAACGAAACATTGTTTCTAAATGCCACGCTTGTCCTACATCTACTGCAAATCCTTCTCCGCAGCGCGCAACAGCTACAGGTTCTCCAACAACCATCAATCTCGATAAAGGAATCGATAACCCTTTCGTTATTTTCCAAATGACAGCTAACGTCGGATTCGTTTCGCCTCTTTCAATCTTTCCTAATGTTAATTTACTAACCCCTGTTTTTTGAGCTAATTCTTCTAAACTTAATTTTTGTTCATTTCGAATTTGTCTTAATAACTGACCTACTTGCTGAATGACTTCTTTCGTTTGCATATCTTCATGTTCTTTCATCTATAAAACCACCTTAAAGTATAAAATAGTTTACTTTTACATAATTAAAGTATATTATACTATACATAATCATTTAATTCCAAAAGGAGTGTTATACTTCATGCGCGCAATATTATTAGGACTTTTATCATCGGCCTTTTTTTCTGCAACCTTTATTATTAATAGAGCGATGAATGTATCTGGAACGAGCTGGGCTTGGACAGCTTCCTTCCGTTTTTTATTTGCTCTCCCTATTTTATTCCTTATCGTTTTATTTCGCAAAAACTTTAACGGTTTATGGGAAGAGTTAAAGAAACATCCATTGGCGTGGATCGGATGGGGTTCTGTTGCAGGTATTGGTTTCTATTCTTTATTAAGTTTCGCAGCTGTCTTTTCTCCAGCTTGGCTCGTTGCTGGAACTTGGCAAGTTACGATATTAGCAGGTTTACTACTATCACCACTATTTTTCATTAAAATAGAGACGAAATCAGGAACAAAACTTGTACGCGGAAAAATTCCACTTCGCAGCTTATACGTTGCATTATTTATTTTACTTGGTGTAATTTGTATGCAGGCAACTGAAGCAGGCCACATTACAATGACTCAGTTCATTTCAGGTTTTTTACCTGTCGTGTTAGCTGCTTTCTTATATCCGTTCGGCAACCGAAAAATGATGGAGCTTGTTGGTGGACGTCTCGATACGTTCCAACGCGTATTAGGAATGGCAATTGGAAGTCTCCCTATTACTATTTTACTTGGCATATACGGATTTTCTACTACCGGTATTCCAACATCCAGCCAAATGCTACAAGGATTTTTATTAGCATTATGTTCCGGCGTAATTGCAACGATGACATTTTTCTTCGCTACTGACTTAGCCAAAGATAACTTCGCTCTACTTGGAGCTGTTGAAGCAACGCAAGCTGGAACGATGGTCTTTACCGTGCTTGGCGAAATTGTTTTCTTGAATGGTTCATTCCCTGGTGGTCTTTCCCTATTTGGAATGATTATTATTATGTTAGGAATGGTTGCCAATAGCGTATTAAACCGATCTGTTCCAGTCGTTAAACAGAAAAAAACAGCATGAAAAAAGAGTATGGTTCTATAACAAAGAACCATACTCTTTTTTATTGTCCCCCTATTTCGCCTTATCAGAATAGTATTTCATTAGCTGTTTATACTAAAACCTATGTTATAATACGTTTCATGCGCAATAATAGGAGGTAAATTATGTTAAAAAAAGCAATCGCTGAATTTATTGGTACATTTGTACTTGTATTATTCGGAACTGGAGTAGCTGTCATTGGCGGCGGAATTGAAGGAATTGGAACATTAGGAATCGCTATGGCTTTCGGTCTATCTATTGTAGCTATGGCGTATAGCATCGGAACAATTTCTGGATGTCACATTAACCCAGCAGTATCAGTAGCTATGTTCATCAACAAAAGAATGAACGCTATGGAACTTTGTTATTATGTATTAGCTCAAATTTTAGGTGGTTTATTAGGAACTGCAACGTTAGTAACAATTTTAAAATCTGCTAAAACACCTTTAGATAATTTAGGACAAAATGGTTTTGGAACTCTTGGTTTATCTGGAGCATTTCTAGTTGAATTCATTTTAACTTTCGTATTCGTATTAGTGATCGTTGCTGTAACAGGTAAAAAAGGAAGCTCTTCTCTAGCGGGATTAGTAATTGGTTTCACATTGGTGTTAGTTCACTTATTAGGTATTCCTTTAACTGGAACTTCTGTTAACCCAGCTCGTAGTATCGCACCAGCTTTATTCACTGGCGGAGAAGCACTTTCTCAACTATGGGTATTCATCGTTGCACCAATTCTTGGTGGTATCGTAGCAGCTATTGTTGGTAAATTCATTTTAAATACTGAAAAATAGAATTTTCAATATTTCTGAATAAAAAAAGGCGAGCCCTCATTATGAGGATGCTCGCTTTTTTATTCTTTCATTTTAGACTTTAAATTTGTAACTAATTGATCTACCGTTACATTTGCAAGTACGTTTTCCATCGCTTCTTGCGCCTGCATTAAAATAATTTCTAATACTGATTGAATATTAGCTCCTACTGGACATTCAATGTTGGGATTTTCATGGAAGGAAAATAGCTGTCCTTCTTCTACAACTTCCACTGCTTTATATACATCAAGT
>Ga0268252_1000806_pt1 | contig 19354 bp, 15 predicted proteins | sample AgamicMgSfrz_FD_200244 | JGI IMG/M metagenome (GOLD analysis project Ga0268252, IMG submission 200244) | Agave microbial communities from Guanajuato, Mexico - Mg.Sf.rz (v2) (version 3) | ecosystem: Host-associated > Plants > Phyllosphere > Phylloplane/Leaf | place: Guanajuato, Mexico | collected... | reverse complement strand
GATACTCTGTTTATATAAAATACTTTCATACTAATTAAAGAATATTAAAAATAAAAAAGAAGAAATAGCAACTCTGATAGTTGCTATTTCTTCTTTTTTATTTTGTAACGTCTTATGAAGTCAAATTAATTCAAAGAAATATCATGATTTTCATTAACAAAAATTACTTATCTATTATTTGTGGTTTTAATTATTCTATATTGTACAGTTGTATATCCTACTTGAATTCTGTACCATGACAGATACGGAAATCTGTCCTATAGAAAAAGTTCGATATCAGTTAGAATCATAATTAATTAGCTTATTCAGTTTAACTATAAAGAACATTTTTGTATCTATAGAAGGAGGATTGATTGAAAAGCATTATAAGAACAGGAATGTACTTGGTATTATTGGTGTTATTAGTTTTCATTTAACACTTTCTATAACTAGAAAAGTTATATCTTTCTTTGATGCGACAATTGTTGGATTAAGTAGAACGGGCATTGCAGAAATAATACCCACGAAAAGCCCATTGATTACTGCGATTCAAACTATATTAGCCTTTCCACTATTATCAACCTAGGCTATGAAATCGTTACCTGTATCACAAGGTAGCGTTGTGAAATTATTGATAAAAGTGGGTCTACGTTAAGAAGAAAGCGTACTATAAAAAGCATAAACTTATAAATTAGGTAACAAGTTTATAAAAAGCTAATTAATTATTTCAGTTATAAGTATTATAGAAAATTCAATAGTAGAAAATGAAATGCAAAAAATTGAATGTTAAATGTTCGCTCCACCTTTAATACGTGGGTCTTAAGATTTATTTAGTTATTCATGAAAAGAAAATTGAAAGTTATGGAGGGACTAACAAGTAATGAATGATGAACAACTTACAGATATATTCAAGGCACTATCAAACAAAAATCGCTTGAGGATCGTACAACTGTTAAAAGATCCAGAAAAAAACTTCCATCCTCAATTTCCTAATCAAAAAGGAGAAGAATTTCCAGGAGGAGTTTGTGCAGGGGATATACAAGATAAGATAGGTTGGGTTCAATCAACAACCTCTCGACATTTATCATTGCTGCAAAAGTGTGGCCTTCTAGAGAATAAAATTGTGGGAAAGTGGTCTTATTATCGAAGAAATGAAAAAGTAATTAAACAGTTATATTGCTTTATTCGTAAAGTCTTGTAATACAAAATTTTAATATAGTAAAAATTATTCAAGGAAGTGAAGACATCATGAAATCAACTTTAAATAAAATTATTATCTCCTTTATTTTTGCAGCAGGAGGGATGATTTTTCTCCTATTTAATTTAAAAGGAAAGCAAGATTGGGTCTTAAGTTGGATAGGGGTATTACTGGCATATCTTTCTTTGGCCATTTTAATTGATCTATATAATAAAACGGTTCATTACAAAACATTTCCTAACATACTAAAAAGAATTTTGTTTGTTTCTTTTAATGCTTCAGTATTAGGAATAGTAATCGGTATATCATACCAGCTATTAGGAAAATGGGATCTTAATATAATGATGTTTTATTGGCTAATAATTTTAGTATTACATCTAATTATTATAATTACATTAGCTACCCTAACACTTTTGAATCGTACTAATGAAAATTATAGCTTGCTATATAAATTCATTATATTTTTAAACATTTTCCTTACTTTAGGACCAGTATTATACCCAGTAGTTATAGCTATTATTGGAAACGGAATAAACAGTAGTGCAGGGAATTAAATTTGCAAAGGTAAAATGAGTTCGTTAAAAAACTCTATTATCTAATAGGACGGTAAAAACTAAACAAGAAATTTAAAGAAATACAATAAGTAGATGAATTGTGTATTTAACCATTGATGTTGAATTAGGGAAATGTGCAGCCAACTTATTAGATATATTAAAGAAAAAGAATGTGGAAGCCACATTCTTTTTCATTGGAGATAATCTGAAAAAGTTCTCTTATCCGGTAAAGTAAGAACCTATAAGGGATGGAATAACATGACCTATATGAAAGTGATATTTGAGTATAAAGATATTGGAGGTAATAAAGGTGAAGGGTAAGTTTCACAAGCGATTTATTGCAATAATAACAGTGCTTACACTCTTTTGTAGCATGGTGGTAACGTCAGGAAGTGCATCAGCGGAAACAGACCCTGCTATAGATGTAAAAGCAGGATCAGCCATTTTAATAGAAGCAAATTCCGGAAAAATTTTATATCAAAAGAATGCAGATGAATCATTAGCGATTGCTAGTATGACAAAAATGATGAGTGAGTACTTAGTTCATGAAGCGGTGGATAAAGGAAAACTTAAGTGGAATCAAAAAGTTAGAGTTTCTGAATATGCACATAAAATTTCACAAGATCGCTCATTATCAAATGTTCCATTAGAAAATGGTGGTTCTTATACGGTATATGAGTTATATGAGGCAATGGTGATTTATTCTGCAAACGGTGCAACAATTGCTTTAGCTGAAGCGATTGCTGGAAAAGAAGTCGATTTCGTAAAAATGATGAATGATAAGTCGAAAGAGTTTGGTATGAAAAATTATAAATTTGTAAACTCTACAGGCTTAACAAACTACGATTTAAAAGGACACTACCCCGAAGGGACAACTCCAGACGACAATAATAAAATGTCTGCAAGAGATTGTGCAATTTTAGCGCAACGTCTCATTCAAGATTTCCCAAATATATTAGATACAGCAAAAATCCCCAAAAAAACATTTCAAAAGGGTGGCAAGTATCCAATTGAAATGGTGAACTTTAACTGGATGTTAAAAGGCTTAATTAAGCAATACGAAGGTGTAGATGGCTTGAAAACAGGAACTACTTCAGAAGCCGGCGATTGTTTCACTGGTACAGTAGAAAGAAACGGCATGCGTCTAATCTCTGTAGTAATTAAAACAAACTCTCATACAGCACGTTTTGATGAAACAAAGAAATTATATGATTATGGATTTGCGAATTTTGAAGTCAAGAAGGTTTATGAAAAAGACTCAGTAGTACAAGGGCATGAAACAGTGAGAATAGGAAATGCAAAAGACAAAGATGTAGTTGTTCAAGCGAAGCAAGCTGTTTCGCTTCCAGTGCAAAAAGGCAGCAAAGACGTTTATAAAAAAGAATTTAAAGTATTGAATGAAGAGCAAGAAGCACCTATTAAAAGAGGTGTAACAATTAGTCAAATGATTATCTCGCCTCAAGATAGTACAGATCCTGGGTTCTTATCAGGAAAATCATTACCAGTAGATTTTGTAACAAAATATGAAGTAGAACAAGCAAATTGGTTTATACGTTCTATGCGTGCAATAGGTTCTTTTTTTAGCGGTATGTGGAATAGTGTGGTTGATTAAGAAGGCGTATGTATAAGTTGAGTGAAGAATAGAGTAGTTGATTAACAGACAACGAATTAAGAATGGTGTAAGCCGAACACTATAGAGAATTGATGAAATAAACTTCGAAGAAAACTAGTAGGAAACATCAGGGAGAATCATGTTAACAATAGAAAGTGGTCACATTATGTGATTACTAGAGTGGTAATGCGGGAAATTAAGCTCTCGTCTCTTATTTATTAGAGATGAGGGCTTTTTAATTGGAGGTTAAAAGAATGCTTAAAAAGAATAAAAAATTCACCTTAAATATTTTGCTTGGAAATCTATTTATGGTGTCTTTAGGTCTAGGGCTAGTGATTCCTGTTCTTCCAACATTAATGAATGAACTTGATATTAGTGGTTCAACTGTTGGTTATTTAGTGGCTATATATGCAATTACACAGTTTATTACGTCGCCGTTTTCAGGGAAATGGGTAGATCAATACGGCCGTAAGCCGATCATTATATTAGGATTACTAATATTTTCTGTTTCTGAATTATTATTTGGACTTGGAGAAAATGTGTATGTATTATTTATTTCACGGATACTTGGCGGATTCAGTAATGCACTCATTTTCCCTGCGGTTACAGCGTTTATAGCAGATGTTACGTCTGAAAATGAGCGACCAAAGGCAATGGGCTATATGTCGGCAGCTATTAATACGGGATTTCTTATTGGACCAGGAATCGGTGGTTTTTTGGCTGACATCAATATGCGAATGCCTTTTTTTGTAGCAGCCCTATTTGGAGCTTTATCGGTAGTTTTTTCTTTTTTATTATTGAAAGAACCTAATGAATTCGAAGAAAAAAATGAGCAAAAAGAAATGGAGACGAAAGGGAATGAATATTTCAGACAGATTTTTCACCCTATGTATATAATAGCTTTTTTAATCATTTTCATTTCCTCTTTTGGCTTAGCTTCATTTGAGTCTATTTTATCTTTATACGTTGATCATAAATTCAATTTTTCACCAAAAGAGATTGCTGGTGTCGTATCAGTTAGTTCAGTTATTGGGATGATGGGACAAATATTCCTTTTTGAACATTTGACCAAAAAAATAGGAGAAATTGCTCTTATTCGTTACTCTTTGGCGCTGGCAGCTATATTTATATTTATAATGACGGTTGCGAATTCATATGTAACAATTTTATTGACTTCATTATTGTTATTTGTGGGGTTCGATTTTATACGTCCATCCGTCACCACCTATTTATCAAAAATTGCAGGTAATCAACAAGGATTTGTGGGAGGGATGAACTCTATGTTCACCAGTATAGGAAATATTGGGGGACCAATTATAGGTGGCACTTTATTCGATATAAATATAAATTTTCCATATTATTTCGCAACAATAGTAATAATATGTGGAACCATTCTAACAATATTTTGGAAAAAACCAATCAGTTTATAAGGATTTTATAACTTTATTTAAATTCCAGAAAAAATCAGTTCGTATTCTAATACAGCTACATTAAAGCTTACAAGGAGAAATAGTGACTATCTTAGTTGCTGTTTTTCTTTGTAATTTGTGACGTTTAATGAAGTCACATTCATTAAAAAGGACTTGGCACTTATTCTATATTGTATCGTTATATGTTTCCTTTGAAATCTGTACCATGACAGGTGTGAAATTCAATCGTATGGAAAATGTTCGATATCAGTTAGAATCATAATTAATTAGCTTACTCAGTTTAACTACAAATTGCATCTATGTATCTATAAAAGGAGGATCGAATGAAAAACAATATAAGAAAAGGAATGTTACTTGGTTGTATTGGTGTTATTTGTTTTAGTCTTACACTCCCAGCAACAAGAACGGCCGTACCTTACTTTGGTGAGGCAATTGTTGGGTTAGGTAGAGTTGTCATTGCAGCAATAATAGTAGGTATTATTTTTATTAAAAACCAAGAGAAAATACCAAATAAAGACCAAATGAAAAGCCTATGGATTGTTGCTATTGGTGCTGTGCTTGCTTTTCCATTATTATCAACCTATGCAATGAAATCCTTACCTGTATCACACGGGGCCATTGAAGTTGCATTATTACCACTTGCAACAGCTGGCTTTGCCACATGGAGGGGGGGAGAGCAACTTTCCAAGCGTTATTGGATTGCAAGTATCATTAGTACAATAACTGTTCTTCTTTATGCTGTATACCTTGGATTAGGCCAATTACAGATGGGTGATATAGCATTAATTGCAGCTGTATTAATTCTCGGTTTAAGCTATGCAGAAGGCGGAAAACTTTCGAAGGATCTTGGAAGTTGGAAAGTAATCGCATGGGCGAATTTAATCGGTGCTCCTTTCTTTATAATTCCTGTTGGACTAAGCATATCCAGTGATATGCTTCAAGCTCCTATAGAGGCCTGGATTAGTTTATTCTACTTAGCTATCATAAGTCAATTTTTAGCTTATATCGCTTGGTATGGTGGCATGTCTTTAGGTGGCATTGCAAAAGTTGGTCAGTTGCAATATTTACAACCATTTTTAATGATTATTTTTTCTGTTTTATTCTTAGGCGAATCAATTACATGGCTAACAATTGTCTTAGCTTTTATTGTTGTCATCTGTGTAATCATGGGTAAAAGTGAGCCTTCAGTTAAGAAGGAATCTTACTATGAAAAGCATGTACTTCATAAATAATGTATCAAGTTTATACCAAGCTAATTAATTATTTCAGTTAGAAACATCATAAAAAATTCAATGTCTTAGAAATGAAATTCAAAAAAATTTAATATGAGAGATTCACTCCTCTTTAATAGGGTGAATCTTGAGATGTATTTAGTTATCCATGAAAAGAAAATTGAAAGTTACGGGACTAACTAGTAACGGAAGATAAACAACATACAGATTAATGTAATGTACTACTAAATACAAAGCGATTGAGGATAGTACAGCTTTTACAAGATCGAGAATAAACTTCACTTTTAATTTGTTAATCATGGTAAAAATTAAACAACATGAAGTGGACTACTAGGATAGAAAGAAGAAATCAGGTATGAAAATTAGACTTAAGAAAAAAAGGGTTATAAGTGTATTACTAGCTATTATAGTAGTAGCGATAGGTTATTACATGTTTCAATCTATTACAAATCCTAAGCTAGTAAATGCGGCAGAGGGAAACAGTGTTCAACAAGTGAGCAGTCTACCTAACAATAAATTAGAAAAATCGATACCTAATCGTTTTGATGGTAAAGAAAGAAAAGTTGTATATTTAACTTTTGATGATGGACCAGGAAAATATACAGCTAACCTATTAGATGTATTAAAGAGAAATAATGTGAAAGCAACATTTTTTTTAATTGGTAACAATGTGAAAAGGTTCCCAGATTTAGTGCACCGAGAGCATATAGAGAACCATTATGTAGGCATGCATAGTATGACACATGATTTTAAAAAGTTATACACCAATCAGGAATATGTGAAGGAAATGAAAGAGGATCAATCTTTAATAAGAAATGTTATTGGAAACTCACCGAAATTAACACGCCCACCATATGGATCAATGCCTGGTTTAAATGAATCACTTCGAAATGAAGTGGTTGGAAATAATTTAAAAGTATGGGATTGGACAATTGATTCTTTAGATTGGAAATACAATAAATTACCCGTTGATGTAGCAGCCGCAAAAATTGTTCAAAATGTCTTATCAGGTGCAACGTCTTCAAAAGAAGTTGTTTTAATGCATGATATTCATCCCCAATCTGTCACGGCAGTTCCAGCAATTATAAAAGGATTAAAAGAAAAAGGGTATGAATTTGAAGCTTATGATGAGAATAATCATTTTCCAATAAACTTCTGGCATGATAACCGTATATAAAAAGATATGTATTAGTTAAAAGAAAATCAGAATGGAATTAGCAATTCATATAGGGTTTATATATTCGTAAGAGCGTGTTTAGATAAATAAATGAAAACACGCTCTTTTTACTGTGTTATTTTTCGTTAGAAAGTACCGTTATACGAAACTGTACAGAAATAAAGTTCTCTTTTAATTAATAGATGTGCTATTGAAAATCATGGTAAATATATATATATATAACTAAAGCAATTCCTTTATAAAAAAGTATCCATTTTCATGTCCTTGTACAGCAGCAGAAGAGCTGTAAAAGGACATGAATCTCTAAACCAAAATCCCATGAACAGTAGTTGGGAAATAGCCATTATAATAAGTTTTGTAGGTACTTTCTTGTCTTAATAATGGGACAAGAAACTCTAAACTACTTATCCAGTAATAATGCAATAAGGTAATAGTTAACTTTCATTTTATTAGGTTTCCTGCGTATAATTGTTACATTTTTCATTCAAAAATATGAAATGTTCTTAGTGATTCATCCTTCCCTAAAAAATTTCCGTTCCTTTATAAATGCTGTATAATCTATATTAGTTATTTAGAAAAGTTTTGATACAGTAGGATACCTTAGGAGTTTATTAAATAAATGTTCACTATTAAGGGGTGTGAGGATACAAATGAGTTATAAAAGATACCAAGAAGAATACATAGAAGACATTAAAAATACATTAGATGAAATGGGAACACAACCTATTTTATTTATAGGTTCAGGATTATCCAAAAGATATTTTCAAGCTCCGAATTGGATTGAACTATTAGAAATATTGAAACAACGGTGCCCAGAAATTCCAGAAGAAGTAGGCTCTTATATTCAAGACGGACTAACTCCTGAAGAAATTGGATCCATTTTCACTAAACACTATAAAAAATGGGCTTGGAAAAATAAGGGGAAATATCCAGAAAACTTATTTAAAACGGGGACTCCAATTGATGTGTATATAAAACACGAGATCAAAAATATATTTGAAGAAATTACACCACTTACTTTAGATCGGATTGAAAATACAGAATATATCCAAGAAATAGAATATATAAGAGATATACAACCACATGCAGTTATAACTACCAATTATGATACTTTTTTAGAAACTATACTTCCAGATTATCAGCCCATAGTGGGGCAAGAAATTCTGCGACCAGATACTATGTCTATTGGTGAAATTTTCAAAATTCATGGATCAGTTACAAATATAAAAGAATTGGTCTTTAATAATGAGGACTATGAATCATTTTTAAAAAAGAAAAAATATCTTAGTGCAAAATTATTAACATTTTTTGCGGAACACCCGCTTTTATTTATTGGATATAGTGGTCAAGATCAGAATATTCAAGCAATCCTTTCGGATATTGATGAAATCATATCAATAAATGGAGAATTAATCTCAAATATATATTTTTTATCATATAATCCTAATTTAACAGAAAGCGCGCAACCTAAAAAAGAAAAGATATTTGTTATACAGGGAAAAGAAATTAGAGTTAAACATATTGAAGCTAATTCATTTAAATGGATATTAGAAGCGTTTGCAGCCAATAAAGCTGTAGAAAATGTACACCCTAAACTTCTACGAGCATTGTTAGCCAGAACATATAAATTGGTAAGAAGTGATATCCCACGTAGGAGTGTTGATGTAAATTTTGAAATGATATCTAATATTCTAGAAAATGATGAAGATCTTCCTAAATTATATGGTGTATCTATTCTAGATAATGCCGGGGATATAAATTTCCAATTTCCATTTACTTTAACGCAAGTTGGTGAAAGTTTAGGCTATAATGGGTGGCACGGAGCAGATGACTTGATACTGAAAATAAAGAGAGAAAAAGGTATTAATATTAAAGCTTCAGACAATAAATATCATGTTACTATTCAAGTTGGTAAGAAGACCAGACTTAATAAGTATTCAAAAGAAGCCCTTGATTTATTAAAGAAAGTGCAAAGTGGTATGGAATACTCCGTAGATATCCAAGGTCAAAGTGCACTTAAGCATCCAGCGAATTCAATACGATAAAACTTTGCAAAATCCACATAAAGGAAATTTAAAAATGTACAAAAAAGAATCCTTAATTTAAAAGGATTCTTTTTTATTATTTTCAGTGGACAAGAATGGCTAAAATTTTTAAACTATAGACATGAAAGTATAATATTTCCAAAAACATACTTTTAGTTGAATTAATAAAAGAAGGGGGAAGTTAATGTATAAACCACTAGTTACTAATGTTAGTAAAAAGTACGGGAATAACAGATGGGTAACGTATAGCTTTAAATTAAAAAGAGAAGTTTTTTTATTTAGTGATTTAGAATACGAACATTGGTTAATGGTAGAATCAAACCCTAAAGTTATAAATTTTTGTGAACAACCTCTAGTTATGACTGCATGTATAAATGGAAAATCAGTGACTTCTATTGTCGATATGTGGGTAAAATATGAAGATGGAAATGAAGAATTTATAGAAATTAAATATTCCTCAGATTTAATCAAACAAAGAGTAATAAATCAGATTTTCACTCAAAAATATTGGTGTGCAGAAAATGGGTTCCAGCATCGTGTAAGAACAGAAGGAGATATATGTTTAAATCGAATTTTACTCTCTAATTTAAAAGTGCTTGTTAAGGGAAATAAACAACAAACACAACAAATCGAAACTGATAGATATCAAGTTATGAAGATACTAAAACATAATAAAACACAAAAAAACACTCTTAATTCACTAATTACAGCAACTCAAATCCCCTCAAATAGATTATTAATATCCATTGGACAAATGATTTTAACAGGTGAAATATGCTCAAACATATCTAAAGAGTATTTTGGAACAAATACGGAGGTATGGGTTAATGTCTAAACGGGTCTTAGAAAGTTTAAAAATTGAAGAAAGTGATTTAGTTATGGCTAATTGGCCCCAAGTATTAATTGAAAATCTCACCGAAGAGGAATTGAATAAATTTTTAATTAGAAAGAAAGCAATTGATTTGTTTATGACAACAAATACAAAAATATATGAGATAGAACAGCAAGTAGATATACATAGAAGTGAAATATATAGGCTTATTAGAAGGTGTTTAGAAAAGGACGAATTTGAGCAAATAATGGGCTATAGAGGACTAATTCCCTACAAAAGAATAAAAGATTACAATCGGGATGATTTTCCAATGACTAAAGAGGACTCTAAAAATTTTTCAGGTGCTTTCAACTTACTACTTGATACTTATCCAACTCTAAAAGAATTAATTATTAATTCGTATTTCAGCAAGAAAACAAAGGAGCTTCAAGTTACTGAACCTATTATTAACATCAAAAATCTTCATAAAAAGTTTATTAATGAGTGTCGGCATTTGGGAATAAAAATAACTGAGTATCCATTTAACACAAAAACTTTAGCCAAAAAATCAATCGAACGCTTTGTTAGGTCTCTATCTAAATCTCATTTTGTTGATGTTGCAAAACGAAATGGTGATCAAGCATTTATGATTGCAAAAAATACGGGAAAGGGCAACAAAAACAATCCTATGATTATAAGACCCCTTGAACGTGTTGAATTTGATGGTCATAGAATTGATACATCTATAGCTATAATTTTTAAAACACCGGAAGGTGATGAGATAGTAGAAGTAATGAATCGTATTTGGATTCTTTCTGTTATCGATGTCGCTACTAGAGCGGTATTGGGATACCATCTTTGTTTAAATAAAGAATATTCCTCGGATGACGTTCTAATGTGTATTCGCAATGCAATCATACCTTGGAAACAAAGAAAATTAACTATTGATGGACTAAAATACTCTTCATCAGCAAACTTCATATCTAACGCTATCCCAGAAGCAAGCTATGGTATATGGGATGAATTTTGTTATGACAATGCAAAAGCAAATCTAGCAAAAATTGTACAAAATAAACTTATAGATTTAATAGGTTGTTCTATTAACACTGGACCTGTTGCAGTCCCTATTCGTAGACCAATAATTGAACGTTTTTTTCGTACTTTGGAACAAAACGGTTTTCATAGACTACCTTCGACCACTGGAAGTCATCCAAAAGATACTAAGAGGAAGAAACCAGAAGAAAATGCTATTAAATATCGTATATCAGCGGAGCATTTAGAGGAGTTAACAGATGTATTAATTGCAGAATATAACGGAACCCCCCATGAAGGAAATAATAATCTAAGTCCGTTAGAAGTTTTTCAACAAAGATTAAACCGTGGCATGACAATAACTCAATTATCTCAAGAAAGGAGAAATGAAATGAACTTTTTTTCTTTAAAGGTAACAAGGAAAGTTAAAGGTCATAACAAAGAAGGAAGAAGACCTTATGTTTATTACGAAGGAGTAAAATATTCTAATGAAGTATTACTTCGTTCACCCCAACTAATTAATAAATCAATTGAATTACTTATAAATACAGATGATTTAAGGGTTATAAAAGCATTTTTAACTGATGGAAGTGAATTAGGAAATTTAACCGCCATTGGGAAATGGGGTATAAATCCACATAATCTGAGAACTAGAAAGGCTATAAATAAACTAAAAAATAATAAATTGATACATTTCAATCAATATGAAGATCCCATCAATGTTTATCAAAATTACCTCGAAAACGAATCCCTAAAAAATAAATCTAGTAGGAATAAATTAGCCAGCCTCAATCAAAGTAAAAGAAGCAGAGAAAACCGATACACTAGAGAGACCCCTAAAGAAGCAAATGATGTGAAAAACAGTGAAAATTTACAACAAAACAAACTGGAAAAACAGAAGAAAAAGAATAATGACGAGCAACAATTAGATCAACGACTTTTAAAAAAGACTATCATTCTTTGATTTGGAGGTACCTACATGACGAAAAACTTAGAGTGGGAGCAACTTAGTGGTAATAGCATACGCCCCTTTATTCCTAAAGGTACACATCCAGTTGAAACAGGTAAATATTTAATTTCAACGAATGAGATAGATAGAATGTATCAAACAGTACTTCAATGGATAGAAAATCGAATACCTGGTGCTATTATATATGGCCGTCCAAGATTAGGAAAAACGAGGGCTATTACTTACTTGATGAATTGTTTGCCACAAGACTTTGGAAACAATATGCCGATTTATCATGTGCGTTGTCGTACGTATAAACGACCTAATGAAAATTCCTTTTTTGAAGATTTATTACTTGCCGTTGGTCATTCAATTGCTATACAAGGGAAAGCAAATGTAAAGAGAAATAGACTTTTGAAATTTCTTGTAGAACGATCTGATTTTTCTGGTACAAATAAAGTTGTTTTTTTCATTGATGATGCTCAAAGGTTAGTAGAAATACATTACGATTGGTTAATGGATGTGTTCAATGAATTAGAACAATATGGCATAACTTTAACAACAATTCTAGTAGGTCAAAAAGAATTAGTTCATCAAAGATCAGCCTTTATAAGTGGAGAGAAATTTCAAATAGTTGGTCGATTTATGAGTCAAGAATATCAATTTAAAGGAATAGAAACCCCTAGAGATTTAAAAATTTGTTTAACAGGGTACGATGAATATTGTGAATATCCTATTAATAGTAATTGGTCCTTTACTAAATACTTTTTTGCCGATTCTTTCATAAGAGGGCTTAGGCTACAAAATTCTGCGGAAGAATTGTTTCAAGTCTTTATTGATTTAAGAAGGGAACATGGATTATCTCAAAAAGTAGAAATTCCAATGCAGTATATAACTTTAACGGTAGAATATGCATTAAAAAAGTTTGGGAGTGAAAGTCTTGATTTAACAACAATAGAAAAAACTCATTGGGAAGAGTGTATTAAGAATTCTGGTTATATTCAATCAGAACTATATCAGACAACATATTAAGACACACTGTAGCGTTAATTTAATTTGGAGGATAAGATATGAACTTTCAATTCGCGTGGTCTGCTGAGTGGATTCAAAAATACGAGTCTCCATGGGGGATAATAGAAAAATTCAAGTATGCTAATGATATTAACGGTAATACCGTATTAAAGTTAATAGGAAATGAAAAAGTGAGGAACTTCAAAGAGATTTCAAATGCTGGTAGGCGTCATCGAGATCTAATTTATTTGCACGGTGTTGATTGTAAATTAAGTAGAAAAATTCTAGGGGTTAATTTAAAACAATATCATGATTATTTATTAGACAAATCACTTTACCCGTTTTCTATCAATAGGAGTAACATAGATTACTATTTTCATCGGTATTTAAATTATTGTCCAACCTGTCTAAATACGGGTTACCATAGTATATTTCATCAAATTAAATTTTTCGATCATTGTTTATTTCATCCCCTTCAAAATTTAATTAGTATATGCCCAAAATGTAAACGATCAATGCCAGAATACTCCATAAACAAAGGAGATATAGATGCATACAATTGTATTTGCGGTCACCATTTTTTAAGTTCAAAGAATATAAGCGGCCTTTTTTCTGCATGGAAAAAAGAATTAATCGTTCAAAGTAATTTGATTAATACATGGCAAGCGTTACCTAAACATATAATTAATATTTATCATTTAAGTCATCCTTTTTATAACTACAAAAAAAATTCTAAATTTGATAAGAAAAATACGAATCAGCATTTAAAAGAGATTCCTCAACTGCTAATCAGTGCTTTTACAGAAAACAAAATAGATAATTCTCAAGTAATGAATATCTACTCTAATGAAAATATTTTTCAAATCAAAGATAATTATCATCGTTTAAGCGCAAGTTATAATCAAATCTTCCCTTATCGTACACGTAACTTTAAATTAAAAGAAAAATGTCACACTGAAAGCATCTTCTTTGAAATTTACAAACAAACCAGAGTTATATATAAATCAATCAGTAGATATATCCAAAATAAAATGATTAACAAACATAAAAAGTGTGTAAGAAATTTTGATGATACATATCAAGATGGCCCTATATGCCTACATGCTTATGCATTTATATTATGGAAATCTGAATGTGAAGGAAGAAGAATATATCCAAAAATTTTAAACCAATCTCAAGTTCCAAGCTTGAATGATTTTAGATTTTCTAATGATAAATTTAGTGTTTTTCCCAAAGGCCCTTTTATGATTCATTTAAAAGAAATATTAAACACTTTCCAGCGAGAACCTACTATTAATGGAGAAGGGGGATTTAATTTATTAAAATATAATCTTAGTACTATAAACTATGTTGTTAACAGAATTACATCATATCTATTAATCGAGCGTTATATTAAATGGTTAGAAGTAATGCATCATCCAAAGGAGTTTAATCTCCTTTATCCAAATGCAGATATTCCTGTATATCTTGTGAAAATCCCTTTAGAAAAGAATGAAAACATCAACTTTTATTTTCCAAGCGGCCGGTCTAATCATATAAAGAGTCTTGTAATGGATATAGACAAAAAACTAACCTGTTATCCTTAAGAAAAGGTTACAATCTTTAATTACGATAGAAAATTAATTGAACTAAAGGAAGAGTATAGATTGGGAAGATTGACGTAATCGTAAAAATGAATACGATTGCAACAAGGTTATTATTAGAATTAGGCCATGCTTCTAACCTTGTAATGGCTGAACTATAAGTAAAAGAGATTGGTTCAATTATTAATAATATTAGATCAGAAATGAAACATGAGTTAAAACGTTTTTATACGTATCATATATTTAATCCCCAAAAATAAGCGTTTTTTGGGATTTTTCTTTAAATAAATTATATCCTTTCAAATTTATTTATATGGTTTAACATGTAGATTACATGGGTATTATATAAATCTAAAAAGTTTTAGTTTAGAGTTTCTTGTCCCAATCAAGTTCTCAAAATGAAAGTTTAGACTTTCTTGTCTAAATAGTTTAGAGTTTCTTGTCTTTGTACAACAGCAGAGGAGGTGTAGAAAGACATAAAAGTCTAAACTAAAATTTCATGAACAATCGTTGATAGATAGCCATTATCAAAAATTTTGTAGGTACTTTCATGTCTCAATAAAGGGACAAGAAAGTCTAAACTTTTTGAACATAGGACAAGAAACTCTAAACTACTTATCCAGTAATATTAGTTTACTTTCACAGTATCATTAAGAAAAACCACAACAATTGCTGTGGTTTTTCTTTTTGTCGACCAAGACTATGTTGTAAATGCTCATAGCATTATATGTTGAATTTTTAAAAAGTGTTAAAATGTAAAGCTTTTTAATAAATGTTTTACTTTGGGATTTGTTATGTATTTATTATTAAAAGTATCCTGCGTGTTTCAGGTCAGAGGAACGCTTTAGGGTGTCATTTCTCTATTTGTCCAAACGTTTTAGTATTTTAATACATACATTAAAGATATCTGCATCATAAACATATGTATTAAAATTTCGGAGGGACAAAAATGGCAAATTGTACGGGCATAGCTTGTTTTTTATTTACTTATTGGCCAATAGGAACTGTCGTTACAATTACAACTAGATCTGGACAAATTATTGGACCTGCTACTTTTCTAGGATTAAATCAAACTCTTTGTTTAGTTATATTGGAAGAAGAAGGCTCTATAACACCAGAGTCTACTATCTATACATTCATAAGTTGTGAAGATATAGAAAGTGTTTCACTAACTTCTTAGTCTATGAAATTCGTATCATGTTGGTGCTAACCCATATAGAATATAAATAAGTTAAACAAAAAGCCTAGTAAAAACTAAGCTTTTTGTTTAAAAAAATACCTTTTTTCACCTTAATACACTTTTAATTTCATGCTATTTTATACAACAAATAATAAAAAGTTCCAATGTAAACTAATGAATAGAAGTTTACTTTCACATTTCCAATAAGAAAAACCACAGCAATTACTGTGGCTTTTTTATTAATGACCAAAACTATGTTGTAAATGCTCATAGCATTTTATGTTGGATTTCAAAAAAGTGTTAGAATGTAAATATTTTTAATGAATTTTTTATTTTGAGATTTCTTATGTAGAACATAAATGAGTTAAACAAAAAACCTAGTTTTTACTAGGTTTTTTGTTTGAAAAAGATACCATTTTCATCTTAATACATCTCTAATTTCACTCTATTTTATACAAATTTTTATAAAAAGTTCCAAAGTAAACTAAAAAATATTAGTTTATAGTTTCTTGCTTCAACAAATACGTCAAAGTGAAAGTTTAGACTTTCTTGTCTAAATAGTTTAGAGATTCTTGTCCTTGTACATCTTTGTACAATGGGGGAAGGGGTTAACTGTCACCACCCATCCAAGTGTTCGTTAAATTCCGATTTAACGAACACTTGGATGATGGTAAAATGTGTTATAATTAATTTTTATATATTATAAAAATATTAAGATTGATTGATTTCTTTTAATTCCAAAGAATATTTACTAGAAAGGAATTTTATAATGAAGCCATGTGCATATTGCAAAGAAGAAAAAGAATTAACTAGAGAACATGTATATCCTAACGCGTTAATCCAATTATTCCCGGAAGCTACGCATGCTTATATGGGTGAAGAGAAAGTTATACCGCTAAGCCCTTCAAAACATGTTATAAAGGACGTTTGCCAAACTTGTAATAACGTTCATTTAAAACGTCTAGATGATGTTGGAACACAATTTATAAAAGACTATTTTTTAAAAGAAAATTGGTCCCACGATCCATATGAAGTTTCATACGACTATAATAATTTAGCGAAATGGATTTTAAAGATAATCTATAATACTACTCGTTCTTATAGAGAAATTGAACATCCATGGTTTGATTTAAACTCTAAGTTTTTAATTGGTGAAACTAATTCTACAACTTCTGATTTTTCATTATTGTTAGGGTTCCATCTCAAGATGAAACCCATAAAAGATATTTTCCCTGAAAAACCTTTTGAGACTATTAAAAACCCCATATTCGTGGATGATGAAAAAATTAGACCACCATATAAAACTTACGATGTAAAGCATGTTCAAGCTATATATGTTACTAGGCTTGGCACTGCTGTATTTTTAGTACTATTATGGGATGAAAATGTTTCCGAAGAACAAAAAAGCACAGTCTTACAAGAAATTGAATCTATTTTTCCTTATATAAGTTTATCACCATCAAAAAATGAATCAGAAATATATAGGGTTAGTGATTTTGTAAATGACTCTAATCTTTTCTTAATAAATAGTAAAAACCAACAAAAATACAATGATTTGTATCAGTTAAGAATGTTAACTACTGGGCGTATGTAATCAAATTTCCAGCCATGAAAGGATGTAAATTCACATGAATTCCAATTTCGTAGATATTGTTGGATATCAATTTGAAAAGGTTCATACAGGCGCTATAAAATGGTTGTTAAACTCTAGTAATACCCAAATTAAGCCGAATGAAAAATTTAAAATAATCCGTAATATATATGAGTTATGTAATATCCCTCTTCCCTTCGAATGTTCAAATATTAATTCTGTAGAATGTAAAACAGAATATCCTATCGGAAAAGGCAAAAGAGTAGACCTTGTCATTAATATATTACTAACGAATGGAGAAATAAAGCATATAGTTATTGAAATGAAGGTTGATACTATAGCAAAAAGAGACCAGCTTTTAGCAACTTATAACGGTTTTTCTGAAAAGGAAAAGAAAAATACAATATTTCTGTTATTCTTATTCGGTTCTTCTCAAATATGTCAGATTCCTAAATATGAACCTTTTAATACCTTCTGCTTAAATGAGATCTTATCTGCATTTAACAACATTAATTGTAGCCACTATATCTACACGGATTGGTTACAATCTTTACAAGGCGAGTTGATAAGAAGCCAAACCATTAAAGATGAATTAGCTAATCTAACTTATATTAAAGACAAGGACTACTGGCGAGACAACGGATATAGAACTCATTTTACGGCTTTTTATTACATCTACGATCATCTTAAATCCTACTCAAAAAAAGAAATAGAATGGAATATTTACAGTGGTAATAATAACCCAATTATGAATTGGAATCCTGGATGGTTAAGTAAAAGGATTTCTAATAAAACAATTAAATTCTATTGGGAATTCAATTATGAAGATCTTATCTTAAAAGTCCAATTACCTAAAGAAGGATATATTTCAAGCCAAGAATTACAACAATTAAAAGACAACATTATTTCAATAGTTTCTAAAATACCAAAGATTCAAGGGAATAAAGTTCGTATGCAATCAAAACCCAAAATATATAACTCTCTTTACAAATGGAAGTTTAATTTTTTAACAGGTAATTTTGAAAATATAATGAAGAATACTGAATTTATTATCAATAACATACATCCCCTGCTAGAGTCATCCAATTGGGAGTTTAAATAATAAGATTCAAGATACATCTATCAAACTGTTCGTTAAAAGTGTATTTAACGAACAGAGAATATGCACTTCTCTTTATCAAATACATAAAAAGCCACTGTATCTCTTTTATAAAATCCAATGGATTTTATAAAAGAGATAGATTAACATATTAAATTCTTATCCCTTAGAGAGATAATTCATGTCATGTATCAATTTCATCACTTTCTTCTAATTGACGTTGTTCTAAACGCTCAATTGTAGCTCGAAGTTTAGTATCATCAATATTCGTATAAAGAGATGTAGTTTCCATCGAATTATTCCCCATTTGATTTTCCAACAGAACCAAATCTTTATTTTCATTATAATGATAAGTTGCGTATGTATGACGCAACTTATGAGGGCTCTTTTTTTCATCAAATGCTCTAGTATATTTCTCTGTGAGTTTTTGTATAACCCTTTAGCTTGATAGCGATGTGACTCTATCTCGTTGTACACAATGAAAGTATTTCTTCCACAAGAATCTAAGACACTAAAACAAATAAAAGTTTTTTCATTTATTTACAAAAAATTCAGTTAATGGTTTTTCATTCTTTTTAATGTATATATCTATTAAATTCAGTTGTTTATATGCATTTATAATAGTTTTATTTGCATATTTATTAATTTATAGACTATTAAAACTTTATTTTCTTTTCAATTAAATCATTTGCCTCTTCTGTATAAGGAATATATACTTTGAGGTGTAAGGATTAATACCTTATAAAAAATTTAAAGGAGGTTTTTTTATGAAAAAAATGAAAAAGTTAGTGAACATTGCTTTAGCCGGAACTATCGGTTTAGGAGGTTTGGGAGCGTTTGCGCCAACAGATGCAAGTGCAGCTGAGGTCTC
>Ga0268252_1000803_pt1 | contig 19387 bp, 19 predicted proteins | sample AgamicMgSfrz_FD_200244 | JGI IMG/M metagenome (GOLD analysis project Ga0268252, IMG submission 200244) | Agave microbial communities from Guanajuato, Mexico - Mg.Sf.rz (v2) (version 3) | ecosystem: Host-associated > Plants > Phyllosphere > Phylloplane/Leaf | place: Guanajuato, Mexico | collected... | reverse complement strand
AATCATTGGTTCATGTGGTTATAATTTCTTAGATTTCGAAAACTCTAAAACTGAGATTGGTTATGATATTTCAAAAGCATTTTGGGGCAAAGGATATGCACCTGAAGCAATCTCCGCTTTATTAGACAATGCATTTACTAATTTAAAGCTAAACCGTATTGAAGCAAAAGTTGAACCTGAAAATCTAAATTCCATAAGTGTTTTAAAAAAATTAAAATTTACATTAGAAGGAACGCTAAGAAAAAGTGAAAAATCAAATGGAAAATTCATTGATTTAAGTATCTATTCGAAATTAATAACTGATTAATTTCTGTCTCTCCCCTATACTTCAGTGAAGTATAGGCTCTTTTTATTCCTTAAGAAAATTCAAATTGTAAGTCAATAGAAAATTGATTTCGTTTCTAGTTACTAATCTACAACTCAAAACCATCTATAAAGATACAACTTTATAGACACACAAAATACTTCCCACGTCTTCGAACACATAATAATAAAAACCCATTGCTCTCATGTACACATACTGAGATTAATGGGTTTTATCAGTTTAACATTTGTATGTTTTGTAAAACTCATTTCCACTTTAATTTTTAAACATGCTCGGAAATTTGCACCTTCTGGGATAATTAAAAAATTATTAACTGTATCTTCATATATGTTAGTAGAGATTTTGAATTAAAGGTTACATATGGTAAAATAATAATGAAATTACATATAAAGGGAGATTGATATTATTGCCGATTTCAGAAAAAATAGTCATTTCCAAAACCGCGAGGGACTTATTTGTAAACCGAAATAATAGAGCATTATTAATTTACAGTCAGCACCCAAAAGAAAAATTCCCAATCTTATATAAATTGGCAAAAATCCATTTAAATAGTAATGCTAGAGAAATTGATAAGGTATTTGAAACCCTTCAGCGGAAAGAAATATTATTATTAAATGAAATGCTAGGTAATGTTATTAACATATGTAGGAACGAGTGGATTGGCGACGTTGATCCATATGCAATTATTGAAAATGAAAAGGAAAGAAAAACTTGCTCACTATGTAAACAAAAAAATAATAAATTAGTTTTTCATATAAAAAATAAATTTAATGGAAGAAGAATAAATGTTGGTAGTTCATGTATTAATGACTTTTCTTCTTTAGAATATCCTTCAGGGGTATCTAAGAAAGAAGTAATGAGAAGTGCAAATCAAAAATATAAATTGCAGAATTTAATTTTCATGTTCCCTGGTATTGAGGGCATTGTTAACAATTGGGGAAAAGAATTAGAAATGTATGAGATACTCATCCCTCACAAAATAGAACAGGAATACTTGGAAACAGGAAAAAAATTAAAGAATTCATATGATAATTATATTAACGGGAAAGTTAATATAATAGATGCTGGAACAATAAAAAAATATTTAAATGACAGAAAAGAATTTTTGGCTAAAATGAGTAAATACGAAGAACTCAATAAAAATCAGGATTTTATTGTAACAAGGAAAATGGCAAATTGGTTACAGCGCAGGCATGATTTTAAAACAATTGAGATATTAAAAATTAAAGGATATATAACAAAAGAAAGTGCATATAAGGTTTTAGAACCCAATTTTATAGAGTCGTTAATACCAAAATTTAATCGACATTTTCAAAAAAATAATATACAAATCGTAAGTTATAATAAAGAGTATTCTTATTTTAAAATAAAACCTTTTTATAACCTTAATTTTCATTTAAAAATAAGCTGTTATAAATTAATAAGGACTTTTAGTTCATTAATATTCGATAATAAACCAAACATAGCTCCTAGTTTAAAAAATATCTTTCAAACTGCAGAATTATTTTCTGAGGTAGAACAAGAAATTGTGATTAATGAGCTGAATAGAATTAAATCCAATATAACTATGAAGTTACTTCATTTTGGGTATGATTACGACCATTTTGAATATAATGAATTAGACTTATTTGATAAGAGAATTAATAAATTTATTGTAGTAAAAATGAATAAGTTTCTTGAAGAATTTAAGGGTGTCGCTTTTGGTCTAATGAACCCCGAGGAAATTGAAAAATATGTAGATTACGAGTTAAATGGTAATTCAAAAGCATACACTCATGAAGAATTGTGGGCAATCCGTGATAGAAGAGATGATACGACCGAAGAAAACTAGACGAAAGTAAGATATGTAGAATTCCTCATACAAAAAACAACTATTTTTTATCTTCATCCTTGATTGAAGTACAGAAACAAATTTAGAAATATGCAATATTGCATAAAAACGCCCTGTTACTCTTGCTATAATTTTAAGTGTAAAAGGTTGCATCCAACATTTTATAATTTTCTATATTCATAAATATAGAGACCCTAATCACAGGAAAAAGGGAAGAATATTGGTGGTTCTTCTCTTTTTCCTTATTTTTCAACTGTTGAATCATATATTCTATAATATAAAATATGTTTATTAATGAAACCTGTTAAAATACAAACTTTTAATTAGCAAACGAGAAATAAACACTTCGTTATTATTTCTGCTATATTTAAAGAACGTTTTTCTAATACAATAAGAAAAACAAAAAGAACTTGTAGAAATCACTACAAGTTCTTTTTGCTTTAAAGCGAATACACGGGACACATAAATTATCTCATTATTCATAACGGGGAAACCATATTGATTACGGCTTGATTCCATTATATAACAAATATTAACATCCAGAGTTTTAATATTTGAAAATTATGTGAATTAATATATAAAGGTCCACCCTTCCTCTAAAAATCCCATTTGTTGATTTTATATAAATCGTTTTAAATCAACATTGATATCATAATAAATTAGTAAAAATATATACATAGGTAAATAGAGAAGAATGGTGCATTCTTACAGAAGAACATATAATCAAATTCAGGATTAATTAGTTATAAGAAAATGAAATTCATATTATAACTAACTATAATTCTTGAATATATGTAAATGAGGTTTTCTTATCTTTTTTATTTATGTGATAAAGAAATTAGATATAGAAAAATTAAACAAACGTTTGTTTAAAATATTTTAGTTATGAATCTATGTGTGAGATATGATAGATAACACAGTTATAGTTATTAATTTTTTGCTTAGTAAATTACTCGTTTATTATATAAATTTTATACAACAAAGAAAAAAGCGCCCGCTATCGGTGCTTCCTATAAAAATTTATCGCTACAAGTTTTTCTTAATGCTTTTTCTTCATGAGAAGTAATTAATTTTTATACTTTTTCCAATATTCGTAACCACTATTTGTAATTCAATCCAAATTTTATTGATACCATTACAGTTACAGGTATATTAAAATCCATTTGAAACATCGCTTTTGGGAATGCAATTGCTATTATAATCGCAATTTATTTTCTACAAACTGATTGGGTTGCAACCCAAATTGCGGCTTTATTCCGCAGACCTTAACAAATTGTTAAGGTCCTTTTTTATTTGTCCTTTAGTTGCAAAAAAATAAAGTTTTCATTCTGGGGGTATCTTTAAATCTTAGCTTGATGGGCAAGGGGTACCGCCACATCGCCATCAAGCTAAGAGAAGACAACTACCTTAAAAATGAAATTTTGTGCTAACTTGTAATAAAAAAGCTCATTTTTTCTTTTTGGGTAAATCTGTTTTCTTAACATGTATGGTGACCCATTTAGCTTGTTATAGAATTTATATTTGCATATCCCGGAATAAATATAAAAGAACACGCATTTGTGTTTAAGAATATATTTCCCAAAAAACGAGTTAAGGAATCGGACGTGTCATTTTATATTATGAATGACTATAGAATAGTATGGTAAAGAGAAATGTAATTTCAGATCACTCAATAGTTATAATGATAAGGAGGATTTTAGTGAAAAAACTTACTTTTAAGGATTTGAATTCGCCGGAAACCATGCGTAATCCCATTATGTTCTATAAAAACCTCATCAAGCAACAAGAGCGTTTTTTTCAAATTGATGACTTTTATGGCATGGGAGGGACATGGGTCGCATTACACTATGATGATGTGATTACTATTCTGAAAGATTCTCGTTTTGTCAAAGATTTACGGAAATTCACATCACCCCATGATAAGCAAAACCCAAATTCGGAAAATACAGCTGCAAGTAAACTGTTTGACTGGTTGATGAATATGCCGAATATGCTTACGGTAGATCCACCTGATCATACTCGCCTACGTCGTTTAGTCTCTAAAGCCTTTACACCACGTATGATAGAGGATCTTCGTCCCCGTATTCAGCAAATTGCCGACGAATTGTTGGTTGCTGTACAGGAACAAGGAAAGATGGAAATTATTTCAGATTTTGCTTACCCACTACCCATTATTGTTATTTCAGAGATGCTCGGGATTCCCGCCACTGATCGAAACCAGTTCCGTGAATGGACACAAATACTCATGAACGCCTCTGTGAATCCTAGTCAAGGAACTGCAGTTACAACAACACTTGAAAAATTTATTCAATATATTGAGGTATTGCTTAACGAAAAGCGTCTAAATCCTAATGCTGATTTGATAAGCGAGCTCGTTCAAACAACAGAGCAAGAAGACAAGCTGAGTAATAACGAGCTTCTCTCGACAATTTGGCTGCTCATTATTGCTGGACATGAAACGACAGTTAATCTAATCAGTAATAGTGTACTAGCATTACTTCAAAATCCCGAACAAATGAATTTACTAAGGGAAAATCCTTCCCTGATTCCTTCCGCTGTTGACGAACTATTACGCTATTCCGGCCCAGTTATGTTTATTAGCCGTCTTGCTAGTGAAGATATGACAATACATGGAAAGAGGATTCGCAAAGGGGATTTAGTTCTACTCTCTCTGACTGCAGCAAATATTGATCCACAGAAATTTACTTATCCGGAAACATTGAATATTTCACGAGAAGAGAATAATCATTTAGCCTTTGGGGCTGGTATACATCACTGTTTGGGAGCTCCATTAGCACGTTTAGAAGGACAAATTGCATTAAGTACTTTGCTACTGCGGCTTCCTAACCTTCGCCTAGCAATTAAAACGGAGCAATTAAATTATAATCATAGTAAAATTCGTTCTCTTGTTAATCTGCCCGTTGTTTTCTGATCTATAATTACAATGGGGTTAAGCTGTTTTGAGTTTTTTGTTGAAAAAAATTGTTATATTGAAATTTTTTAGTACCTTCAGAATGAACTTTTTGTTAATTTGTAACAAAAAGTTCTTTTTTTCATTTTGGGGGTAATTCTGAATTCTTAAGTTGATGGGCATAGGGTAGCACCAACAAAACGCGAATTTCGTACGCTAAGCAATTTTTCACATAGAAAAAGCCGATTTCCTGTAAGCTAAGGGGGAATCAGTTTTTTACTGCTAGTTTGTTAGTGGTAGAAAGCAGGTTATAGAAAAGAGTGGCTGAACCCCTTATAGGTATGAGTTGAAGTTGTTGTAAAGCATCTTCATACATTCTCTACTGACTAACGTGACCTAATTGATGCTATGAGATACAAAAACACCCTGCATGTTTGAACCATGCAGGATGTTTTTAGTCTTTGTTTTTCATAATATAAGAAACCAGTCGAAGGATCTCAAGGTATAACCATACTAATGTCATCATAAGCCCTACTGCGCTGTACCATTCCATATACTTTGGTGCGCCACTATGAACACCATTTTCAATTGAATCGAAATCTAGTAATAAATCTAATGCAGCAACAATAATTACAATTGCACTTATGATGATACTAATTGTCCCACCTTGATGAATATATGGAACAGTCACCCCTAAGATGCCCAGTAAGAAAACAATAAGATACATAATAAGAATTCCAAGTGTTGCAGCCATTACAACTGAACGGAATTTTTTCGTTACTTTTACTATTCGAGTTGCATATAACACTAACATGGCAAATAAAATCGAAATTGTTAGTAATACGGCAATTAAAGCGATAGAATCACCAAAGCGCATTGTATAATATGCTGAAATACTTCCTAATAAAACCCCTTGTAATACTGCGTAAATCGGTGCGCAAATTGGGGATATGCGCGGAATGAATATAACCACAAAAGCGATAATTAGAGTAACTATTATAATTCCAATTAACACGGGTATTTTCATTGCCCCTTGTGTCATCTGTACGTAGGAATAGACAGACGCTCCAAGAAGTAAGATAAGCAAAATGAATGTTTTTACTATCGTTCCGCCAATAGTCATCGTAGAAGCATTTGTCTTCTCTTTATGAAATTTGTCTTTTTTTAATATTGGATTAGATGTTTTCATTATTTCCCCCTAAAATTTGTTTTGCGTTTAAAGTAAATTTTTTATATCTCTAGTTTCTTATCGATGATGCGGCCAGTAATCGCTACGAGTACAATTATTAACAAGCAAGTAAAACATAGACCAAAAATAGTGAAATCTTCATTAGGGTAAAATGATGTATCAAAAAAATTATTCTTATCCATTAACCCAGAACTCTTAATAGTAACTGCATATGTCTCTAACTTACTTAACACATTTATTATTATTGTTTGTATTGTTGAGAAAATAGCAACGAAAATGATGAATAAAATTATTTTACTCATCCATGACTTCACTGGAAATAGTCTTATAATTGCCAAGATAAAATAACAAGAAATAAGGATACTCATGAAATCGATTCCCCATAAAAGAAAAGCAAATATGTGTTGGAAGATTCCGTAACTATATAACTTGTGATATTCTTGTCGGAATTCCCCGGCTATTTCCCCACCATAAAAACTGGGATCATAACCAATTACTGTTCCATCATAAAGACTTTGTGAAAAATAATATGAAAAAATTAAGCCTATACCTAATAAAATAATAAACATTAATGTGAAAAATAATAAATTCGCATATATACATTTTGAGGTTGGGATGGCTGTATAACGAATCATAGAATCTTTTAATATTTTATTAAAAGAAGGTAGCGCTATGAAAAGAAGTAAAAATGCAGCTATACCAATTATTATCAGGAATATGAGTAATATTAAATCCTTTATAAACGGAGGTAGTACCCTTGAGAGTCTTATCGTACTAAACAAAAGAAGTAAAGAAATAATAATAAAACCAGAATAAAAGACAGCTAATTTTTTTCTATTACACTTATATAAATAGAGAAAAAGTTGATTCATTTCTCAAAAACCTCCCTAAACAACTCATGTACTGCTTTCCCTTGATGAAAACGAATTTCTTCTACGCTTTCATGTAATACAAAATTTCCATCTTTTAAAAAGATTACCTCATCAAATATATTTTCGACCTCTTCTATTAAATGAGTTGAAATGAGAATGGTACAATCTTCTCGGTAAAATTTAAGAATTAAATCTAGTACATGTTTTCTAGAAACAAGATCAATGCCACCCAATGGCTCATCTAATATATATAACTTTGCTTTCCTGGAGAAAGTTAAGATAAGTTGTAATTTTTCCACTTCACCTTTTGATAAAGCAACTATATGCTCTTCTAATGGCATTTTAAACTCAGCTATTAAGTCCATTGCTTGATGTAAATCAAAATCACTATAAAAATCCTGATAGAAAACTACAGCATCTTTTATCGTCATCCACTCGTCAAAAACAGGACTATCAGGCATAAATGAAACCATTTTCTTTGTTTCTATTCCTACCTTCTGACCTTCAATTGTGATAGTTCCTTTAGAAGGATAACGCAAACCAGCAATCATTTTTAATAATGTCGTTTTTCCGCTACCATTATCACCAACAAGACCAATAATTTTCCCTTCAGAAATTGTTGCACTTAAATCTTGAAGCACTGTTTTTAAGTTATATCTCTTCCACAGATTTTCAATTTTTAATAACTCCGTCATTCGTTTTCCTTCCTTTTCTTTTCTAATGAAGAATGGAGGATTGCAAGAATTTCTTCTTTCGTAAATCCTAAATTGTCCATTCCATTTATAAAATTATCAAGCAACTCTGTTGCCATTTCTTTGCGTAGTTCAGTAATCTTTTCTCCTTCACTCGTTACAAATCTCCCTGTTCCTCTTCGTGTCACAGCAATACCTTCCCGTTCTAGCTCTTGAAATGTGCGTTGAATCGTATTGGGATTCACTTGTAATTCACTGGCTAGTTCACGTACAGCTGGGATTTTATCACCCGGTGCTAAACGACCTGTTACAATTTCCTTTTTTATGTATTCCATTACCTGAATGTAAATCGGGATATTAGGAGAAAACTCGTTTTCCATTTCTTTCCTCCTCAGTATTAGTGTACTAGACGAATAATACACTAATACTGATTGTGTGTAAATGGTATTTTTTTCTAAATATATAATAAATAAAAGATAATATATCTAGTGAATTAGCGTAACCAACCAAGTGCCATAAACGGTCGTTTTTAAAACTTTTTAATCGAGTATATTTTATTGAAAAATTATAGTTGATCATAAAACCAATATCCGATATATTGGTTTTATGAAAAAAGATATTATTAAACCCATTAAACGTATGTCATTTAGAGATGAAGTATATCTAACTTTGAAAAAAGCAATCGTTACATTAGAGCTGCAACCTGAGCAACGCTTAAATGACAAAGAGTTAGCAGAAGAATTCGGAATTAGCCGTACTCCAGTTAGAGAGGCGTTGAAGCGTCTTGAGGATGAAGGACTTGTTGAATCTATTCCCGGTTCAGTTACTCGTGTTGCACCATTAAATCCTGAGGAGGCGAAACACGCATTTACTGTGGTAGCTGCTTTACACTCGTTAGCTGCTCGTTTAGCAGTACCATTATTAAAAGAATCAGATATTCAAGAATTAGAGTTCAGTAATAAAGCTTTACTATTATCTATTGAGAAAAAAGATATTATAAAAGCATTTGAAGCTGACGAGTTATTCCACAATGTTTTTCTAGATGTGGCAGGAAATCCTGAAATCATTCGTGCGTTAGAACGAAGTATATCTAAGATTCAACGTCTCGAGATTTCTCAGTTCACTTCTATAAATGGTCTAAAATCAGTAGAACAACATCAGCAAATTATAGAGGCGTGCAGAAATAAAGATAAAGAAACAACAGCACATCTTGTAGAACAAAACTGGTTAAGTCTTGAGAAATTACTGACTTATGAGACAGATTGAGGTGAGGAATTTGCGCCCTATTTTTTTAGGTATATGTGCTGCTTTCTTTTTTGCCTTCACATTTATACTGAATCGAGCAATGGAATTATCAGGTGGTAACTGGATATGGAGTGCCTCACTAAGGTTTATTTTCATGCTTCCATTCCTTTTACTTCTTGTTATAAGTAGGAAAAAATTAAAAGTATTATTACAAATTATGAGAGAAGATTTAAGAACATGGTTTTTATGGAGCTTTGTAGGATTTGGTCTATTTTACGCTCCATTATGCTTTGCCGCTGCACATGCCCCAGGATGGATAATTGCTGGGACATGGCAAATTACTATTATATCAGGATCTTTGCTAGCTCCTCTTTTTATTCAAACCGTTCAAACCCCAGATGGAATTCTTAAGAAAAGAGGTAAAATCCCAATGAAGGGTATGGGTATGTCATTGATTATTCTTCTTGGTATTTTCCTTATGCAAATGGAACAAGCAAAATCACTTGCTATAAAAGATATTTTATTAGGTATTATTCCTGTTATTGTGGCTTCTTTTGCTTACCCGCTCGGGAATCGTAAGATGATGGAGGTTTGTGGAGATCGTCTAGATGCTTATCAACGTGTCCTTGGAATGACATTAGCTAGCTTACCATTTTGGTTTTTACTATCCTTTTACGGTCTTTTTACAGTAGGAGTTCCTAGTAAAGAACAAACTATGCAATCTATTTTAGTTGCTATTTGTTCTGGTGTAATTGCAACTATCTTATTTTTTAAAGCGACTGATATGGTTAAAGGAGATATGCAGAAACTTGCAACTGTTGAAGCAACACAATCCATGGAAGTGCTTTTTGCTGTTATCGGAGAACTAATTTTATTACATTCTTCCTTCCCCTCTATTTTATCTTGGTGTGGCATGTTTGTAATAATGCTAGGAATGATAGCACATAGTTATGTTTCTCATAAAGATGAAATAGCACATAATCAAAATATTAGTGCTTAATTGATATTTTAAAATGTACAGTATGAACCCTTTTTTAGGTAGTAAAAGTAATTTCGTTATTTTTCATAAAATTTATTATTATAAGTTTTATATCGAAATTAATTAAGTAAAAGAATATGAACAAAAGCCGATACCCTTCACCTTTAATATATAGGGAAATCGGCTTTTTTTATAAAATTTTGCTTAGCGTACGAAATTCGCGTTTTGTTGGTGCTACCCCATCGCTATCAAGCTAAGCTCATACAACGTCAATTATAGTAAAGGTTGTTTCTTTTTTTCTAAAGGCTAGGTGTAGGGAATTGAAAGATTTGCATACAAAATAAACCCTAATGGGTTTCATTTTTTTGATTTAAGCCGCTTGATTATTAGACATGGTACAATTGTAAACAACAGCCAATATATCAAAGACTGTTTTCTTCTCATACCTATGAGATTTTCGCCCGTTTTGCTGTAGAAGGTTGAACAGGCGAATGAGAACCTTTGATAATTCTTGGGTGTCTTTCTGTATGGCTTGATAAATAAGAAAAAAATAATCTCTAATCATATATATGGCCTTATATTCACTCAGCTCTCGTTTCTTTTTCATAAGAAGTAATTGACGCATTTGAAACATAGTAGAAGAACAGAGTAGAATGGCAATCAGTTGTCCATACAAATGGCATTCTAATCATTCTCGTTTTATCTTTTTACAATGATGAATATGAAAGAATGATTTCCACGTTTTAAATAAAATCTCGATTTGCCAACGTAAAGAATACCAATCATGTACTTGCCCCATCGGGACAATATCTATAGGGGTATTTGTCATATATACATTGATACCGCTAAGTCGTTTACTACGAGCGAAATACTTCATTCCTTTCTTTTTTTCTCTTACAGTTTGATCGTGTAATCGTTTTTGTTGTTGCTCTTTTGTTAGTCGATGAACAATCACACGAGTTAGGACTTTATCAGTCATTCCTACATAAGCGTCGGATATTTCGCATGTTTGTCCAGGCTGAAGAGTGTTCATTAAAACCTCCATCTCTATCTGGATATACTCTGTACCTTTCTTAATTCTGCCATCTTGAAAATAATGAGGATTAGGATTTTTTTGATAAATACGTGTATTCGATTTGATACGTGAGATATAATAAGCCTTTTTATCTTGTATATGTTGAAGGTCTTTCAAATGAAAATAGCCTAAATCTCGGATACATAAATCATTCGCTATTACAGTTGGGACACACAGGGAACCGTAGGTTCGATCATGTTGTTTACCTGGTCCTGTATGAATATGAAGGAATTGTCCACTTAATAAATCATATTCAAGCTGAATCTTCCCCCCCCGCTGTATGACTGCAACCTCCTGCACCCGGATAAACAGATGAAAAAGGATCTGGGAGTTGAAATGCAGTTGAATTTAAAATACGAATACGTTTGAAATTAGAAGTATAGGGAGAAGAAATCGGCATAGATGAGGATAATTTTTAGTTTAGTAGTTCAGCTAATATATGTTGTAAAAATAGAACGGCTGCTTTATTAAATCGTTGATTGAGTCCTTCAGGACTTATGAGCACTTTTGTTGATGCTTCTAAACGGCTAGATAACTGAGTTAATGAAGTCGTAGCGATATTTTGACTCATCCATATACATAAAGCGACTAAATCTTTAGCTTGGTATTTACTGGTTCGTTGTACGAAACCAACATCTCTAGCAAGGTCTCGTAAAATATTTGGAAATAAAAAGCGTTTAATCTCTTGAGCAAATAGCTGTAATTCATCAGATACAGAAATAGACATATAAAAACACCATCCCTTCCTATGATTCTACAGAAAGATTAGCATATTTTTTCATTTTAGGAGGGAACTTTGTTTTGTTAGGTTGATATGGATGGGGCGGGACCTCCTTCTAGTTTTGGATACTCATTTGCTTTATCTATTGTAAATAATTTTGAGTCCGATAGATCTCTTATTCTTGGCGTAAAATTAAATCCTAATAAATGGGTAAATCCGAAAATCTATTCTGTGTAACCGACTGTGTTTGTATACAACAATAGGACTTTACTTGGATTGATAGGTATGATAGGCTCGTTATTCGGAAAAGATTCCAATTGAGAAAAGCACATCCATAAAGGAGGATTGGTAACTATGAGTGATAAAGTACTTGTTGTGGAAGATGAACGTGAAATTGCCGATTTGGTTGAGCTATACTTGAAAAACGAGAATTATACGGTTTTCAAATACTATACCGCCAAAGAAGCGTTGGAATGTATAGACAAGAATGTGCTTGACCTTGCTATATTGGATATCATGCTTCCCGACGCAAGTGGTCTCACTATCTGTCAAAAAATAAGAGACAAGCACACCTATCCAATTATCATGTTGACGGCGAAAGATACGGAAGTAGATAAAATTACAGGGCTAACAATTGGCGCGGACGATTATATTACAAAGCCCTTTCGCCCACTAGAGTTAATTGCGCGAGTCAAGGCGCAGTTACGCCGATACAAAAAATACAATGGAGTAACGGCACAGAACAAGAATGTTATCGTCCACTCTGGTCTTGTCATTAATATAAGCACGCATGAGTGTTCTCTGAACGAGAAGCCGTTATCTCTCACTCCCACCGAGTTTTCAATCCTGCGCATCCTCTGTGAAAACAAGGGGAATGTGGTTAGCTCTGAGCAGCTGTTTCATGAGATATGGGGTGACGAATATTTCAGCAAGAGCAATAACACCATCACCGTGCATATCCGACATCTGCGCGAAAAAATGAACGACACCATTGATAATCCAAAGTATATAAAAACGGTATGGGGGATTGGCTATAAAATTGAAACATAAAAATAAGAATAAAAAAATCGATTATTCTAAACTAAAACGAAAACTCTATCTGTATATCCTTGGGATTGTTATGGCAGCAGTTGTATTTGTACTGTTTTTGCGTCTATTTATCCAAGGGATACTTGGGGAGTGGATTGTACGTTTTTTGGAAAACAGTTATCACTTAGAGCGTTGGGACGCAATGATAATATATCAGTATACTATACGGAACAATATAGAGATTTTTATTTATGTGGCGGTTGCCATTAGTATTCTTATTCTATGTCGCGTTATGCTTTTAAAATTTGTAAAATACTTTGACGAGATAAATACCGGTATTGATATACTTATTCAGAACGAAGATAAACAAATTGAGCTTTCTGCGGAAATGGAGTTCATGGAACAGAAGCTCAACACATTAAAGCGAACCCTTGAAAAGCGAGAGCATGATGCAAAGGTGGCCGAACAAAGAAAAAATGAAGTTGTTATGTACTTGGCACACGATATTAAAACGCCCCTTACATCAGTTATCGGTTATCTGATCCTGCTTGACGAGGCACCAGACATGCCAAGAGAGCAAAAGGCAAAGTACGTGCATATCACGTTAGACAAGGCGTATCGCCTGGAACAGCTAATCGACGAGTTTTTTGAGATTACGCGATATAACCTTCAAACGATTACGCTCACGAAAAAGCACATAGACCTATACTATATGCTGGTGCAAATGACTGATGAATTTTATCCTCAGCTTGCCGCGAAGGGCAAACAGGTGGTACTCCATGCTTCTGAAGATTTGACCGTATTTGGTGACCCTGATAAGCTAGCGAGGGTCTTTAACAATATTTTGAAAAACGCCGCTGCATACAGCAAGGACGACAGCGTTATTGAGATTAAGGCGGACCTATCCGAGGATGTGGTATCCATCGTTTTCGAGAACGCCGGAAACATCCCGAAAGATAAACTCGCTACCATATTTGAAAAGTTTTACAGATTGGATGATGCCCGTTCTTCTGATACGGGCGGCGCGGGACTTGGATTGGCGATTGCAAAAGAAATCATTGTTCAGCATGGCGGGCAGATTTACGCGGAAAGTAATGATAACTCTACGACGTTTACGGTAGAACTTCCAGTCATCCAAGACTTGGTTGATAAAGGGGATTCTTAGAAAATAATCATTGTTTCTTAAGAAATTCTTAAGGTTATCTCTACTTTTTCTTAGGAAATTAACAATTTAATATTAAAAAATGGCTCGTTCTTATGCGTTAGACTTAAACCATAAGAACGAGCTTTTTTTATTTCGTCAAAGAAAGATATGATAACTTATGCGTGGATTAAAATAGCTCACATGTTTAGAAAAAGAGTGACACAAATATTCTTTTCCTTTTAGCGAATTGTGTCAAATGAGCAATCTGCTGTTTTGGATGTTGCTGCACACACCACTGAACAGAGTATCTATATATAGATATAGCATCGCTTTGCAGAAAGTAATCGTTAAGAGTTACATATCCGAAATCTTCAGCGCTGAATCAGCGTGTCATTATCATCAAGTCACTTACTTAAGGAGGAAGCTGAAAATGAAGAAATGGTGTTTTTTATTGTTATTTTTATTTTGCTTAGGTTTTGCTTTCATGAATAAAGCACTGTTTTTTCAGAATAAAGTAGAGGTTCAAAAATATGTTCAAAATTTCAAAGATAACATAGATAATACAGGGACTACCTCAATTATCCAAAAGAAAGAGATTGTAAAAGAACAGATCTATCAAGGGAATCTGCTCTTAATTAACAGTAAATATCCTATTCGCCAAGAGAGTGTGAAATCAGATATCGTAAATTTATCTAAACATAATGAATTGATAAATGGATACGGGTTGCTTAATACGAATATTTATCTATCAAAAGAAATAGCAAAAAAATTTTCAGAGATGATTAATAATGCTGTAAAGGAAGGTGTTAATCAATTTTTTATTAATAGTGGTTATCGTGACTTTGATGAGCAAAGTGGACTTTACCATGAGATGGGGGCTGATTATGCCTTACCAGCAGGTTATAGTGAACATAATTCAGGTTTATCACTTGATGTAGGATCAGGCTTAACGAAAATGGACCGAGCACCTGAAGGAAAGTGGATAGAAAAAAATGCTTGGAAATACGGCTTTATCTTACGCTATCCCTCGGATAAAACGGATGTTACAGGAATTCAATATGAACCTTGGCATATTCGCTATGTCGGTTTGCCTCACAGTGCGATTATGCAAGAAATGAATTTAGCCTTGGAAGAATACCTGGATTATTTAAAAGAAGAAGAGAGCATTTCAGCAAGTATTGATGGGGAAAAATATACGATTTCATATTATCCCTTTTTTCAAAACAAGACAATTGACGTTGAAATACCAGTAAATAAATTTTATGAAATATCTGGAAATAATATAGATGGGGTGATTGTGACCACCCGTTCTTGAATTATATTCTAAAATGACAAAGTTATAGATTAAAATGTAAAGTTAGGAGATTCTATATGCATTCAGGAGTTTTGATTAATTATTTATATACTTATTTTTTTACTATTATTTTTTGTATAGTGTTTCAAATTGGATTTTATTTTAAAACGAAAAAAAATATATCTATTCAGCATTTTCTATGGGTGTATGTTTTTCTATTCTACCTTTCACTAGTGTATAAGGTGACGCAGATAGGGACTATATGGGACATAGGGAGATACGAAACGTTAATTCGCGCAAATCAAATTAACTTGATTCCATTTGCTTCTGAAGGTATGACTACTTATGTCTTAAACATTTTACTGTTTATGCCATTAGGTTTTTTATTGCCGACTATTTGGCCGCAGTTTAGAACAATAAAAAATACTGCCTATTCTGGATTCGGTTTTTCATTGGCTATTGAATTAGGTCAATTGCTAGATAATAGAATTACAGATATTGATGATTTATCTATGAACACCCTGGGAGCAATTATTGGGTATTTATTATATAGAGTGTTATTTAAAATGATATATAAAAGAGATGAAAAAAAGATTGATAATAATTTTTCTCTAGTAATAAAATACGAGGCTATTTTTTATTTAGTTTGCTCATTTGTAGGTATGATGTTAATTTATTATCCAGTTTTATTTAGACGTCCTCTAATCCTTCAATAAGGTGATTAAGATACTGTCAGATAATATAAATATAGCAAATTGATTCTTAAATAATAGGGTATCACATATACCCATTTATATTAAATTCTCACAGAAATCTTTCAACACTATTCTTACTGAAGGTTGAGTGATTATTGAATTGATTTCTATTGCTCTCGTTTTATATCAAAGTACCAGCCCTTAATTAACAATTATATCCATTGCGAAAAAATAAGATAGGCTGTAATATTTACCAGTATTTAAATGCCGAAAATTGTTTAAAGCATTTCAACCAATATTTAAGAGGAGAATACAATGAACAAACTAAAAAGGGTACTGAAACGTAAAACGACTTGGATAATTCTTATCCTATTCGTATTTATTTATGTAAATAACAGTTCTTTTTTTGCTAAGAGGGACGATGGAACTCCTCTTCTTCTTGCTCACCGAGGACTTTCGCAAACATTTAGCATGGAAGGGATTGAGGGTGATACATGTACAGCAGAACGTATAAATAAACCTGAACACTCTTATTTAGAAAATACAATTCCATCTATGGAAGCTGCATTTAAAGCTGGAGCTGATTTAGTAGAGTTTGATGTTCAACCAACTAAAGATAATAATTTTGTTATTTTTCATGACTGGACGCTTGATTGCCGTACTAATAGTAAAGGCGTTACAAGAGATTTTACAACAAAAGAATTACAAGCACTTGATATTGGTTACGGTTATACAGCTGATGGAGGTAAAACATTCCCGTTTCGTGGTAAAGGGATTAATCTTATGCCAACACTTGATGAAGTACTTAACCATTTTCCAGATCGTTCTTTTCTTATTCATATTAAAAGTGATGATGAAAATGAAGGAATCCAATTGGCTGCTCACCTTAAGAAATTACCAGCGAAACGCCTTGATCAACTAACTGTATATGGTGGCGATAAACCAATTGCTGCGATAAAAGAGCGCATCCCTAGTTTACGAACAATGTCAAAAGCGACCATGAAAAAAGATCTTATTACTTATATGGCATTAGGGTGGACTGGCTACATACCTTCAAGCCTGAAGCATGGAGAGTTACATATACCAGACAAAGTAGCTCCTTGGCTTTGGGGATGGCCAAATCGTTTTCTTAATCGAATGGATAAAGCAGATACTCGAGTTATCGTTGTAGGAGGAAATGGGTTTGGATTTTCAAGTGGATTTGACTCATCTGAAGATATAAAACGCCTTCCTGACGATTATACAGGTGGAATTTGGACAAATCAAATTGATAAAATAGCACCTTTATTTAAGAAATAAGGGGCAATATAACAATCGAAGTTTTTCATCTATTTAACCATCTATATTTTAAAAGAAGACTTATTAATAATGTTGAAGTTTTATATACTGAAAAATGCCCCTAATTTCCTATACATAATGGAAATTAGGGGTATTTTTGGATAAATGGGACTTACTTTATTTATATTCAAACAGAAGTATAACAACTATCAAAGAATAAACCGCTAGATGTATAAAATGAGCTGATGTAGATAAGTAAATTTTTCGTTTGGGGGAATTAAAAATCTTAGCTTGATGGGCATGTGGTGCTACCCCAATAGAAATTTAATTTTTATCTTTCTTTAACTAGTACATCCCAGTAATACACTTCACCATCAGATTCAACAATCTTTAGACAGCCCTTTCCTGGTTTTTTACCTTCAAGAAGTGCATATCCATCTTTTTCGTATGAACGTAAATAATATATATCTGGATGCCCTTTTATTGCCTCAAATTCCACGCCCTCAAACTCTTCTTTATCACCTACAAATGTACTTATGTAAGATGTAGCTTGAGAACTTTTACAAAAACCACCCGCAAGAGTAGATTTTGCTTCAACCTTCGTTTCATGATTTACTCCTAAAAATAATGGAATAGCTAATAATGTTGAAGTCAGTGCAGTAAACATAATTTTCTTTTTCATCTAAAGTTACCTCCTCTAAATTCTAAAATAATACCCGCATATCTACTGTACACTATAAATTAGAAAATATTAACTATTATTATAATTTTATACATAATATACTTATTGAGAAAACTAAGTTAAATAATGCTGTTTATCATGGTTAGAGATGTTTATTCATCCTTTAGTTTGTAAAGGTATACCTTTACAAACAGTAGTTCCCTATCTATGAAACGTTGAAATATCAAGTTTATAAAGGTGGTTCAAATAATTTTATAAACGTTTATTTTTAATGAATACCTTTATAAACAAAAATGATATAATTGTGGTAACAAATGTAAGGAGAATATAAAACGTGGCAAATATTTATGGATATATACGTGTAAGTACAAAAGATCAAAATGAACAACGTCAGTTACATAAAATGATGGAACGAGGAGTGGAAGCTCGACGCATTTTTGTCGATAAAGCAAGTGGACGACATTTTGATCGCCCTCAATATCAATTATTACGAAAGATATTAAGTACAGGGGATATTGTTTATATAGATGCCTTAGATCGTATGGGCCGCAATTATGATGAGGTAATTTCAGAATGGAAGTATATAACAAGAGAATTACAAGCCGATATCGTAGTTTTAGAAAATGAAACCCTGTTTGATAGTCGGAAATTTCGTGAGATGGGTGATATGGGCCGATTAATGGAAGATCAATTTTTATCTTTGCTTTCCTATGTTGCAGATCAAGAGCGCAAAAAAATCCATCAGCGACAAGCAGAAGGGATTGCTGTAGCTAAATCTCAAGGAAAGCACTTAGGACGTCCTCAACTTAACCTTTCAACATTAAGCACAAAGCAACTAATTATAATAGAAGAAACTTACCCAAAGTGGAAAAATAGAGAAATAACAGGAGTGAAGTTTATGGAGCTATTAGAACTGAAGAAAAATACTTTTTATAAAATAGTGAAAGAATATGAAGAAAACAAAGTAGCAACTAATTTATAACGAATTAGAGCCGAAAATTGCTTAGAGTAGAAAAATCGGCTTCTTTTATGTCGGAATTTGCTTAGCGTATATTTTCGTTAAAATGCTGATGATACCCCATGCCCATCAACCTAAGAAATTAAGTCACCCCCAAAACAAAAATGAGCTGACTTCTCAAAATAACTAACTGTAGAGAAAGAGAATTTTCATTTAGGGGGTACTTTTATGCTAAAAAAAGGCTTATAAAGTTGGTAGCTCAAAAATTAAATTAGGATACTCTGTAAGTATATGCTAGACTTGGTTTACCATTTGATTTACTGTTTTCATGTCCTTTACAAGTCGGGGGTTCTTTGTTTCACGGAAAAAAAGCAGACTCTTATAAAAGAGCCTGCCTTCCCTGGTTTGTAAAATTAAGAAGCTTTACGTACGTTTGAAGCTTGAGGTCCACGTTGACCTTGCTCCAA
>Ga0268252_1000798_pt1 | contig 19552 bp, 17 predicted proteins | sample AgamicMgSfrz_FD_200244 | JGI IMG/M metagenome (GOLD analysis project Ga0268252, IMG submission 200244) | Agave microbial communities from Guanajuato, Mexico - Mg.Sf.rz (v2) (version 3) | ecosystem: Host-associated > Plants > Phyllosphere > Phylloplane/Leaf | place: Guanajuato, Mexico | collected... | reverse complement strand
TTGCACCAAAAAACGCGTTATGCAAAACTACATAACGCGTTTTTTAAAAAAGCCTATATGAAATAACTATTTTAATCAATTTTAAGTAGCGTTATATCTCTCATGACGCCATAAAAGTTTATACACGTTGATACTAAAGGTTTTTTTACAACACAAAATCTTTTATGACGCTACCCGTTATAGTCTTAACCACTTATTTATAGCGTTTCCTACAGCGTTATACATAAACAAGTAAAGTATGTTTAGGCTTATATAAATTTAATTATCTTTTATCTATCCATACATTGTATTTATGTTCAAATTTAATTAAAACGTTTATAATTATAATCTCTGATCTATTATTTTTGTAAGCATAGTTCCAAACTTAGACAAAGGTGTTATTTAGAGCGTCTATAATTAGAACTGATAGAAAGTATTGTTGTATCATAAAACACGTTATGTAAAACTATATAACGCGTATTTTTCAAAAAGCATCTATAAAATAGCCATTTTGATCAATTTTAAGTAGCGTTATATTTCTCATGACGCTACAAGAGCTTATAAACATTGATATTAAAGGGTTTCTAACAACACAAAAATCTCTTGTGACGCTACCCGTTACAACCTTCATCACTTATTTATAACGTTTCCTACAGCGTTATAAATAGAATCATTGAACACATTTCAAGCATTAAAAAACTAAGAAAAATAAACTATTTTTGATAATTGAATTACATTATAAAAATGGAGGAATATACTATGGAAAACAGTACACTTGATCAAGAAAAAGCTTACTGGACGAGAGAAGTAGCCGAATTATTAGATATAAAAGAGGGAACAGTGCGTAAGTACGCTCGTCTTATGGAGGAAAATGGGTATAATTTTCATAGAAATGAGCATGATCAGCGTGGTTTTTTCGAAAGAGATATTTTGCTTATGAAACGCATCAAAGCTCTTAGCAAAACAAAAGGTGTGACGTTAGAAGACGCTGTAAATACTGTTACAAAAGGCATTGTGGTAGCAGAAAGGGATTCTATTACGCCTCCTGTCATGAATCTTCAAGAGGAATTAGAGCGTTCTATAGAACGTCATAAACAAACTATGGAAGCTTTTATTCAACTGAAAAATGAAAATGCAGAGATGAAGGAATTATTAATGAACTTATCAGAACAGATGAAACAGCAACAAACATATATTGAGAATAGTTTAGAGAAACGGGATCAAGTTTTGTTAGAATCTATCCAGAAGACTTTAAAACAGAGAAGAGAAGAAGAGAATACTGGATGGTTTAAAAAATTATTCAAGTCTAAATAAGGATTTACTTTTTCCTTATGGAAACTTATAAAGTATGAGGAGGCTATTTTCGTACTTACATATAATAGGTTAGTCTTTCCTCAATATTTAAATAATATGATTGCTTACCTTAATAGTTTATATAAAAGGCATAGAAATCTTAAAGAAACAATTAAGGTTTTTTATGCCTTTTCGCTGCTTTATTAGTATGAGACAAAAAAGGGAATAGGTAGCTAAGCATCCTTATAACTCACTTTTTCATCTTAAACCCAAAGTGAGTTATTGATTTCTAAAATCAAATTTATCATCAGGAACATTAAGTATATGTCCATTAATGGCTACTGTGTTGTTATCTATCCATTTAATATCCGCAGTTTCCTCGCGATAATTCCAGTAAATATTTTTTGTCTTTTTGCCTTTATTGTTAAATACTAATTCACCACGTATAGCAAATGAAGTTGTGGCGCCCCCATTTGTTACATATGCTTTTAAAGTATACACTCCATCAGGAGACTTTTCCTCTGTGAGATAATCTCCTGTGGGCAATCTATCCATATCAAAAAATGCCCAGTATACTCCATATCCTATAAAGCCAATAAACAATAGGAAACCAAAGAAAAATACTTTCAATCTCTTTTTACAGACTTTTCTCTTACTATTTATTAAATCAGTACTCACAGAATCCTCCTTAGGTAAAGCAGGTATGTAGTAGAGGGGATAACCTATTGCTTTAGTTAAGTATAGAACGCTAAAATGGCTTTCATTTTTGCTATTTCATCTTCTGATGACATTTCATACATGTCTTGCGCTTGTGATTCTTTTTCTGCTAAAGCTTCTTTCTTTTGTTGCTCCTGGAACCAATCAGGTAACATTTCTTTACGAACAATCTTACGTGGTAATGTTACAAGATCTAGGTTTTTATTTTGATCTTCTGTTTGTGCTAAATCATTAAACTTATTTAAAGCGATACTATACACTAATTTACATTGTTCCTCAAAACTCATAGAACGCGTTTTTATGTATGTAAAAAGAATTTGAATAGATTCATAAGCTATGGAATGAATATCCTTCTTTGAAAGAGTTATAGATAAAGATTGACATACTTTTTTAGAAGCCAAACGAATGCGTAAATAAAGCTCTCTTAAAGAGTCTTTAAAAATATCTTTAAAAGTTTGATTAATTAATTTTGGAACTCCTTTGATAAAAGGAATCGTTTTATACATAAAATGATCTTTAATATAATTATTAGGTAAATAATAGGTAGAAACATTTTTGGCCTCTTCATTCTTACTCTCACAAGGGTTTTCAGCATTTTCTGCTTGGACATCTGTTTGGACATTAAAGTCAAAATATTGTTGCCAGTGTGCAAAATAAGGGTGATTTACAAAGAAATAAACGGCAGCACCTCGCCCATTATGTTTAGAAGAAGAACGATGAGCCTTTACAATCTTCCCAGCTTCTTCTAAGGCTTTCATGACACGACGAATTGTACGAGTAGAAACATTGTGTTTCTCAGCGAAATAGGTATCTTTGGCATACACAAATCCTTTATCCGTTGCTAAAAAGCAAATCATATCGATAGCATTACGTGTTTCTAATTTCAAACGAGCAAAAGCATCTCCAAAGACAGACTCTACAATTTCTAATAATTTGTATTTCATTTGTTTCTGTTGATCTTTTGTTTTTATGTAAGATTCATAGTTTTGCATACGGGCAAAATCATTACTAAAGATTAACATATTTTTCTCTCCTCTTTTCCTGCGGAAAAAGAAAAAGGACATGTTTACCGTTTAAAAATTCGGTAAACACACCCTTTAAAAAAGAGAGTACAATAAACCCTTGCAATAATTAAAGTTTTACTGTAAAATGCAGATAGAAACTTTAATTATGTGAACAAGGTTTGAGGTAAGTGTTTACCGTGGGTGAGACACGGTGAGCCGTCGCAGGATGCTTCCAACATCACTGCGATTGCCTTGAACCTTTTTTCTGTTCCGAACTGTCTAATTGCTGTTATTATAGCAAACTATCCCAATGAACACAATGTCAATTCGACCTAATTTTGGTCAAATCCCTTTAAAACGCAATTATTTTTTTAATCAATATTATCTTTTAGAACATAGTTCTAAAAGATAAATTGCGTGTTTTCTGGGTTAGTTGGACTTGCTTTTTGTCTATGATTAGCAATATGTTTTTTAGATGGTTTATAGAAAATAATTTTCAAGGTCTTCAATTGTGAGAATTTCCGCATTAACTTTATACTCTTTGCACCAGCTTAATATCCTTTCTTTCCTCACTTGAGTAATCGTATAGAAGATGAGTAAAGCTTGCTGTTCTCCTAGAGCTTGAAAGAGGGAACGATATAACCTAATTTTCTTCTTGTTTTCGAGCATCTTCTGTTTGAGATCCACTTCGACAAAACAAACGATACCATGAAGGGAAAATCGAGCATCGCAAATTAATTTGTGTGTTTCTCCCTGGATCCTCCACTCATTTGGTCTTTCTATCTTCCAATCTTTCGGACATCCATAATACAAGTAAATGTCATTCCGTCTCACCTTATGTTCAAGTTGGGTTAATGAAGGTTTGTTTTTCTCTGACCCAATGTGTTGGCGTCCTTTCGTCGATAAGTAGTATACATTTTCATGGAGACGTTTGTGGTTTAAGAAAGGACTCATATTATAGAGAACTCGATTGGCATTGCGGACACTTTTCAACTGAAATAGGGATTGCAATTGAGACCGACTCATGCATTCCAACTTATCCAAGGCGTACATAATCTTCTCCTGTCTCGTTTGGCATAACTGTTTGTTTTGCAACTTCATACCCTCCAATCCGTTTCCATATCTCATCATGAGTAAGGTAGGGGACTTGCACTTCTTTCACTTCATGCGTTTTAATCAAGGCACGCCCTTTAATGTCCGAAGGTAACGTTTCAGCTCCATAAGCATCAATAGCCACCTTAGACGCATAATCACTTCCTAAGCGAAAACTAATCTTTAAATCCGCATTTTGCTTGATAGAGCCATTCAACACATTCGAGGTAGGGTATTGGGTTCCATAGACCAATCGAACGCCTAGGGCGCCTCCTATGCGTGCAATTTCACTGAGTATGGATTGACAGTGTGCTAAATGTTTCTTTTCTTCTTTCTCCATAAACTTTTCAGGCGTGAGCTGTGCTGCCTCATCAATCAAAACAAACAGACGTTGAGAGAGGGGAGTGTCTACAATATTAGACCATCCTTGACGCTTAAAACGCTCCATTCGTATCTTCATATCCTTCTGTACTTGTTCTAAGACGGATAAGGCCTCTTTTGGATTACTGGCAACCCATTTCACTTGTTGAAGGTTCTTATATCGATCAAACTCTAATCCGCCCTTTAAGTCGATAATAATGAATTGAGCATCCCAAGGATGATGCTCAATGAGATAGGTCATCATAACTTTCATCATAACGGTTTTTCCAAAGCGAGTCGTTCCCGAAATGGTGGTATGTGGTGTATGGTCAACATGATGAAAATGCCATCCCTGATGGTTTTTTCCTAAAGGAACCATCCATCCTTTTCGATAGGGAACGTCTTGATAGGACACATAGGAAGGCATTTTATGTTTGGAAATCTCAATGATGAGCCATTTCTTGAACGATACGTTCACCTCTTGATTTAAGGTGACGGATAAAACCTGTTGTAAGGTTCGTAAGGTTTTTTCTTCTAAAGCTAAAGGTGTGTGATAAATGAGCTTGATCCTTTTCGTACTTTTGCATTCCCGTACAAGCTTGGGATACCGATGTTCTTTTCCGTCTTTTACGCTGATATGGTATTGCTCAAAAAGCTGTTGGACGATCCGATGCTCCTCACTGAATGTATTCTTTCCAAACCACAAAGCAGCAGCCCCCGTTAAAAGAGGAATCGTAATAAGCTCCCACATCGTTCTCACTCCTTCTTTCTTATCTTCTAGAGATAGTTCCTTGGAAAAGGAAGCTTCCAAATCCCGTCCTTATCGTGATTAGCCTATTCCTTTTTTCCTTCTAGCCTAGTCAGAATCCTGGTCATAAGAAAGGAAGGAAAGAAGACAAGGTATACAAAAAATAAAGCAAGCTCCCCAAGATACCAGCGTTCATTCCAACCTGCATGACCACTCTTACTTTTTCTTTGTCGACCCATCCTTTTTTCTCTGCATAAATCACCGTAAATAACACCATGCTTGTTCCCAAGACTGTAACCATATGGATCTCCTCCTAAGTAGGTATAGTTGATTGTATGTTGCATGGCTTGTTCAACTTATCTTGTCCCTATAATTTCCTCCACTAGAGTTGCGAATTCCATGTATAAGAGTGGAAAAAAACGTACATAATGCTTGATAACCAAGAATAAAATGGAGTGAACGAAATGAGTAGCAAACAAAGAGGAAAGTTAGGGAAATGGCTTGATAACAGAGGGATTAAGCAGGAATGGTTAGTGAAGGAGACCAATCTAGCTCGTAATACCATTAGTGATATCTGCAAAGGAAGAAGAACTCCTACAACTCCTACACTAAAGAAACTTATGAAAGCACTTAGAAAAGTGGATCGTAATGCTAAAGTGGATGACTTTTTTGATATTTAACATGACAAACTGGAATATTGTCGTGAAAAAGCGAATAGTTATATGTCATAAATATACTTAAGACCGCCTTATATACTAATGGATATTGGGCGGTCTTTGCTATGGGCATGACTATTTTTTAAGAATCCTATTTATATAGAATAATAACACTTAGCTTATATGCTAACATCCTACCTTAAAGAGAACTAAAATTACGGCAAAGACGTTTGTGGAAGATGTGAGAAATACTCCAGCAAAATTAGTTGCTCAAAGAAGATAATTAGAAAAAGGAAGAATAATGTGGAAAAGATATCAATTTTTCATTTTATCTCTAAAAGCAATCGAGAATTTTTCTAATGATCTAGGTCATACTAAAAAGAAAAAAGTGATGGATAGATTGTAAATAACATTTCTAGCAAAATACAGGAGGAAAAGATGAAGCAAACCATTGCAGACTTATTGATTGAATCATTATTACAAGCTGGGGTTAAAAGAATTTACGGTATCGTAGGGGATTCACTAAATGCTGTTTTGGATTCTATAAGGCGTTCTGAAAAAATTGAATGGATCGGCGTTCGTCATGAGGAGGTGGCAGCCTTTGCTGCTGGTTCTGATTCTCTGCTCGGTGAAAGCATTGCCGTTTGTGCAGGAAGTAGTGGTCCTGGGAACCTTCATCTGATCAACGGATTATACGATTGTCATCGCAGCCGGATTCCTGTTCTAGCTATTGCTGCACATATCCCAAGTAACGAAATTGGAAGTGAATATTTTCAACAGACACATCCAGAGCAGCTTTTTAAGGAATGTAGTCATTTCAGTGAAATTATAACAAGATCGGAACAGATGCCTCGTTTAGTAACAATTGCATTGCAGCATGCTATTTCTAAACAAGGGGTTTCAGTTCTCGTTCTCCCTGGTGACGTCGCGGCATTACCCGATGAAGAATCTGTTCCAGAACAGGTGATTCATGTGACCCAACCAGTCATTCGACCATCTGATACTGAACTAAAGAAGCTTGCTGAATACCTTAATAATGGAAAGAAAATTACACTGTTATGTGGAGCTGGTTGTGAAGATGCACATGAACAGTTGATGCAGCTGTGTGATAAACTAAAGTCTCCTATGGTTATTGCCCTTAGGGGGAAAGAACACCTTGAGTACGATAATCCTTACTCCGTTGGATTGACTGGTCTCATCGGTTATTCATCAGGATTTCATGCTATGATGGACTGCGATGTATTGCTAATGCTTGGTACTGACTTTCCGTACAGACAATTTTTCCCTAAGAAAGCTGCTATTCTTCAGGTAGATATTCGGCCCGAGCATCTTGGACGCCGAGCTGCTTTAACCTTAGGTCTTTGTGGTGATGTTAAGTATACAGTTGAAGCATTACTTCCTTATCTAACTGAACAGCATGACTCCCATCATCTAGATAAATTCGTCTCACATTATCAAGACGTTCGTAAGAACCTTGATAAACTGGCAATTGGAAAACCAGGACAAACACCAATCCACCCTCAATACCTCACAAAGATTGTAAGTGACCTTGCTAATGAGGATGCTGTATTTACATGCGATGTTGGAACGCCGACCCTATGGGCTGCCCGTTACCTTGAAATGAATGGGAAAAGGAGGTTACTGGGTTCATTCAACCATGGAACAATGGCAAATGCGATGCCGCAAGCTATTGGGGCACAATGTGCAAGTCCAGAAAGACAAGTGATTGCTCTATCAGGCGATGGTGGTCTCTCTATGTTAATGGGGGACTTGTTGACACTGCGTCAACAAAAATTACCGGTCAAGATTATTGTATTTAATAATAGCTCTTTAAGTTTTGTTGAACTTGAAATGAAAGCTGCTGGTTATTTGGAGACTGGAACTGGGTTAGAAAACCCTAATTTAGCGTCTGTAGCACAAGCTATGGGAATTGAAGGAATCCGTGTAGAGGATCCAGCTGATCTTGAAAATTCCATAAGACAAGCATTTCAATATAAGGGACCAGTTCTATTAGATGTTCTTGTAAACCGTCAGGAGTTGGCCCTTCCTCCTAAAATTAAATTTGAGCAAGCTAATGGATTTACGCTTTGGATGCTTAAAGCAGTTCTTAATGGCAACGGCAATAGGCTGGTGGAACTTGCCAAAACTAATTTATTCCGGTAGATGTTTCCTATTCAAAGAAGAAGGGCATTGGTTCATCTCTAACGCTAGTTGAACGATTAACAAAGCTTTAAATAAAAAAGACCCGTTAAAAAGTCTCTAATTTTGCTAGAGTTTTTAACGGGTCTCTTAATGGATTAATTTAGATTTTCATAATACCACCAGTGCTAGCAGATGTAACAAGCTTAGAGTAACGAGCTAAATAGCCTGTTTTAACTTTTGGTTCAAAGCCTTTCCAGTTTGCTTTTCGTTGCTCCCATTCTTCCTCAGGAACTTGAACATCCATTGTACGCTTTTCAATGTCAATGACAATATGGTCACCGTTTTGAACAAATGCAAGTGGTCCGCCTTCTGCTGCTTCTGGTGAAGCGTGGCCGATAGATAGACCACGGGAAGCACCTGAAAAACGTCCGTCTGTTACAAGGGCCACTTTTGCTCCTAAGCCCATACCCATAATTTGAGAAGTAGGTGCTAACATTTCCGGCATACCCGGTCCGCCTTTTGGACCCTCATAACGAATGATAACCACATGTCCTTCTTTGACTTGTCCCCCGGCAATACCTGCTAAAGCTTCATCTTGGGAGTCAAAGACAATCGCTGGTCCCTCATGGGAAGTAATTCCGCCTTGGACACCACCTGTTTTGATAATTGCGCCATCTGGTGCAAGGTTACCAAATAACACCGCAAGTCCACCCTTTTCTGAGAACGGATTATCAATTGAATGAATAACATTGTTATCTTTCACATCACAACCAGCGATGTTTTCCCCAAGTGTTTTTCCTGTTACTGTCATAACGTCAAGGTGAAGTGTACCTTCTTTTTTGGATAATTCATTTAATGCAGCAGATACTCCACCTGCTTCATGCAAATCTTCAATATGAACGTCTGATGCTGGCGCAAGTTTTGAAAGATGCGGCACACGCGCTGCTACTTCATTGATTCGTTCAAGCGGATAATCTATACCTGCTTCGTTTGCAAGGGCAAGCGTATGTAAAACCGTATTCGTTGATCCACCAAGTGCCATATCAAGGGCAAATGCGTTATCAATTGCTTTCTCTGTCACAATATCACGCGGCTTTAAATCTAAATCAATTAAATTCATTAACTGAGTAGCTGAGCGTTTAACAAATTCTTTACGCTCTGGTGCTACTGCTAAAATCGTTCCGTTTCCTGGTAAAGCTAGTCCAAGTGCCTCTGCCAAGCAGTTCATAGAGTTAGCAGTGAACATTCCAGAACAAGAGCCACATGTTGGGCAGCCAAACTGCTCAAGCTCTAGAAGACCTTTTTCATCAAGGTTCCCTGACTGATAAGCACCCACTCCTTCAAATACGGAAGAAAGGGAAATTTTCCGGCCATCACTTGTACGACCGGCTGCCATTGGACCACCACTAACAAAAACCGTCGGAATATTTAAGCGCATAGCAGCCATCATCATACCCGGTGTGATTTTGTCACAGTTTGGAATACAGACCATGCCATCAAACCAGTGTGCTGATACAACCGTTTCTACGGAATCCGCGATAATTTCACGACTTGGTAGTGAGTAGCGCATCCCAATATGTCCCATTGCAATACCATCATCTACACCGATTGTGTTCATTTCAAAGGGAACACCACCAGCTTCACGAATTGCTTCTTTTACAATTTTCCCAAACTCTTGTAAATGTACATGTCCAGGAACAATATCAATATATGAATTGACAACAGCAATGAACGGTTTGTTAAAATCCTCTTCTTTTACGCCAGCAGCGCGAAGCAAGCTTCTATGCGGTGCTCGGTCAAATCCTTTTTTAATCATATTACTGCGTAGTTCTGCCAAAATAAATCCCTCCATCTAAGTCTCACTATGATGATTATAAATTTAAACTTTTCAATATTGTAACACTATTCTTAATATAATTGTATCCTTAATGATACTGTTATGTAATTTATAATTTGCGTTTAAATAGATATTACGATTCCGATAGATTAAAAATATTACGGAAATAAGCCTATATAAGTCAGTTTATGGATTTCTTAAGATATAGTTATTGGCAATCTGTGTATGTTCGAAAGGAATGCAGTTAGATTTTAAAACCCGTGCGTAAAAGTATAACTATGTGAAAAGAAAAAGCACAAACTCGTTGGCAATTAACAGATTTGTGCTTTTTTACTATCTCTAACCTGTTTTATATAAACTAATTTAATTCATGATCATTTTGCAAAAGTTATAATTTATTGAAAGTAAATCATTAGTTTTTGAATCTTATATGTAATATCAAAAACTTATTTATTTAAAAATAAATATGCGATAAGGATATTTCCGTAATCTAAAACATTTTCAAAAACCCTCATTTTTCTACATTTTAGAATTTAGGTATCATTTACTCATTCACTTGTACCACGTTTTAAATAGAAAACTGTTGGGTACATATTATACATAACGAAGGTGGAATTAAATGTAAGTAGAAGTTTGCGTTTAATTAAATTTTAAGGGGATGGAAAAATGGGCATAAGAAAACGAGTTGTAGGAACTTTTTATTCGGAGCAAGAAGCGATACATGCAATTAAGGGGTTAAAACGTCAGGGGTATCGTGAGACAGATATAATAGTAGTAGCAAAGGATAGAAGTAATACTCTGCGGTTAGGAGCCGAGACTGATGTAATGATAGAGGCCGGCACACCAGCTATAAGTTCGTTGGCAGGTGTCATGATGGACAGCTTTCTTACCATGATGACAGGTGGAATGGCTACTACTACACAAGCTGGTAGTCTAACTTCAAAACTTGTTAGACTGGGCATTCAAGGTTTTACTGCGAAACAGTGTGAAACGGATGTAAATCAAGGGAAAATCCTTGTCCTAATTGATGTGGATGAAACTCAAACAATTCCTTCATATACTACGGTTAGGGAGGCTCCATATGAGACAGAGGAGCATAAGGCAGTGCAACTTCGCGAAGAACAACTCGATGTAAGGAAAGAACTTGTTCAGACTGGGGGAGTACAACTTCGTAAGGAAATTGTAGAAGAAGAACGAACTATCCAGGTCCCGGTTGTCCGTGAGGAAGCCTATGTAGAACGTCGCCCAGTCATAGACGGTCAGTATGATGGCAGCCCATTAACAGAGAATGAGATCATTCGTATTCCTATTATGGAGGAACGAATTGAAGTAACCAAGATACCTGTAGTTGTGGAAGAAGTGATCATCGGCAAGCGTAAAATTCAAGAGATTAAAGAGATGAAGGATACGATCCGAAAGGAAGAAGTACGAGTTGAACAATCAGAACCTCCCGCGGTTCCCAAACTTGCTGATTCTGAAATCTATAAAAACATGGCTAATTCCGTAGACCAAAGTCATCAAGAAGTTGCTGCTGCACTTGCTCCTAAGGCTCCAAGAGAGGAAAAGGTTACACTTTCAACCAACAACAAGAAACGAGAAGCCCAACTTAAAGTGAAAACTTCCCCTGTTATCGAAGAGCTTGAAGAGGTTGCAGACTCAGTAAACAATCAGAAACCAGAAAATCAAGTTAAAGATAAAGATATTACTACTTCTGAGAAAGAGAAAAATAATGAGAATTCAACAAACAAGAAAAAGAAATAAGTAAAGCTCCTCTACAGTTATAATAAAGGGAATAGTTGAGAAGGTTTAAGGAAGGGCTGCCCAGCTTTGTTGGCAGCTTTTTTTGTTTTCCTTCACCATTCAAATCGTAAGCCTCATTTGTTCAACAAATAAAAAACCTCGATTTTCACTACAGAACTTAGCTAAAGAAGGTGATTATTAATCCACCTATACCACCAATTAAAAACATCCATTTCCAACCAAAGCTAGGTACGACTAATGTTCCAATCTGGGCTGATAGCATTAAACCTAAAGGAAAAATCATCTCATATAGCATAAAAAAACGGCCACGGCCGTGCGCGACCGAGAGTTCATTTATATAGGTAGCTGCAACAGGGACTTCGCCACCTACACCAATTCCCTGAATAAAACGGAATAGTAATAACATTTCAAAGTTACCAGCAAATACACAAGCAATACTCATGACAGACATCAAGAGAACAGTCCATTTTGCGCTAAACACTCGGCCGAAACGTTCAGCTAGCCACCCGAAGAATATAGCGCCTATGGCTTGTCCAAGATAACCTGAGCCAATGAGGATTCCAATTTGACCAGGGTTTAAGTTCCATAGACCAATTAATACAGGTAAAACAAAAGCAAGAGACAATGCATCAAAAGCATCGAAAAAGGTAGCAGAACCCATAATTACACGTGGTTTAACGTGCCAGCGAGAAAACGGTACGCTTTCCATACGTGTAATGAGTTCGGAAGCTCGATTGGATAAACTTGCTTCTTCATTACTCTTAAAACTGGTAGTAGTTCCAGTGAGGTTTTTTTTCATTTGACTATCCATCTCTAAATCCTCCTTATTAGAGGGAATGCTTAAAAAGATTGACTACTGTACTACAAGAAAAACAGAACTTATATTTATGAGCGTTTATTTGAAAGGGTTTACAATCCAACTTTTAAACTATAAAACTCCAGGACCTTGTTAGATTTGTTTTCCTGGAGTCTCAGCATACCATTCACTTATTTTTTGGAATAGAAGTAGTTGATCGGTCGATATACTTCATCTCAAATACTACATCCCTTTTTCTAATCTGTTTTCCTTCCATAAGGTTCATGAGTGTTACGGTCGCTCTTTTGCCAATACCAACTAAGTCTACATGTACCGATGATAAAGACGGGGTTATAAAATCGGAAATAGGAACATCATCGGCCCCGACTACAGATAAATCTTCTGGTACAGATAACCCAATCATAGAAGCTGCTTTAATTACTCCTATCGCTAAATAGTCAGAGGAACAAACAACCCCCGTAATCTTCTTATTATTATTTAAAAACGTTTTCATAGCTTCGGTTGCTTTAAAAACATCAAATTCATCCACTTCTAAAACATTATCAGAAGAATAGTCTAACTCTAATTCTTTTACTCTACTTTTGTAACCATTTAAACACCTTACACTATGCATAGAACTCATAGGACCATTAATCATACCAATATCTTGATGACCTAGATTATAAAGAGCCGTTACAGCCTGTTTGATTCCATCCTCATCATCAGGGCGAACACAAGGGAAGGGGGATTCTTCTAAATAGCTTCCTATAACAACGATTGGTAATCCTACACTTTCGAGCCATTCCAAGCTAAGTTCCTCATGTCGTGGTGAAAAAAGAATGACACCATCTACTGCTTGAGTTTCTAATAATCGCTTTTGCTGTATAGATGTAAATGACATCAACATATTGTAATCCGTTTGGTCCATTGCTTTCGCAACACCTTCTAGAATGGTAGAAAAGAAAGGATTATTAAGGACAAATGAACCCCTCGGCACTACAACCGCAATATTTCCCGTTTTTTGTTTTACTAATCCTCTAGCACCTAGATTAGGCCGATAATTTAATTCTTCAATTACTTCACGTATTCTCTCTGCTGTTTTCTTACCTACCCCAGGTTTCCCACTTAATACTCGTGATACAGACGCTGTAGAAACCCCAGCTTTAGATGCTACATCTTTTATACTTACCGTCACATTGCATACCTCCGTGGATCAAGCTTATAGTTGTCTTTAATTATAAACTATCCCCACCTAATTCTAAATAATAGTGGTTGCAAGGCTTGCAACCACTATAGAGTGTATTATACATTCGCCCCTGTTTCTTTTAATAGGCCTACTTTAAGTAATCCTTGGCGAATTTCTTCTTTTTCTTCTTCTTTTAATGGTAAAACTGGACGTCTAGCTAAGGAGCTACTAATTAACCCACGCTGATACATGGCTTCTTTCATACGTAAATGAGAAGTAGAAGAAGGCTCATCCATTTTATAGACAGCATGCTTAAGTTCGAATATGCGGTCATATACCTTATTAGCAGCTGTTAAGTCTTGATCTTTAACAGCTTGTACTAACTCCGAAATAAGATCTGGAACGAAGCAACCAAATCCAACAAGAGCACCATCAATTCCTTGAACTAATGTAGGAAGTAGATATTCATCATGGCATGTTAAGAGAGAAACATCAGGAGCGTTCTTTTTCAAAGCTCTTACATCTACTTCATATTGTGCAATATCTCTCTGTCCAATTTTAATGGAAACCACGTTTGGAATTTCAGCCATTTCTAACAATTGATTCGTTGTATAAGAGGTTTTTGTCCAAGTTGGGTATTGATGTACGATGATGGAAATGTTAATAGCTTCCGCCACATCTTTAAAAAATTGAACAGGTGATTCTGGTTGCATTCCAAATCGTAACCATGAATGTGGAGGCATAAGGAGAATACCACTACCGCCTGCTTTTTCTACAGCTTGAGCATGTTGAATTGCTTCAATCGTTCCCTCAGCAGATACACCAGAAATAACAGGAATACGACCTTTTAATTCATCCGCAGCAATTCGGACAGCTTCTGCACGCTCTTCAGGTAATAGCGTCATAATTTCTCCTGTATGTCCATTTACAACAATACCATTAACGCCTTCATGATCGGCTACCCATCGAACTAATGAGCGAAAACCCTCTTCGTCAATCGAATAATCATCTTTAAATGGGATAAGAACTGCTGGAAATACGCCACTCCACTTAACCTTATTCTTCATACATCATTTCCCCTTGTTTAGTTATTTTTATAGTAAACGTTTACGTAACTAATCATATATTGAAGGCGCTTTATTGTCAATAATTTTTTTATTTTCTGATAATTTAAGTGGTTTATATTGTTTTAAATACCCTTTTGTAAGGATAAACCTCTAATATTGTAAAATGATGAGGTGTATTTTTTAAAAATCCAAACAATTTCTTAGTAAACGATTACTCAATAAAAAGCACATTTTATCAGGGAGAAGAAAAGGACTTTCAAATACATTGGTAAAGAGAAACAATTGTAAGATAGGTTCAGCTCTAGTTAACATAAAATAAATTCTAGGAAGCGAAAATCCCACTCGATTGAGTGGGATTTTTCAAACTATAACAAAGACTCTCCAGCAATTCCTGGTTTCGTCATTTCAAATGGATTTAATATGACATCCAGCTCTTCCTCTGTTAAGACATCATGTTGTAAGCAAAGCTCTCGAACAGATTTACCTGTTAAAATAGCTTCTCTTGCAATTCTCGCTGCTGTTTCATACCCAAGATGCGGGTTAACAGCTGTAATAATACCAACACTTTTCTCTACATATTCTGTCATACGATCTTCATTGGCTTGGATACCTTTTAGGCAATAGTCAGTAAAGGAACGGAAACCATTGTTCATAATACTAATGGATTGAAGTAAGTTAAAGACAAGGACAGGTTCCATCACATTAAGTTCAAGTTGACCGGCTTCAGAAGCTAAACAAATCGTATTATCATTTCCGATGACTTGGAATGCAATCTGGTTAATAAGCTCCGGCATAACAGGATTCACTTTTCCAGGCATAATTGATGAACCAGGCTGACGTGCCGGTAAATTAATTTCATTTAATCCTGCTCGAGGTCCAGATGCCATTAAACGAAGATCATTTGCAATTTTAGACATATTCATCATACATACTTTAAGGGCTGCTGACACTTCTGTGTAAGCATCTGTGTTTTGCGTTGCATCTACGAGATGGTCTGATGTCACTAAAGGTAACTCACTAATACGTGCTAAATGTTGAACAACCGATTCAATGTACTTTGGATTCGCATTTAATCCTGTCCCCACGGCCGTTGCCCCCATATTTACTTCATAAAGATGTTGACGAGATTGTTTAATTCTCTTCATATCTCGCTCAAGCACACGACTATAGGCTTCAAACTCTTGACCAAGTCGAATCGGTACGGCATCTTGAAGGTGTGTGCGTCCCATTTTAATAATAGAGTCAAATTCAACGGCTTTTTTCTTGAACTCTATATGCATATATTCCATTGTTGTTAAAAGCTTCTCCAGCATTTTCAAGGTTGAGATATGAATAGCCGTTGGAAAAACATCGTTTGTGGACTGAGACATATTCACATGAGAGTTCGGACTTAAATGAATATACTCTCCTTTTCGATGACCTAAAATTTCAAGCGCTCTATTTCCAATGACTTCGTTTGCGTTCATATTCATTGAGGTTCCTGCTCCACCTTGAATGGGATCGACAATGAACTGATCATGCCATTTTCCTTCCAACACTTCATCTGCTGCTTGAACAATGGCCTTTCCAAGCCCTTCATAAAGACGCTTTACATCCATATTCGCGAGTGCTGCTGACTTCTTTACTATTGCTAGTGCTTTAATCATCTCTTCATGGATTTTATATCCTGTGATCGGAAAGTTCTCTGACGCCCGAAGTGTTTGAATGCCATAGTATGCTGTACCTAATACTTCTTTTGTGCCTAAAAAATCTTTTTCAAATCGCACTTCTTCTTTCATTTCTTTTTGCTTTTCCATGTTGTTCTCTCCTTATGCTACATGTGTTTTTTTTAGGGATGCTGTGTAACGTTTTGCTTTTTCTTGATCAAATCCGCCTTCCCACTTCGACATGACAATGGAGGCTAGAGCATTTCCCACTACATTTACAGAGGTACGAAGCATATCTAAAATACGATCAATACCGGCTATAAAAGCCATACCTTCTAATGGTAGTCCCATGGAGCTTAGTGTCGTTAACACTACAACAAATGAAGCCCCAGTAACACCAGCCATTCCTTTAGAAGTCAACATTAAGACTAATAAAAGGGTGATTTGCTCCCCTAGAGATAAATGAATGCCATACATTTGGGCAATAAATACAGCTGCAATAGCTTGATAGATAGATGACCCATCTAAATTAAACGTGTATCCTGTTGGAATAACGAAAGAAGTGACAGCTTTGGGACACCCAAACTTCTCCATTTTTTCTATTAACCTAGGAAGTACAGCCTCGGAACTAGCCGTTGTAAAAGCCAGGATTAATTCATCTTTTAAAATTCTCATCATGACAAAGATATTTACACCTACTATCTTCGCAATGAATCCTAATATAACGAATACGAAAAAGAACATCGTTAAATAGATGACAAGTACCAATTTCCCTAAAGGAACAAGAGAGCCAATGCCAAACTTTGCTACATTCACTCCAATTAAAGCAAATACACCGAAAGGAGCAAACTTCATAACTAAGTTTGTAATCCAAAACATAGCTTCTAATATTCCATCAAAAAAACTTAGCACAGGCTTTCCTTTTTCTCCAACAACAGCGACTCCTATACCTAATAACACAGAGAAAAAGACAATAGCTAATAAATCACCTTCTGCTAGAGATTGAAAGATATTACTGGGAATAATATGAACAAATTGGTCCGCAATACTTACATCTTCTTTTGATTGAGCCGTCTCTTCATAAGTAGATATGTTACTTTTTTCGAGATTTCCCATATCAATACCCGTACCTGGGTGGAATAGGTTTGCTGCTAATAGCCCTACAGCCAGAGCAATGGTAGTAACAATCTCAAAGTACAGAATAGTTTTCCCACCCAATTTTCCTAATTTTTTTATATCTCCTACCCCTGCAATTGAAACAACTAGAGCAGCTATAACTATAGGTATAACAATCATTTTAATTAAATGAAGAAAGATATCTCCAATTGGCTGGAGAATAGCCGTTGCTGTTTCATTACCATAAAAAAATGCTCCTACAGCAATTCCTAAAGCAAGTCCAATAAATATTTGTGTGGCTAAGCCAAACTTTTTCATTTAAATTCCTCCTTATGTTAGTTGCCTATTGTTAACGCTTTCATTATTAAGGATATTCTTAGTTTATAATCAGTCCTACTAAAACCTACTAAAACCTACAAGAGCAAATGAGAAAATAAAAAATCTCAGTCAAAACCCTTTCCTCTTTTTTATCATTTCAGTACAATGTGTTATGTTTTTATATAGGGCCTGAGGAGGGACAGTATTGAAAGAACGTATATGGATTTTACTATTGATGATGATTGCGGTGCCTCTTGCGGGTGAATTTAATTTTTATCCATTCGACGATACATTCAGAGTCAGTTTGGGCACGCCAGTCTTTTTCTTGTTTTTGCTGTGGAAGAGAGGAATTCATCCGAATATTTTAGGCATTTTAACAGGGATGAGTGTGTTTGTTTTTCGTTTTTTGCTAGCTGTTGGGATACAAGACATATCTGTTGAGGAAGCGATGTATCTTCATTTTCCTGCCTTTTTCTATTACGTCATGTACGCATTCGTATTTCATTGGACGAAATTGAACGAACGGCACGATCAACCGTTTGTGATTGGGTTTTTAGGGGTAATGATCGAACTTTTTGCAAGCGGATCGGAAATGGCGATTCGTTCTTTCTTGGCAAATCAGGACATATCCTTGCTTGCCATTGAAGAACTCTTTTTCATCGCCTTTATTCGAAGCTTTTTCGTTCTCGGCTTTTTTAATATTTTCAAGTTGAGAGAAGCAAAATTTGCAGAAGAAGAGCAGCGCAGGCAAAAGGAGAAAATGCTACTTTTCATTTCAAATTTGTATGAAGAATCGGTTCAATTGAAGAAAACGATGCAAAATGCGGAAGAAATCACCCGTATGTGTTACGCTTTTTATCGCCTGTTAAAATCAGGGGAGAACAACGGCCGTGATGCGCAAACGGCGCTGCAGATTGCCGGTCTCGTGCATGAGATCAAAAAGGATAACCAACGGATTTATGCGGGGGTTTCGGAACTCATGTCTTCCGAAAACCTGCAGGATTATATGAATATCGAACAGCTCGGTAACATCATGTTCGTGTCCAATAGACGATATGCAGAGGCCCTTCACAAAGATGTTTCATTTTCCTTGCATGTAGATGGGGACCATCCCCCCTACCATGTATATATGGTATTATCATTAATCAATAATTTGTTGGCCAATGCCGTGGAAGCCATTAAAAAAGAGGGATACATATCGCTACATGTGAAAAGGAAAGATCAATTCGTGGAGTTTTGCGTCAGTGACAATGGCCCCGGCATTGCACCGAAGCTCAAGGAAGTCATTTTCACAGAAGGATTTACAACAAAATTTGATTCGGTGGGAAATCCTTCGACGGGTATCGGTTTATCGTATGTGAAACAAACTGTTGAAAAATGGGGAGGACATATCAGGCTTATGGATAACTATAAAGAAACCGCATTCATCGTAGAACTTCCGATAAATGCGATGATAGAGAAAGGGTTAACGAGATGAATTATTTCATTATAGATGACGATCCTGCTATTCGAGCAATGCTGACAGATATGATTGAAGACGAAGATTTAGGAAATGTGGTCGGAGAAGTGGAGGACGGATCACTAGTGGATAATGGCTTGTTATCTTTAAAAAAAGTAGACGTTGTCTTAATTGATTTGCTCATGCCAATAAGGGATGGGATTGAAACAATCCGAGCTCTTGCTGATGAATTCAAAGGAAAGTTTGTGATGATTTCACAAGTGGAAGCGAAGGAATTGATTGGAGAGACGTATAGTTTAGGGGCGGAATACTACATTACAAAACCACTGAACCACCTTGAAATTACAAGCATATTAAAAAAGGTAAACAAGCGAA
>Ga0268252_1000797_pt1 | contig 19578 bp, 11 predicted proteins | sample AgamicMgSfrz_FD_200244 | JGI IMG/M metagenome (GOLD analysis project Ga0268252, IMG submission 200244) | Agave microbial communities from Guanajuato, Mexico - Mg.Sf.rz (v2) (version 3) | ecosystem: Host-associated > Plants > Phyllosphere > Phylloplane/Leaf | place: Guanajuato, Mexico | collected... | reverse complement strand
TCGAAATCCGGGTCCATCGGATCGGACAGCGCCGAATGCCGATGCAGGACGTTGAGGTTCAGCTGATTCGGCCACCAGTCCTTGTTCGTCGTGCCGCTGCCTGCGGTGTGGTTGAACGGGCACTTCGATGGGTTCGACATGGGCATTCTCCTTGGATGAGCGATGTTGCGTGGGTTCAGTGCCGCTGGTACTTCAACAGCGGGCGTCCGTTCAGCGGCTGCGTGGCGCGCGCGTTGTGCGAGTAGTGCCGCGTGAACGCGTCGATGTCGGCCGCGGACAGTTCCATCGTGTCCTGCAGCACATACCATTCGACGTTCTCGGTGAGCGGAGGCGTCGTCAGCGAGCCGAGGTAGTGGTAATAGCTGTCGAGATCGTCCGGCATCAGCGCCGCGACGTCGAACGACGCCAGCGGCGACGCGACGCCGCGCCGCGCCGCGCGCACGATCGACGCGAACTGCGCGTTTTCGTCGCCGTTGCGATACAGCACCGCGACGACGGCAAGCCGGCCGTCCTGCGCGCGGAACACGAAATGGCCTTCGAGCGGATAACGCCGGCCGTCGATCGTGTGCTCGGCCGGCGCGTGGAAGTGCGCCTGAAGCAGCCGGAAGTGACGGCCGCGGATGATCACGTCGCTTTGCTTCGGCACGACCTGCACGGTGTGGCCGTTGTCCACGACGGTCGCGCCGCCCGTGGCGACGTGCACGACGATCGCGTCGTTCACGCCGGGCATGCGTTCGGCCTGCACGACGGTGCCCGACCGGATGTCGATCGGCGATTGCGAATCGCCCGACTCGATCTGCCAGGCCTGCTGATGCGCGTAATCGAAGTCGCGCTGGTCCTGCGTCGGTGCGGCGGCGGCCGCGGTCGCGCCGCTCGCGATTGCTGCGGCGAACAGCGGCAGCGCCGCGCGCCGGACTGCCGTGACGACCTGCGTCAGGTTGATTCGATGATTCAAACGGGATCCTCGATACGGGAAGATGAAAGGAAATCGCTCGCGGCCGGCGCGAGATGCATGCGCGACCGAAAGCCGGGATTAATTCATTATTCGTGTCGGTCCGATGCGTTCCAATCAGACTCGTCTGATTCAAGCGCCATTCATGCGGCACGTCGCGATTCGTGTGGATCGTGCGGATCGAGCGTGCGACGCAAACGTGCGCCGATGTAGGACCAGGCCGATTGTGTCGTCGTCTGCGTCTGCCCACAATGTGCCGGTCGAACGGTTGCATGGTGATCCGTTCGATACCTCGTATCCGAAGCTCGTCTTCGTTCCGAACGCCGCCCGAGGTGGGGCGGCGTCCTTTTTCCGTGTTCGACGCACGGCAACGAACGTGGCGCGCCGCCGGCAGACAGGGAATACGCCCGACGTCGTCGGCGATTCCGATACACCCTCGAGCGCGCGACGCCGTCGGCGCCATCGCGTTTCATCGTTCATACGCGCAGCCTTCGTGCGCGGTCAATTATCAAGGACTCCATCATGAAGACTCGTATTCAAGCCATTCCCGCCCTGATCGCACTCGTCTGCGCCACCGGCATGACGGGCGCGGTCGCCGCCGAAGCCGGCGCGGCCCCGCTGCCGAAAGGCATCGTCGCGGTCGTGAACAACGCGCCGATCGTACAGAGCGACGTGGACACCATCGTGAAGGCGTCGGGCCAGCCCGATACGCCGGCGTTGCGCGATGCGGTGAAGCGCGACCTGATCGTGCGGCAACTGATCGAGCAGGCGGCCGACAAGGCGAACTATGGCAGCCGGCCCGAAGTCCAGGGCATCGTGTCGCGCGCGCGTGCGAGCGCGGCGGCCGATTTGTATCTGCGCGATGCGTTGGGCGCGCAGCGCGTGACCGATGCACAGGTGAAGGCGCGCTACGACTACATCGTCGCGAATGCCGCGCAGTTCGAATACCGCGCGCAAGTGGTGGCCGTGGCCGATGCCGCGAAGGCGAATGCGGTGGCTGCCGAGCTGAAGCAGGGCGCGGCCTTCGACGCGGTCGCGAAGAAGTACAACACGACCGCGAACGCTGGCGTGGCGGAGTGGAGCGAACTGAAGACGCCGCTTGCCGAAGGCCACACGGCCGGGCTGCCGATGCCGCTCGCGCAGGCCATGACGTCGCTGAAGCCGGGCGCGGTGTCGGGCCCGGTGCAGATCGGCAATGCGTATGCGTTCGTGAAGCTCGCCGACAAGCGCCCGGTGGTCGTGCCGAGCTTCGACAAGGCCAAGCCGGTGCTGCGACAGCAACTGGAGCAGCAGGCGCGACAAAGCGCGATGGCCGCGCTCGTCGACAAGCTGGCCGCGCAGGCGACGATCGAGCAATAACCGGCGCGGACAAAACGAGGCTCGGCGGGCTGTGAGCCCGCCGAGTCCTTTTTTCTTCCGTGCGTCGTTTCGCCGGCGATCGGCCGCCTTTTCCCGCCACCGGAACCATGCCGGGCGCCAACCGCAACGACGTCATCCCACTGCGGTTTCCGCTTCGACGTGAATCATGAAGGCCACGGGCCCGGCGACGCGCGTCGCGTCGAGTGCGAGTTCGACGATCGCGGGCGTCGGTCCGCTGCAATCGATCGACGCCATCTCCATCCGGTCGAACCATGCGCAGTGCGCGACTTCCGCGGACGGGCGCGCTCGCGCGTGCGCATCGAGATCCGCCAGGAACACGTGATGCAGCTTGTGCTTGCCGGCCGCGCGAAACAGGTAGCGCAGGTTCCGGCAGACGAGCCCGGTTTCTTCCGCGAGTTCGCGGCGCGCGGCGTCGCTCAGCGATTCGCCCGGTTTGGGCAGGCCGCCGGGTAGTGTCCAGCGGGCGTGCGGTCGGGCGACCAGCAGAATCCGGTCGCCGCGCCGGCACAGGACGGTGGCGCGTTGTTTCATGATGGTGTCGTCCGATTGCGTGCGGCGAATGCCGCGGTTGGGAAAAAACGTCGCTTCGGGGAAGCGGCGTCAGGACGTTCGTGTCGAGACGTTCGCGATGCGAGGGCGTGGCGGGCGTCGTGCCGGTTGCGGCGGACAGCCGTGCGCCGTGACGCGTTCCACTTTATGGACACGCTGTCGGCCGCTCAATCGGCCCAGTCTTAAAAGCGTCGATGGATGACGCCTGGCGCGCCGCCGGCCGGGAAGCGGGCCGCACAGCTCCGGCGCGCCGTGTAGGCCTGGTCCGATTCCTTCGCCCCGCCGCCGGACAATAAGACCCGTCCGATAGAGATTCGCGTCCGACTCGCCTGTAATACGCAGCATCCGCGGATATCAAGCGGCATAAACTGGCGATGGAGGACAATCGATGAGTGATGCAGATAATGTGGTCAAGGGCGCGGTGGTCAGCACGATCGCGAGCGCGGCGACCGTCGCGCTCGTGCACTTCGTGATCGAGGCCGGCACGCGCTGGAGCGCCGGCGGCCTGGCGGTGACGCTGATCTCGGCGGTGCTGATGGCATTCGTGCTGCTCGTGCCGCCTGCGTTCGCCGCATGGCGCAACCGGATGGACGCAATCGATCCCTTCTTCGAGCCCGAGGCGTTGAAGCCGATCCTGCAAGGCCGTGCGGTGGGTATCGTGCTCGGCATCGTATTCGGCATTTCGGTCGTGACGGGCTGGCAATGATGGCGACGAACGCGCCCACCCTGCTTGCGGCGGACCCGGCCGTGCGCCCGACCGTCCAGGTCATTTCGCTGCGCCGCAGCCACGCGCGCCGGCACGCGTTCCGCGCGAACAACCCGCATCTGGATTTCGAATTCGTCGACGCGATCGACGGACACGCGCTCTCGGACGCCGCGATCGCGGCATCCGGCCTGTTCGCCCCCGGGCTGCCGTACACGCGTGGTGCGTTCGGCATCGCGATGACCACGCATCGCCTGTGGAGTGACATCGCATCGGGCAGCGAGCGGGTAACGATCGCCGAGGACGATGCGATCTTCCGGCCCGATTTCCACGACGCCACGCTGCAATTCCTGCGCGACAATCGCGGCCGGCACGATTTCATCGCATGGGGCTACAACTTCGATTCGATCCTGCGCGGTTCGATCTTCAACAGCCGCGCGCCGGTGACGATGCACTTCGACGAAGCGGCGCTCGACGATGCGATCGGCGATTTCCGGAACGACCGCAGCCCGGTGCTGGTGATGAACCTGCTCGAGTTCTACGGGATCTGTGCGTACACGATCTCGCCGGCCGGCGCGCGCTTCCTGCTCGATCGCTGCTTTCCGCTGCGGCCGGAGACGCTGTACTCGTACGGGCTGGGCCGGACGCTCGACAACTACGGCATCGACATCGTGATGAACAAGTTCTACGGCGCGATGCGCAGCGCGGCCACCTTTCCGCCGCTCGCCGTGACGATGAATGCACGCGAGACGTCGACGATTCAGGCCTGACCCGATCGGGCGCGACAACCGGCGACGTTGAATCGAAAGGGACGCCTGCCTCGTACGTGCACCGGCACGCTTCGGCTGCCGCCCCGTTCGCCGTTGCGCGACGCGCGGTCAGACCGTCGCCGTGATGCCGGCCGGGCCCGATTCTCCCGCCGCCCGCACCACGATTTCCACATGCTGGCCAAACGCCGCCAGCGTCAGCATCAGCTGATCCAGCGAAACGTTCCTGAGCCGCTCGCGCTGCTCGGGCGTGACCACCGGCCGGGCCATTTCCGCGAGCGCTGCGGCGTCTTCGTCACTCAGGCCGCGCGACGCAATCAGCGCGTTGAGTTTCAGCGCAAGGACGGACTTGGCCTCCAGCTCCCCGACGTCGTAGAAATCGAAATCGGCCGGCACGGCGCCGGTGTAATCATCCTGATCGTCGTAATTCATCGTGCTTCTCCCGTGATCGCCGAACACTGCGCGGCATCGAGCGGCGTAATCACCAGCCGCCGGTGCGATACCTCGATCCGCAGCGGTTGCTCGGGCGCGAAGCCCGCCGCCTCGATCCATCGTCCGGACAGCTTCATCCACACATGCATGACGGGCGGCGCCCTGTCGGCGAGCCGGAGATGCGGAACGACGCGGCAAGAGCGAATGGATGTTTGCGTGTTGACGAAGCAGTCCCGGAAACGAATGGGTGCGCTATGATTCGCGTCAGCCATGGTCAACTCCTCTGTTGAGTTGGTGGTGGTCAGCGGCCTGCGGGTGTTTTACCCACCCGCAGGCCGCGCTCGTCGACGCGGCGGATGTCGATCGTTACTTCATCCAGGCGAGAACGTGCAACTACTTTAGCCAAGATTGAACGGCCGCGGGCAAGGGGTGCGCGCGTTCTAAGCCGCGTTGACCATCAGGCCAGTGCCTCGCGTCCTTGCTGCTCAACGATTTCGCGGCGGCTGCGTCGGCTGGCCGATTCGTCGTTTCTTCACCGATGTGTTGAAAAGCGTGTCGATCGACCGCGTCGACGCACCCTGACGAGCCGATTTCGTCGACGGGAAAGAATCCCATCGCGAATCGGTTCAGTCCTATTGGATGCAGGGGCCGGCCACGTTAAGCTTGATTTGCGCGGTGCCGTGGCATGGATTCGACGGCGGTCGCTGGGCCCGGCCGTTGCGCGAAGCTACGTTGGTTGTAGCACTACTCCTCACGCTGCCTTATGCGAGCGTCGAATCCCCGCCGGCGGTTGCCGCGCACTTCCTCCGCTCATCGTTCAGATGACGCGAAGCGAGCCGTCCTCCCGCTTCGCGCCTCCTTCATGCTCCATGCTTTGCCCCGGCCGCAAGCGGATCGCCACGCTGCTGCGCGTGGTCGCCGGCGCGCCGCGCGAGCGCGGCTTGCGCGCAATTGCGGTATTGCTCGAACTCCCGCGCGAACGCCACCGCGTCGCCGGCCAGCGCCAGCGCTTCCAGCGACGCGCAGAGGCCTGACACGTCGCGCTCGCCGATCATCGCGAACGCGCCGCGCATGCTGTGAATCTCCGCGCGCGCGGCCTTCAGGTCGCCGTATTCGAGCGCGCGCACGATCGCGGCATTGGCCCGGTTCGTCGCATCGACCAGCGCCGCGCGCAGGTCGCGCGGCAGCGGCCCGCGCGTGCTCGCGGGCGCCGCCGCGATCGCGCGGCCCGGCCGCCACGGGCCCGTGTATTTCGCGATCGCCTGTTCGAGCGAGCGCAGCGACGTCGGCTTCGTGACGATCTCGTCGATGCCGGCTTCCTTCGACAACCGCAACTCGTCCGGCTCCGCATGCGCGGTCACGGCCAGGATCGGCAGCGCGCGGCCGCGTTCGCGCAGCATCCGGGCGAGCGCATAGCCGTCGAGGCCCGGCATGTTGAGGTCGGTCATCACGATCGCGTAGTCGTGCCGCTCGACGAGATCGAGCGCTTGCGCCACGCTCGACGCCACGTCGGCGCGATAGCCGAGCACGTCGAGCTGGTCGTGCACGAGCGAGCGGTTGACCGGGTTGTCGTCGACGAACAGCACGCGCAGGTCCGGCGTGTCGCCGCCGGCCGGCGCCGGCTGCATCCCGTGCTGATGATCGAGCGGCAGCGGCAGCGACACGACGAAGGTCGAGCCGACGTTCGGCACGCTGTCCACGGCGATGCGCCCGCCCATCGATTCCGCGAGCCTGTTGCTCAGCGGCAGGCCGATGCCCGTGCCGCCGAAGCGGCGCGCGATCGATTCGTCGGCCTGCGCGAACGGCTCGAACACGCGTTCAAGCTGCGCGGGCGTCATGCCGATGCCGGAATCGCTGACGCGGATCATCACCGGCGTGCCGTCGGCCACCGGCGCCGTCACGGACAGCGCGACCGCGCCGCGATCGGTGAACTTGATCGCGTTGCTGACGAGATTGACGACAATCTGCCGCACCCGCAGCGGATCGCCGACATACGGCCGCGCCGCCTGCGCATCGACGTCCACGCGCAGCGCGACGCCTTTCGCGCGCGCGACCGGCTCGAACAGCTCGGCGATGTCGCGCGCCAGCTCGTCGATGCGGAAGCTGGTCGCCTCGAGCGTCATCCGGTCGGCTTCGATCTTGGTCATGTCGAGCACGTTGTTCAGCATGTCGAGCAGCATCCGCGCCGCCGACGTGACCGCGTGCAGTCGCGACTTCTCGCGATTGCGGTCGGGCGCCTTGTCGAGCAGTTCGAGGTTGCCGAGCATCGCGTTCAGCGGCGTGCGGATCTCGTGGCTGATCGTCGCCAGGAACGTCGATTTCGCGCGGTTCGCGCTGTCGAGCGCGCGCTCGGTGTCGGCGCGCGTCGTGATGTCGGAGAAGCCGCACAGCAGCGTGTCCTTGCCGCGGTAGCGCACGCGCACGAAGTTGACGAGCAGGTCGCGCGCGCGGCCGTCGTCGAGCGTCACCGGGAATTCCACGTCGAGCTGCACCGGCGCGCTGCCCGCGCCCTGCCGGTAGCGCGCGAGCAGGCGCTCGTGCAGCGGCGGCGCGCCGGCCGCGCTTTCGTACAGCTCGTGCATCCGGTTGCGCAGCAGCACCGCGTCGGTGTCGAGCGACACGAGCACGATGCCGAACGGCGACGTCGCGATGATCGCGCGGCTCATTTCGTCGGTCTCGAATACGCGACGCGAGCGGCGGAACACCGGCGCGAACACCTTCAGGTCGAACGCGATCACGAGCGCCCACAGCACGGCCAGGATCAGCACGGCCACGCCGGTTTCGCGCACGATCGTCGGCCAGATCGCGATCGCGATCGTGCGCCACGAATACGCATAGACGATCGCGAAGCCCGTGTCGGCGATCCGGTCGCTGATCGTGAACACGCCGTGCAGATAGCTTTCGTCGAAGCGGTCGAGGCCGCGCCGCCAGCCGTTCTCGGCGAGCGCGTGGCGCATCAGCGCGGCGCCGTCGATCGACGCGCGCGTGCGGTCCTCGTCCAGCAGCACGCGGCCGGCCTGGTCGACCAGCATCACCACCGCGTCTTCCGGCGCCTGCTTCAGGCGATCGTCGAGCACGTTCACGTCGAGATCGCTGACGAAGGTCATGAAGTGCCGCGGGCCGTCGAACGCCGGCTCGACGAGGCGGAACACCTTCTTGCCGGTGAGCGGGTCGATCGCAGGCGGTTCCCACGCGATGCGTCGCGTCGCGCGCCAGTAGCGCGCGACGGCCGGGTTCGACCAGTCGGCCACGTTGAACGCGAGGCGGTCGATCAGCGCGCGGGTGTCGGCCACGCCGATGCGCTCGAGCACGTCGCGATACGGCATCGACGGCGGCGGCGTGATCGCGAGCACGTTGCGGTCGGGGCTGTACGCGTAACCCGACAGCGGCATCCCCGATTGCCGTTCGGCGGCCGCCACCGAGATCGTCAGCCGCTCCATCAGTTGAACGTATTCGTCGGTTTCACTGCCGGCCAGTGCGTCGGGCGCCACGGCGACGAAGATCTCGCTCACGTTGCGCAACGGCGACAGCACGACGTGGCCGTCGCCCGCGAGCGCCTCGGCCGCGCCGCGCGAATGGCGCGGATGGCTGTTCCACAGCAGCTCCGCGTTGATCACCGAGCGCCGCACCGACGCCTGTTTCGCGTCGATCTCGAGTTCGACGAGCGCCTTGTGCGTGGCGAACAGCTCGCGCCGCTTCGCGATGTAGTCGCGCACCGAGCCGTCGAGCAGCACGCTCGTCGCGAACAGGATCACGAGCGACAGCACCGCGGCCCCGCCGTACAGCGTGAAGCGCTGGTAGCGATGCAGCAGGCTCAGGTCGCGCGCTTCGCCGTCGATCGACGCGAACGGCGCGCTGGCGTCCGCCGGGGACGCGAACAGGTTGCGGATGGGCATGGGACGAATACCGTGAAATCAATGCGCGAATCGAGGGCCGCGCGCGATGCGGACGGCGAGAGCCGTCGGCGCACCGCGCGCGTAGCGATATCCGTAAGCCGTGTGGGATGGCAGGCGATTGCACTGCCGGCTCGGGGAACGAGCCAATTATCGTGATGGCAGGGACGCCGGTATGTAGGGCAGTCCGAAGCAATTCGGCGACGGCGGTAGGACTAGTCCTAATTTTCGATGCGAGCCTGCGCGCTGCGTTTATACGGCGCGAGCGGTGCGCATGTCAAACCATCACGTGTTTCGGCGGCGTGCCATGTCGCGTTTTCCTCGCGAAAGTGTCAGGTATCGTCATATTAGGACCAGTCTGAGTAAATAAGTTTTGTCGCGTCTGGCTGTCTGATTATCGAAAGGCGTTGCGAAAAATATATTGGCTCACGTAGCTCGAATTTCGTCTCACACTTTCGTATAGAGGCAATCAACGTGAACAAGACATACCGCACCGTCTGGAATCCGACGACGGGTACATGGGTCGCGGCGGCCGAAACGGCGCGCGCGCGAAAGAAATCGAACTCGACGATGCGTTCGTCGGTAACAGCCGCGGTCGCGGTCATGGCGGGTGTTGGCGGCGGCGGGTTTGCGGTCGAAGCCGGCGCGCAGACGGCCGCGAACGGGAATGGCGCGTTGGCGCTGTGCGGGGCCACGACGGGCATCGCTTACGGATCGGGATACACAGCCGGTACGTCGCTGAGCGGTTGTAACTCGACGGCAAACAACGATTTGTATCAGGGGCGCCTGCCGTCGTTCGGTCTGTTCAACAGTTCCACGGCTACGGGCACGACCGTGGGCCCTGCGACGCTCGCGACCGCAGCCGGTGTCAGCGGCAGCAAGGACGGCCATCTCGTGCTGCTTGGCGGCAGCGGCGTGCACGTCACCGGCCCGGCGGATTTTGCCAACAACGTCAGCATGACGAATAACCGCATCCAGAATCTGGCCGCCGGCACGGCGGGCACGGATGCGGTCAACGTGAATCAGTTGAACGCCGCCATCGCGGCGACGGATGACAGGTTCGTGGCTATCCACACCGGGACGTATGCGGCCGACGCGCCCGCCAGCGCCGGTGCCGCCGGCTCCGCTAACAGTGCAACCGCGATCGGCGCAAACGCTAGCGCCACTGCCGTATCTGCCGTCGCGCTCGGCGGCAATACGGTGGCCAACGCAAACAACGGGGTGGCGCTCGGCACGCTCGCGCGCGCAACTGCCGCCGAAACGACGGCGGTTGGCGTAGGGGCAGCGGCTACCGGACAGAACTCGTCGGCGTTGGGGCGTGGCGCGGCTGCGAGCGGCAACAACTCCACCGCTGTCGGGACATTCGCATCCGCAGCCGGCGTCGGAAACCTCGCGGTCGGCAGCGGAGCCGCCGTCGCGCAGACCGGCCGGTTTGTCCCGTCGAACATGATTGCAATCGGAACGGGCGCCCGGGCGGTCGACGGCGACGTGACCGGCGCGAATGGCTCGATTGCGATCGGCAACAGCACGACGGCTGCTGGTACCGGCTCGACCGTGATCGGTGCGAACGCGAGACATTCGGGGTCCGGTGCAACGGTCCTCGGTGGGGGAGCCAGTGCGATGGGTGGCGGAGCCGGGATCGCGGTGGGCTACGGTGCGATGGCGTCGGGAAGCTCCGGTGTTTCGGTGGGTACCAATTCGACGGCCAGCGCGGCTTCGTCGATTGCGTTGGGCACCAATAGTGTGGCGAATCGCGCCAATGCCGTTTCCGTCGGATCGACGGAGCTGCAACGTCAGATCACGAACGTCGCCGCAGGCACAGCGGGTACGGATGCAGTGAACGTCACTCAGTTGAACGCAGCGATCGCGGCTGCTGACGACCCCTACGTGAATGTCAGAGCAGGTACGTACGCCCCGGCGGTAGCGGCGCAGGCAGGCAATAGCGCGACAGCAATTGGCGCGAACGCGAGTGCCACCGGGATTTCGGCGATCGCGCTCGGTGGCAGTTCGATGGCATCCGCTGACAATGCGGTGGCGCTCGGCACGCTCGCGACAGCGACAGGCGTCAACTCCGTTGCGGCGGGTGTGAATTCGCACGCCAACGCGAACAATACGGTTGCACTTGGTTCCCTCGCCAACGCTGGCGAGGTCAATGCCACCGCGGTGGGCAATGGTGCCAATGCATCGGCTAGAAACGCGATAGCACTCGGCCAGAGTTCGTCTGCAGGTGGTGCGGCGGCGATCGGCATCGGCTTCCGTTCGAATGCACAGGCGGATAACTCCGTCGCGCTCGGCGTGGATTCCGTCGCGAATCGCAACAATACGGTTTCCGTCGGTTCGGCCACGTTGCAGCGCCAGATCACGAACGTCGCGGCCGGCACGGACGGGACCGATGCGGTGAACGTCGACCAGTTGAAGAAGTATGTGGCCGACAACGCGGGCACTGCGAACCCGCTGGCTGTGGCATACGACGACGATACGAAGGGCAAGGTCACGCTGGCGGGCGGCACGGACGGCACGACGTTGTCGAACGTGAAGGCCGGTGTTGCGGACAAGGACGCGGTGAACGTGGCCCAGCTGAAGGGCTCGGGCCTGATCGGCGACGATGGCAAGGCGATCGCCGCGGTGACGTACGACCGTAATACGGACGGCACGCCGAACTACCGTTCGGTGACGCTGGGTGACGGCACGAACCCGACGCAACTGAAGCACGTTGCGAACGCAACCGAAGACAGCGATGCGCTGAACCTTGGTCAGTTGAAGGACTCGGGCCTGGTTGGCGACGACGGCAGCGGCAACCTGACGTCGCTGGCAGTGACGTACGACAGCGCGACGAAGGACAAGGTCACGCTGGGCGGCGGCACGGATGGCACGACGCTGTCGAACGTGAAGGCCGGTGTTGCCGACAAGGACGCAGTGAACGTGAGCCAGCTGAAGGGCTCGGGCCTGATCGGCGACGATGGCAAGGCGATCGCCGCGGTGACGTACGACCGCAATACGGACGGCACGCCGAACCTCGGTTCGGTGACGCTGGCCGGCGGCGCGGATGGCACGACGCTGAAGAACGTGAAGGCAGGCGTTGCGGACAAGGACGCGGTGAACGTGAGCCAGTTGAAGGGCTCGGGCCTGATCGGCGACGACGGCAGCGCGATCGCCGCGGTGACGTACGACAGCGCGACGAAGGACAAGGTCACGCTGGCCGGCGGCACGAACGGCACGACGTTGTCGAACGTGAAGGCTGGCGTTGCGGACAAGGACGCGGTGAACGTGGCCCAGTTGAAGGGCTCGGGCCTGATCGGCGATGACGGCAGCCCGATCGCCGCGGTGACGTACAACCGTAACGCGGACGGCACGCCGAACTACAACGCGGTGACGCTGGGCGGCGGCAAGTCCGCCGGCCCGGTCACGCTGTCGAACGTGGCGGCGGGCGTCGCGGCGACCGACGCGGTCAACGTGCAGCAGTTGCAGCAGACCGTGGTCAACGGCAACCCGTATATCGGCGGGCGTGGCACGGGCGTCGCCGCGCAGGCGACCGGCCTCAATGCGATCGCGCTGGGCCTCGGCTCGGTGGCGGACGAGATCCGCACGGTTTCGGTGGGTAACAGCGCAACGGGCCTGCAACGTCGAATCACGAACGTGCAGAACGGCGAGGCCGACAGCGATGCGGCGACCGTCGGTCAGGTCAACGACCTGATGGGCGTTGCGTCGACGAACGCGAAGGCCGCCATCGACAACGTCAGCACGACGACCCAGCAGGCGATCCAGGACGTGAACAGCCGACTGGATGCGATTGGCACGCTCGCGGGCACGGACCCGTACGTTCAGGTCGACGGCCTCGGCGACGGCAGCGACAACGCATTCGTTCGTCCGGGCACGTTTGGCGTGGCGATTGGCGCGGAAGCTAGCGCGACCGGCGATACGTCGATCGCGATCGGCGCGCAGTCGAGCGCAGCCGGCTCCGGTGCGGTCGCGCTCGGCGGGGGTGCATCGGCAGCGGGTACGGGCGCCGTCGCATTGGGACACGGCGCGGCAATCGGTACGAACGCGCTCGCGCTGGGCAACGGCGCGAGCGCTTCGGGCAACAACGCTATCGCCGAGGGCTTCAACGCACGAGCGACGGGCGTCAACGGCGTCGCACTCGGCAATACGGCGCGGGCCAATGCGGCTGATTCCCTGGCCTTCGGTACGAGTGCCCAGGTCGATCCGCTCGCCACGAACTCGATCGCCATCGGCCGCCAGTCCAGCGTCACGGGCACGGCGCTGAACTCGGTCGCACTGGGCGCGAGCTCGGTGGCGGATCGACTGAACTCGGTCTCGGTGGGTTCGACGGGGCAGCAGCGTCAGATCATTTATGTCGCGCGCGGTACGGCCAACACCGATGCGGTGAACGTGAGCCAGTTGAAGGAGGCCGTGGCGGCCTTTGGCGGCAATGCGGCGGTCGGCGCGGACGGTTCCATCGTGAATCCGACGTACACCATCGGCGGCACCACCTATCGCAACGTGGGCGATGCGCTCGATGCGCTGGCCAATCTTGGCGGTGGCGGCGGCACGGACCCGCTGGCGGTCACCTATGGCAAGAACAGCGACGGCACGCCGAACTTCGAAGTGGTCACGCTGAAGGGCACGGACGGCACGACGCTGACGAACGTGAAGGCTGGTGTTGCGGACAAGGACGCGGTGAACGTGAGCCAGTTGAAGGGCTCGGGCCTGATCGGCGACGACGGCAAGGCGATCGCCGCGGTGACGTACGACCGCAATACGGACGGCACGCCGAACTACGGTTCGGTGACGCTGGCCGGCGGCGCGGACGGCACGACGCTGAAGAACGTGAAGGCAGGCGTTGCGGACAAGGACGCGGTGAACGTGAGCCAGTTGAAGGGCTCGGGCCTGATTGGCGACGATGGCAAGGCGATCGCCGCGGTGACGTACGACCGTAACACGGACGGCACGCCGAACTACCGTTCGGTGACGCTGGGTGACGGCACGAACCCGACGCAACTGAAGCACGTCGCAGACGCAACCGAAGATAGCGATGCGCTGAACCTCGGCCAGTTGAAGGACGCGGGTCTGGTTGGCGACGACGGCAGCGGCAACCTGACGTCGCTGGCGGTAACGTACGACAGCGCGACGAAGGACAAGGTCACGCTGGGCGGCGGCACGGACGGCACGACGCTCGCGAACGTGAAGGCCGGCGTTGCAGACAAGGACGCAGTGAACGTGAGCCAGCTGAAGGGCTCTGGCCTGATTGGCGACGATGGCAAGTCGATCGCCGCGGTCACGTACAACCGTAATACGGACGGCACGCCGAACTACAACGCGGTGACGCTGGGCGGCGGCAAGTCGACCGGCCCCGTGACGCTGTCGAACGTGGCGGATGGCGTGAACCGCAATGACGCCGTGAACCTGGGCCAGTTGCAGGATTCGGGTCTCGTTACGCCGGTCGATCCGACGAACCCGGGTTCGGGCGTGACGTCGCTGGCGGTGACGTACAGCAAGAACGCTGACGGCTCGGCGAACTTCGACGAAGTGAAGCTGAAGGGCACGAACGGCACGACGCTGACGAACGTGAAGGCGGGCGTTGCCGACGCGGATGCAGTGAACGTGAGCCAGCTGAAGGGCTCTGGCCTGATCGGCGACGACGGCAAGTCGATCGCCGCGGTGACGTACGACCGCAACACGGACGGCACGCCGAACTATGGTTCGGTGACGCTGGGCGACGGCACGAACCCGACGCAACTGAAGCATGTTGCGAACGCAAAGGAAGACAGCGATGCGCTGAACCTCGGCCAGCTGAAGAGCTCGGGTCTGGTCGGCGACGATGGCAATGGCAACCTGACGTCGCTGGCGGTGACGTACGACAGCACGACGAAGGACAAGGTCACGCTGGGCGGCGGCACGGATGGCACGACGTTGACGAACGTGAAGGCCGGCGTTGCGGACAAGGACGCGGTGAACGTGAGCCAGCTGAAGGGCTCGGGCCTGATCGGCGACGACGGCAAGGCAATCGCCGCGGTGACGTACGACCGCAATACGGACGGCACGCCGAACTACGGTTCGGTGACGCTGGCCGGCGGCGCGGACGGCACGACGCTGAAGAACGTGAAGGCCGGCGTTGCGGACAAGGACGCGGTGAACGTGAGCCAGTTGAAGGGCTCGGGCCTAATCGGCGACGACGGCAAGGCGATCGCCGCGGTGACGTACGACCGTAATACGGACGGCACGCCGAACTACCGTTCGGTGACGCTGGGTGACGGCACGAACCCGACGCAACTGAAGCACGTCGCAGACGCAACCGAAGATAGCGATGCGCTGAACCTCGGCCAGTTGAAGGACGCGGGTCTGGTCGGCGACGACGGCAGCGGCAACCTGACGTCGCTGGCGGTGACGTACGACAGCGCGACGAAGGACAAGGTCACGCTGGGCGGCGGCACGGACGGCACGACGCTGTCGAACGTGAAGGCCGGCGTTGCGGACAAGGACGCGGTGAACGTGAGCCAGTTGAAGGGCTCGGGCCTGATCGGCGACGACGGCAAGGCAATCGCCGCGGTGACGTACGACCGCAATACGGACGGCACGCCGAACTACCGTTCGGTGACGCTGGGTGACGGCACGAACCCGACGCAACTGAAGCACGTCGCAGACGCAACCGAAGACAGCGACGCACTTAACCTCGGTCAACTGAAGGACGCGGGTCTGGTTGGCGACGACGGCAGCGGCAACCTGACGTCGCTGGCGGTGACGTACGACAGCGCGACGAAGGACAAGGTCACGCTGGGCGGCGGCACGAACGGCACGACGCTGACGAACGTGAAGGCCGGTGTTGCCGACGCGGACGCGGTGAACGTGAGCCAGTTGAAGGGCTCGGGCCTGATCGGCGACGATGGCAAGGCGATCGCCGCGGTGACGTACAACCGTAACGCGGACGGCACGCCGAACTACAACGCGGTAACGCTGGGCGGCGGCAAGTCGACCGGCCCGGTGACGCTGTCGAACGTGGCGGATGGCGTGAACCGTAATGACGCAGTGAACCTGGGTCAGTTGCAGGATTCGGGCCTCGTCACGCCGGTCGATCCGACCAACCCGGGCGCGGGCGTGACGTCGCTGGCGGTGACGTACAGCAAGAACACCGACGGCTCGGCGAACTTCGACGAAGTGAAGTTGAAGGGCACGAACGGCACGACGCTTGCGAACGTGAAGGCGGGCGTCGCCGACGCGGACGCGGTGAACGTGAGCCAGTTGAAGGGCTCGGGCCTGATCGGCGACGACGGCAAGGCGATCGCCGCGGTGACGTACGACCGCAACACGGACGGCACGCCGAACTACAACGCGGTGACGCTGGGTGCGGGCAAGTCGACCGGCGCGGTGCAAGTGAAGAACGTCGCGGCTGGCACGGACGATACCGACGCAGTGAACGTGGCCCAGTTGAAGGACGCCGGCCTCGTCGCGCCGGTCGATCCGACCAATCCGGGCGCGGGTCTGGCATCGCTCGCGGTGACGTACGGCACGAACGCGGACGGCTCGGCGAACTTCGACGAAGTGAAGCTGAAGGGCACGAACGGCACGACGCTGACGAACGTGAAGGCCGGCGCGGTGAACGCGGCCAGCACGGACGCGGTGAACGGCTCGCAGCTGTACGGCGTGTCGAAGAGCGTCGCGGATTCGCTGGGCGGCGGCTCGGCCGTCGACGCCAACGGCAACGTGACGGCGCCGACGTATTCGCTGACCGATCCGGCCAACGCCGCGGCGAAGGTCGACTACCGTAACGTCGGCGACGCGCTGGACAACCTGGATGGCCGTGTTGCGACCAACACGCAGAACATCACGGTGATCAACAACCAGCTTGCCGATTCGGGCCTGGTGGATCCGGTAACGGGTCAGTCGATCGCCGCGGTGACGTACGACCGCAAGCCGGACGGCACGCCGAACTACAACTCGGTGACGCTGGGCGGCGGCAAGTCGACGGGTGCGGTGCAGTTGAAGAACGTCGCGGCCGGCACGGACGACACCGACGCGGTGAACGTGGCGCAGTTGAAGGACGCTGGCCTCGTCGCACCGGTCGATCCGACGAATCCGGGTGCGGGCGTGACGTCGCTCGCCGTGACGTACAGCCAGAACGCTGACGAATCGGCGGACTTCGACGAAGTGAAGCTGAAGGGTGCGGACGGCACGACGCTGACCAACGTGAAGGCGGGTGCGGTGAACGCGACCAGCACGGACGCGATCAACGGTTCGCAGCTGCACGGCACCGCGCAGAGCATCGCGGACACGATCGGCGGCGGTACGACGGTCGGCGCGGACGGCAGGCTCGCGAACACGGCGATCGACGTGCACGGCCAGAAGTACTCGACGGTCGAGCAGGCGATCCAGGCTGCGGCGGCGTACGGTGCGACCGATTCGCTCGCGGTGCGTTACGACCTGAACAGCGACGGCACGCCGAACTTTGGTTCGGTGACGCTCGGCGGCACGGGTGCGGCACCAGTGAAGCTGACGAACGTCGCGGACGGCACGAGCCAGTACGACGCGGTGAACTTCGGGCAGTTGAGCGCGCTGAACGACAAGATCGGCGACCTCGACGACCGAGTCGGCGGCCTCGAGCTGCGACCCGGCGACCCGGGCAACGGCGGCGGTACGGGCACCAACCCGTACTTCGGCGCGACCGACCAGACCGCGGGCGGCTCGTCGGCGGCGAATCCTGGCACCGGCACCGGCAACGTGGCGGCAGGTTCGGGCTCGTCGGTCGGCACCGGCGCGAACGACGGCACGGCCATCGGCTCCGGTTCGAAGGTGGCCGCTGGCGGCGGCACGGCGATCGGTGCGGGCTCGGCCGCGAACGGTGAGAACGCGACGGCGATCGGCCAGGGCTCGAACGCGACCGGCAGCGGTTCGGTGGCGATCGGTTCGGGCTCCGTGGCGAACGAGGCGAACACCGTCTCGTTCGGCGACGGCAGCGACACCGGCAATCGCCGCATCGTCAACATCGCGGACGGTATCAACGCGAACGACGCCGCGACGAAGGGGCAGCTCGACCGTGCGGTCGGCGGTCTGGCGGGCCAGATCAACGACGTGTCGAGGAACGCGTACTCGGGTATCGCGGCAGCCACCGCGCTGACGATGATCCCGGGCGTGGATCCGGGCAAGACGCTGTCGTTCGGTGTCGGCGGCGCGACCTACAAGGGCTATCAGGCAGTGGCGTTCGGCGGCGAGGCCCGCATCACGCAGAACCTGAAGATGAAGGCCGGCGTGGGTCTGTCGAGCGGCGGCAACACGGTTGGCGTGGGCGCGTCGTACCAGTGGTAATGCGCGGGGCGGGGCCATGTGCCCCGCCCGTGCAACGCCGTTCCGATCTTTCAACCTTTCAGACAAGCGCGTCCGCCCGCGGGCGGACGCCCATTCAAGACCATGACTTCAAAGCTTTTGCGCGTCGCGTCGATCGGCGCGTTCGCGATGGCGCTCGGTGCGTGTACGACGCAGTCGGGGCTCACCTACGACATTCGCGCGGTATCCGTGCCGGGCAAGCCGGACAACATCTTCCGCGTGAGCTGCGACGGGCTGCTCGGCAGCGCGAACGCATGCGCGCGCGCGGCGGAAGAGTTCTGCCAGGGCAAGGGTTTCACGCCGCTCGAGATGATCGACCGCGTGTACAGCCGCGCGCCGATGAAGGACCCGCGCGAAATCACGTTCATCTGCGGCAAGCCGCAGCCGGTCGTGCAGCCTGCACCGGCGCCTCAGCCGCAGCCGGCGCCGCAACCGGTGCAGCAGCGCCAGGTGCTGCTGCAGGGCGACGCGAACTTCGCGACTGACAGCGCGGCGCTGACCTCGCAGGCCCGCAACGACCTCGATCGCTTCATCGCGGCCAATCGCGGCATGGAATTCGCGCGCGTGTCGATCACGGGCTTCACCGATTCGACCGGCGGCGCCGCGCATAACCGCACGCTGTCGGAAGCGCGGGCGCGCACCGTGGTCGAGTATCTGCGTGCGAATGGCCTGCAGGCCCGCTCGTTCGTCGCGGAAGGTCTCGGCGCGGCCGATCCGGTCGCGTCGAACGCGACCGCGGCCGGTCGCGCGCAGAACCGCCGCGTCGAGATCCGCCTGGACGTGAAATGACGCATTGACGTATCGCGTGGCGCCGGTTCTCCGGCGCCGCCAGGGCCTGCGTCGGCCACGAGCCGATGCGGGAGCGGGGCGCAACCGACCGCCGCACCCCGCTGTCCCGGCTGGCATGCCAAGCCGCCCGCTCCCACCGAGCCGGCGGCTTTTTTCGTTGGCGGTGCGCCGCGCGGCGGGCTGCTCCCGTTCGACCTTGGCGGCCGGCCCCGGTTTCATGCGAAACTAGCGCCCAATTACGATCCAGAAAGAACGGCGCGCATGCGCCGTCGCCGGCCATCGGGCAGCCGTTCGGCCGCCCGCGACAGCGGTGAATACTCGGACGACTATGGGAAGCTATCAGATACGTGTGATACTGGCCGACGACCACCCGGCATTGCTCATCGGCGTTCAGCATGGGTTGTCGTCGGTGCCGACGATTCGGCTCACTGGCACGGCCGGCAATTCGACCGAGCTGATCGCGCTGCTCGATGCGAACGTGTGCGACGTGTTGGTATCCGACTACGCGATGCCCGACAACGTGCACGGCGACGGCATCGCGCTGTTCTCCTACCTGCAACGCAACTACCCGGCCGTCAAGCTGGTGGTGCTGACCATGCTCGACAACGCGGCGGTGGTCGGCGCGCTCGTGCGGCTCGGCATCGCATGCATCGTCAGCAAGTCGGACGCGATCGATCACCTGATTCCGGCCGTGCATGCGGCCGCCACGGGCGGCACCTATTATTCGCCGTCGGTCGAGAAAGTCGTGCGCACGCTGTCCGCGCATTCGAGCGCGCGGATCGTCGACCAGGCGCCGAG
>Ga0268252_1000795_pt1 | contig 19593 bp, 19 predicted proteins | sample AgamicMgSfrz_FD_200244 | JGI IMG/M metagenome (GOLD analysis project Ga0268252, IMG submission 200244) | Agave microbial communities from Guanajuato, Mexico - Mg.Sf.rz (v2) (version 3) | ecosystem: Host-associated > Plants > Phyllosphere > Phylloplane/Leaf | place: Guanajuato, Mexico | collected... | reverse complement strand
ACTAAGTACTTCTATCGAACGAGTAGATTTTGATGCAGCGAAAGTTATTGGACAATACAAAAACAAAAACTATCCAAATCTGGATATGGTGTCTGTTATTCAAAATGCTTCTCTTTAAAACAAACATCCTCTTCAAAAGAAGAGGCCGTTTCACAGGAGGAATCATATAAAGGCATCTAAATTGGTTTAATAGCAATCGCTTTAGATGGTAATGGGTGATCGGTTACAAGGTGAATGGAAAAAGGAAATGGGTTTGCTTTTCTATTCAAAAAAAGATTCCAGGCCTGTGCCTTGAAAAAGAGTCTCACTTTTTCAAGGATTAAAAATAATTCTCATCGTTAAATTCAATGGCAACCGCATAGTTTTTTGCATTAATTAAATTGGAAAGCTTATGTGCTTCTTTTTCAAGCTGAATGGCTTTTTGGCGATAGTTTTCCGGGTCGAAGAGAGCCACCTTGTAAACAGTAGTTCCCCCATTATAGCCATATTGAATTTCTTCTTTTGAAGAAGCGCCCATTTCCTTGCAAAGGCGTGCTTCTGCGCGAAGCTGTGTAGCCCATTCAATGGCTTCGACAAGTGGGATGCCCTCATTTTTAAACGCAATCGTGTTTTCGCTGTTCGCTTTATACATAAGCCGATCCAGTGTGCGGGCTTCTTTACGAACTTCTTGAAGTTCCATTTCCACAATGGTCACGGTGCGAACCGGGACTGGAAGAGAAGCACCTTTTTCAATCGTTGCATAAGCAACACGGTGTATCTCTTCTTCTAATTCATGTGTTTTCTTAGTTAAAATACTTTTTAATTTTACGGCTTCTGCCAGGGAAATAGTCTGCATGCTAAGCCTCCGTTCGGCTGATTAAAATATAGTTATAATGGTAGCGTTGGACAGGCAATCGGGCAAATAAATAGCATTAAGTGGAAAAAAGAACTTTACAGACTATTTCGATCATGTTAAAGTTTGTACACAGCTTCATAATTTTAACTGCTGGGGGTGTCCGTTAGCCGGACTGAGAGAAGAGCGCGCACAAAGCTCTTTAACCCTTCGAACCTGATCTGGCCAGTACCAGCGTAGGGAAGTAGGGGCACGGCTTTATGCCGTTCATTACACTATTTCACGGGTTCTTTTATTTATTAAAAGAACCCGTTTTTATTTTTTATTGTGTATGCAGGTCTCCAGATCGGTTCAAGCAGTAAACAGGAGGAAATGGAAATGAATCGATTGGAAAGTGAAAAGATTAACCTGCAGGCGCAATTCCCAGCAAGCGAGAAGGTGTATGTGGAAGGACAAGAAGCGGATATTCGGGTTCCGTTCCGCAGGATTAAACTAAGTGATACGGCAACGGATGCAGGTGTAATTAAAAATGAGCCGGTTACAGTTTATGATACGAGTGGCCCTTATTCAGAACAGGGATTTGTTGCAGATGTACATAAAGGTCTGCCGCGGGTAAGAGAACAATGGGTGGCAGCGAGAAAAGATACGGAATGCTACGAAGGGCGCCAAGTAAAGCCGGAGGATAATGGCGTTAAAGAAATAGAGGCAATGTTTATGCCGGATTTTGCCCATACCCCAAGACGGGCACTGCCAGGCAAAAATGTAACCCAGATGCATTATGCGAAAAAAGGCATCATCACACCGGAAATGGAGTATGTGGCCATTCGCGAAAACATGGATATTGAAATCATTCTTGAGGAAGTGGCTTCAGGGCGCGCGATTATACCAGCAAATATTAACCATCCTGAAAATGAACCGATGATTATCGGCAGACGGTTTCATGTGAAGATAAATGCCAATATCGGAAATTCAGCAGTGAGTTCGTCTATTGAAGAAGAAGTAGAAAAAATGACATGGGCGACACATTGGGGCGCTGATACAATCATGGATCTATCAACAGGAAAAAACATTCATGCAACGCGGGAATTTATTATTCGCAATTCTCCCGTACCAGTTGGAACAGTACCGATTTATCAGGCGCTTGAAAAAGTGAAAGGAATAGCAGAAGATTTAACGTGGGAGGTGTATCGGGATACACTCGTTGAGCAGGCAGAGCAGGGTGTCGATTATTTCACGATTCATGCCGGCGTACTCCTTCGCTACATCCCGATGACAATTAAACGGACGACAGGAATTGTCTCGCGCGGTGGTTCTATTTTGGCCCAATGGTGCCTCGCTCACCATAAAGAAAATTTTCTATATACACATTTTGAAGAAATTTGTGAAATTCTAAAAGCGTACGATATTTCAGTTTCACTTGGAGATGGGCTTCGTCCCGGATCTATTGCCGATGCGAATGATGAAGCGCAATTTGCAGAGCTTAAAACACTTGGTGAGCTGACGAAAATCGCCTGGAAACACGACGTGCAGGTGATGATTGAAGGACCGGGACATGTACCGCTTCATAAAATTAAAGAAAACATTGATAAGGAAATCGATATTTGCCAGGGCGCGCCGTTTTACACGCTTGGTCCGCTCACAACAGATATCGCGCCTGGATATGATCACATTACCTCTGCGATCGGAGCGGCGATGATTGCCATGCATGGCACGGCAATGCTTTGTTATGTTACGCCAAAGGAACATCTTGGCCTGCCGGATAAAAATGACGTTCGTGAAGGGGTCATTGCCTATAAAATCGCTGCTCATGCAGCGGATCTTGCCAAAGGGCATCCGGGGGCGCAGAAGAGAGATGATGCCTTGTCTAAAGCGCGGTTTGAATTCAGATGGCATGACCAGTTTAACTTATCTCTTGATCCAGATCGTGCACGCGAGTATCACGATGAAACCCTGCCCGCAGAAGGTGCTAAAACAGCTCATTTCTGTTCAATGTGCGGACCGAAGTTTTGCTCGATGCGTATTTCCCACGATCTGCGCAAGCAGGCAGCCGAAGAGGGAATGAAGGAAAAATCGCAGGAATTTGTCAAAACAGGAAGCCGGATCTACAACTGAGGCACTCGACTTTATCATGTTTTTGTGAAATAATAAGAAAAATAACCAACAGGCAGACGGGACTCCCGTTTGCCTGTTTTCTATGGAACGGAGGAGAAGAAATGTACCGGCAGTTAAAGCAGGAACTGATTGACTACAGCAAGGAAATTGGCATTGATAAAATTGGATTCGCTGCGGCCGATCCGTTTCTTGAATTAAAGCAAAAACTCGTGCAGCAGCAGGAACTCGGGTATGCGTCCGGCTTTGAAGAAAAAGATATTGAGAGGCGGACAAACCCGGCTCTCTTGATGGACCAACCTCGTTCGATTATTGCGATTGCCCTTGCTTATCCATCGAAGCTGGAGGGAGCACCAAAAGGGAAAAGGGGAGAACGGCGCGGCTTGTTTTGCCGGGCATCTTGGGGAGAGGATTACCATACGGTTCTGCGAAGAAAACTTCTCATGCTTGAGGAATTTTTAAAAGAAAAATTGCCAGACGTTTACATGAAGTCGATGGTTGATACAGGGGAGCTGTCAGATCGTGCAGTAGCAGAGAGGGCCGGTATCGGCTGGAGTGCAAAAAACTGTGCGATCATCACGCCTGAATTCGGCTCCTATGTTTATTTAGGTGAAATGCTGACCAATATTCCATTTGAATCTGACACGCCGATGGAGAGCCAGTGCGGCACCTGTACGAAGTGTATCGACGCCTGTCCGACAAGCGCGCTCGTTCAAGGAGGCCAGCTTAATTCACAGCGCTGCATCGCATATTTAACACAAACAAAAGACTTTTTGCCAGAGCAGTTCCGTAAGCATCTCGGCAACCGGCTGTACGGCTGTGATACGTGCCAGACCGTCTGTCCGGAGAACAAAGGAAAGCATGCGCTGCGGCATGAAGAAATGACACCAGAGCCTGAGCAGGTAAAGCCGTTGCTTGAGCCTCTTTTATCGATGAGCAACAAGGAATTTAAGCAGCGGTTCGGGACAATGTCCGGCTCCTGGCGAGGTAAAAAGCCGATTCAGCGCAATGCAGTCATTGCCCTGGCCCACTTTAAAGAGCCATCCTCACTTCCGGCTCTTGTGTCTGTCCTTCATGATGATCCACGCCCGGTTCTTCGCGGCACAGCCGCATATGCGATTGGCCAGATTGGCGGTATAGAAGCTGCATCTTATCTGTCTGAAGCATTACAGCGTGAAAAGGAAGCAGACGTTTCGGAGGAAATTAAAAAAGCACTCGGGCAGCTTCGTTCCATGTTATAATGATGAGTTGAAAAGGAGTGAAGTTTTGTGGCAGTTCATATTGTACTTTATCAGCCGGAAATTCCGGCCAATACAGGAAACATTGCACGGACGTGCGCGGCGACCGGCACACCCCTTCATTTAATTCGGCCGCTCGGATTTTCTACTGATGACAAAATGCTGAAGCGTGCGGGACTGGACTATTGGGAATTCGTCGATATTACGTATTATGATTCACTTGATGATTTTTTTGAGAAAAACAATGGCAATATGTATTATTTATCAAAGTTTGGCACGCAGGATCATGCGAAATTTGATTACAGCGATCGGGAACAGGATCACTATTTTATATTCGGAAAAGAAACGACCGGTCTTCCGAAAGACCTGATCCAGGAAAATATAGACCGCTGCCTGCGTATCCCAATGAATGACCATGTCCGGTCATTGAATTTATCCAATACGGCGGCTATTCTCGTATACGAGGCACTTCGTCAGCAAGGTTTTCCAGGCCTTCATTAAAAAAGCTGCACCGATTTTTTCGGTACAGCTTTTTTTATTTTGTGCCTGGTTTATCATCGTAGCCTGCTGTGAAGATCGCGGTTAAAAAAGCGACACAGACGAAAAGAACGCCTAATAGTCTCATGAAAACGGGCTCCTTTCTTGAAGTAAACGCATTCATCTTTCTTTATTATAACGGAATTGATATTGAAAGTGAACGTTTCTTTTTCTCATAAATGAGTTCGGCTCTGCATAAAATCCGATAAATACGCCCATTAGAGTGCGGAGCGGAGGGAGCCATTTATGACGATACTCGATAAAATTCAAACATGCCGTGCCGAAGAAGACAAGCTGCGCTGGGAAGGAACATTTCGGGAGTATTTGGAGCTTGTGAAAGAAAAGCCGCACATTGCAATGCCTGCACATGCGCGTATATACAATATGATTCGTTCAGCCGGTGTGACAGATGGAAATTATGACTTTTTCAGCCGGGAGCTTTTTGGACTTGAAGAGCCGATTAAACGCTTGGTAGAAGAATATTTTCACCCAGCAGCGAAAAAGCTGGATGTACGAAAACGGATCCTACTGCTTATGGGACCTGTTGGGGGCGGGAAATCAACGATTGTATCCATGCTTAAGCGTGGACTCGAGCAATATACCCGCACAGATGCTGGGGCTGTATATGCCATTAAAAATTGCCAGATGGCAGAAGACCCGCTTCATTTAATTCCGCGCGAGCTTCGCAATGACTTTTATGAAGAGTATGGTATTCGGATTGAGGGCTCGCTGTCCCCGTTAAATGCCTACCGGATTGAGCATGAATATGGCGGCCGTATTGAAGATGTACCAATCGAACGCATTTTCTTTTCAGAAGACCGCCGCCGGGGGATCGGTACCTTCAGTCCATCGGATCCGAAATCGCAGGACATTGCGGATTTAACGGGCAGTATTGACTTCTCCACTATTGCTGAGTTCGGTTCAGAATCTGATCCGCGTGCCTACCGGTTTGACGGCGAACTGAATATTGCCAACCGGGGCTTAATGGAATTTCAAGAAATGCTGAAATGTGATGAGAAATTCCTGTGGCACTTGCTGTCCCTGACCCAGGAAGGCAATTTTAAAGCCGGCCGGTTTGCGCTCATCTCAGCAGATGAAATGATCATTGCCCATACCAATGAAACTGAGTACCGTTCATTTATTGCCGATAAAAAGAACGAAGCTCTTCACTCTCGTATGATTGTCATGCCAGTCCCATACAATCTGAAAGTGACCGAAGAAGAAAAAATTTACGAAAAAATGATTCATGAAAGCGAAGCGGCATCCATTCATTTTGCGCCGCATACATTCCGCACTGCGGCAATGTTTACAATCTTAACCCGCTTAAAAGAATCCAGCCGGGCGAACGTTGATCTGGTCATGAAAATGAAGCTCTATGATGGGGCTGTAGTGGAAGGATTAACGGGAATCGATGCGATCGAACTTCAAAAAGAATTTCCGGATGAAGGAATGGATGGCATTGATCCGCGGTATGTAATGAACCGAATTTCTGCCGCTATCATTAAAAAAGGCACCAATTCGATTAACGCTCTTGATGTGCTCCGGTCATTAAAAGACGGACTTGATTCACATCCGTCGATTACAAAAGAAATGCGGGCGAAATATTTACAGTTTATTTCGGAAGCACGGAAGCAATATGATGAAACGGCTAAAAAAGAAGTACAAAAAGCGTTTGTATACTCGTATGAGGAATCAGCCAGAGCACTGATGGACAACTACTTGGACAATGTAGAAGCGTATTGCAACAAAACAAAATTAAGTGACCCGCTGACAGGGGAAGAAATCAGTCCGGACGAGCGCTTGATGCGGTCCATTGAAGAACAGATCGGAGTTTCAGAAAATGCGAAAAAAGCATTCCGTGAAGAAATGCTTATTCGAATTTCCGCGTATGCGCGTAAAGGGAAGAAATTCGATTACCGTGAGCACGACCGGCTGCGGGATGCTATTCAGAAAAAGCTGTTTTCCGATTTAAAAGATGTTGTGAAAATCACGACTTCATCTGTGACGCCGGATGAGCAGCAACTGAAAAAAATGAATGAAGTAACCGCTCGTTTGATCGATGAGTGCGGCTACAACTCCGTTTCTGCCAATGAATTGCTTCGCTACGTCGGCGGTCTTTTAAACCGATAATCAGAAAAAAACCCGGTTGCAGGCAGCCGGGTTATTGCTTTCCATCTTTTGATTTGTCAAATTGAACAGGGTCCGGCTGGCGTTCGTGTTGCTGAAGCTCTTCGTTCGTCCGCTGGCGTTCCATTTGGCGGCCTAGGATCTCCATGTCTTTAAAGCTTGTGACCATTGAATTCATCGGCTGTTCTTCGCGATTTTTTAAATTCACGATAAGTCACCTCGCGTTCTTTTTTACTACTTTACCCTGTTACGGCCAAATAAAACTTGGGGAGGAAATGAAATGGGGACGTCTTATCATTTATCAGAGGAAGACTGGTCTCTGCACCGGAAAGGGCATGATGACCAGGAGCGCCACCGTCAAAAAGTAAAAGAAGCCATCAAGAAAAATCTAGCTGATATGGTAACTGAAGAACAAATTATTATGTCAGATGGAAAAAGAACGGTTAAACTGCCTATCCGCTCCCTTCAAGAATATAAAATCCGTTACTCCGATGAGAAATCAAAGCATACGGGGCAGGGAAAGGGAGATGTGGGGGACGCTATCGCCCGCGCAGGGGGAGAAAAAGATGCTGCAGCAGGAAAGGGCAAAAAAGCCGGCAATCAGCGCGGCGAGGATTTTTATGAAGCAGAAGTCAGCATGGCCGAAATTGAAGAAGCACTGTTTTCAGAGATGACGCTGCCAAATCTAGCTGAAAAAGAAAAAGCAGAATCAGTAATTACGGATTGGACAATCAATGACATTCGCAAAACAGGGGTAACGGCGCGTATTGATAAAAAGAAAACACTTATGGCGGCTTTTAAGCGAAATGCGCTTGCAGGTGAAACATCCTTTTTTCCCGTTCGTCCCGAGGATCGGCGTTTTCGTTCGTTTACAGAAGAGAAAAAGCCTCAATCAAAAGCTGTTATTTTTGCCATGATGGATACGAGTGGAAGCATGGGGCCATTTGAAAAATACATTGCCCGCAGCTTTTTTTTCTGGATGACCCGGTTTCTGCGAAAAAAATACACGACTGTCGATATCGTTTTTATTGCCCATCATACGGAAGCGCTCTTAATGGAGGAAAATGATTTTTTCACCAAAGGGGAAAGCGGCGGAACCATTTGTTCATCGGCATACCGGCTTGTTTTAGAATTGATGGAAAAAAAATATTCGCCTGATCGCTACAATATTTATCCATTTCATTTTTCCGATGGTGATAATCTCGCTTCAGACAATCCTCAATGTGTAGCGCTGCTTGAAAAAGTGCTCCCACACTGCCGGATGTTCGGATACGGAGAGGTAAATCAGTACAACCGGACGACACCGCTTATGTCTGCTTTTCGGAAAGTAGAGAATCCTTTGTTTAAATCGTATGTGATTCGCAAAAGAGAAGATGTGTATCCAGCTCTTTCCTACTTTTTTCATCCGGACAAATAAAAGGTTTTGTTTATTTCTTAACCGGGCAAACTCCTCATTAGAAGTAAACACGTATAAGGAGGAGCAGCGATGACCAATTTAGCCGTTATTTACTACAGCATGACCGGTACAAATTTAAAGCTCGCTAACTGGGCAAAAGAGGCGGGTGAAGCAGCAGGTGCCAGTGTAAAGGTTTTGAAAATACCAGAAACAGCACCACCATCAGCCATTGAAGGAAATGATGCCTGGAGAGCACACGTACAAGAAGCAGCAGATATTCCCGAAGTTACGCTTGATGATTTAGAATGGGCGGATGCCATCATTTTTAGCGTTCCGACAAGGTATGGCAATGTGCCGGGACAGTTCAAGCAGTTTATCGATTCAACAGGCGGTTTATGGGCGTCCGGGAAGCTGGCTGACAAAGTAGTCAGTGCGATGTCTTCCGCTCAAAACCCGCACGGCGGCCAGGAGCAGACCATTTTGCAGCTGTATACAACCATGTATCATTGGGGAGCAATTATCGCGGCACCGGGCTATACCGATCCGGTTTTGTTTGAAGCAGGAGGAAACCCATACGGCACAAGTGTTACGGTGGGAAGAGACGGGATGAAGGAAAATGTTGAAGCAGCGGTGAAGCACCAGGCCAAACGGACTGTTACGATTGCCAGTGCACTGTCCACATTATAAAAAATCCGCCCCTTTTAACAGGGGCGGATTTTTTAATGCGGTAAAAACAGAAGCTGGTAGAAAAACAACACAGCAAAAATGTATACAAGCGGATGTACTTGTTTGTAGCGTCCCCGCGCAATTTTTACGAGAGGGTATGAAACGAAGCCAAGAGCAATCCCGGTTGCAATACTGGAGGTAAGCGGCATCGTTAAAATAATGAGAAACGCCGGGAATGCTTCGTCCAGCTCATTCCAATTGATTTTCGCCGCATTTTGCATCATAAGACAGCCGACAATGATAAGTGCGGGTGCAGTAATGGCAGAAATACCGGATACAGCGGAAACGAGCGGGCCGAAAAAAGCAGCCATAATAAACAAAACGGCAACTGTTACAGACGTTAAGCCTGTTCGTCCACCAGCGGCAACGCCTGTAGATGATTCAATGTAAGCACTTGTTGGGCTTGTGCCTGCCATGGCGCCAATTGAAGTGGCAACAGAGTCCGCGAGAAGTGCTTGGCGCGCACGTGGCATTTTGTTCCCTTTCATTAAGCCCGCTTGCTGGGCAACACCAACCATTGTTCCGGTTGTGTCAAAAATGGTCACAAGCAAAAAAGAAAACACAACCGCATACAAGCTATGGCCGATTACATCCCCAAAAGCAGTAATCGGGTTTAATGCGACAAGTCCATCCGGCATTGAGGGCATACCGACAAATCCTTGCTTGAATGAAAGCTGTCCGGTAAAAAAGGCAGCGAGGCCAGTAATGACCATTCCAATAAATAGTGCACCATTTACACCGCGTACCATTAAAACAATCGTAACCGCAAGGCCAAACAGAGCCAAAAGCGCAGAAGAACTTTGCAGGTCACCGAGTTTCACAAGATTATTCGGGTCAGCTGCAATAATGCCGGTCAGACGAAGTCCAATAAAAGCAATAAACAAGCCGATACCAGCAGAAATGCCATGCTTTAAATTTTCCGGGATCGCTTCAATTAATTTTTCGCGAAGCGGTGTCAGCGATAAAATTACAAATAGAAGACCGGAAATAAAAACAGCCGCAAACGCCGTTTCATATGTGATGCCGCCGTGCGACCCAACAACGGAATATGCGAAATACGCATTCATGCCCATACCGGGTGCAATGGCAATCGGATAATTAGCGAACAAGCCCATCCAAAGAGTGCCGACTACAGCAGCGATAATCGTTGCTGTAAACACCTGTTCAAACGGGACGCCGGCATCCGATAAAATAATCGGGTTCACCACAACGATATACACCATTGTCAAGAAGGTGGTTAAGCCGGCAAGCAGCTCCGTTTTAACGGTTGTGCCGTGTTCATTTAATTTAAACATTTTTTCATTCCTCCACAAACAATCATTAAAAATCCCATGTTAATACTAGACGTTTTCCGCGGGAGGTGCAAGAGGCAATTGAAAAAGCCGCCTTCATGTAAAGGCGGCGCTTGATTATTTTGCATATGTGACAAGCTGATCAATAGGAAGACGGTCCGTTGGGCGGCCCGGCTGAAGTGCTTTGCCGACCGTAATCAGCATCGTTGGCAGATAGCGATCAGGTAGGTTAAAGGTTTCCGCTAAGCCGGAAGCGTTAAATCCACCGATCGGACATGTATCATAACCTTTTGCACGTGCAGCCAGCATAAATTGCATAGCAGCAAGTGATGAATTTAAAATCGCGCCGTCGCGTGGATATTCAGCCCGTTTGTAGGCTCCATTAATTTGTCCAGCTAAAATTTCTTTTAGCTCCGGTGTAATCTCTTCGCTTTCCACCTGCGGATCAAACACAGGGTCGACGTTTAAGTTGCCTTGTAAATCACCCAATACACAAATAACGGCAGATGAGTCCACAATCTGCTGCTGATTGTACGCGATAGGCAATAATTTTTGCTGTACATCTTTGCCATGAAAAACAAGGAAGTGCCATTGCTGCAGGTTCCACGCAGACGGCGCCCGGCCAGCTGTTTCGAGCAATTCTGTTAATTCATCCTGCGATATATGAGCATTCGGGTCATATACTTTCACCGAACGTCGGCTGAGAGCTAATTCAAAAAAATCTGACATAAACAAAAATCCTCCTAAATGATCTTTTCCCATTTGAAAAACGGAAAAATCGTTCATCCATTACTTTTCGTAAGTAATACTCGATTTTCACTTTAATCAATATCGATTCATTCGTCAAGAAATCGATCTTTTAACTAAAAAAAAGCTGAATCACGTATGGATTCAGCTTAAAGAAAGATATTTAAAATATAGTAGCAGATCGCTGCAATCGTTGCAGAAACTGGCAATGTAATGACCCAGGTGATCAGCATCCGCTGCGCGGTATCCCATTTAACGCCTTTTACTCGGTGAGCTGTACCCACACCAAGAATAGAAGAGGAAATCACATGCGTTGTGCTGACAGGCAAATGAATCATGGTTGCGCCAAAAATGATAAAAGCAGATGAAAGATCTGCGGCAACACCATTAACTGGACGGATTTTCATAATTTTCCCGCCGACGGTTTTGATAATTTTCCATCCGCCGATAGAAGTGCCAAGACCCATTGCGAGCGCACAGGAAACCTGTACCCACGTTTGAATATCTGTTGACTGCTGGTAGTTCCCAGCAATAAGCGCCATCGTAATGATCCCCATGGCTTTTTGCGCGTCGTTTGTGCCGTGCGTATAGGATTGCAAAGCAGCCGTGAAAATCTGGAACATCCGGAAGTTACGGTTGGTTTTAGCCAGATTGTTGTTTTTAAACACTACTTTGAAAATGCTGTACACGATAAAACCGATCGCGAACGCCAATAAAGGCGATATAATCAGTGCCTGAAGAATTTTGAAAAAACCGTCGTAATTCAGGGCTTGGAACCCTGCCCCTGCAATAGCTGCTCCAGCAATAGAGCCGATAAGGGCATGTGATGAGCTGCTTGGAATTCCGTAGTACCACGTAAGCAGGTTCCAAAAAATAGCCGCGATTAATGCCGCTAAAATAACGAGCAGTCCATTTTCAAGCACAAATGGATCAACGATATCCTTCGTAATGGTTTTGGCTACCCCTGTAAAAGTCATAGCCCCTAAAAAGTTCATAAAAGCGGCCAATATAATGGCACGCCGTGGTGAGAGCGCTTTTGTTGATACAGCAGTTGCGATGGAATTGGCTGTATCATGGAAACCATTAATAAAATCAAACGCAAGCGCAAAAACAACAACTAAAATGGTAATCAAAAATAATGTATCCAACGGTCAAGACCCCTTATGCGTTTTTCATAATGATGGTTTCTAGTGTATTGGCGACGTCCTGGCAGTAATCTGCAATATCTTCAAGATTTTCGTAAATTTCTTTCATTTTAATCAAGCGGATTGGGTCTTTTTCAATTGTGAAAATATGCTTGATCGATTGGCGCAATATGCCATCGCACACCGTTTCAAGTTCTTTAATTTTAATCGCATGTGTACGAATCACTTGTAGTTTTTTTACTGTAAGCAAATCGACAGCTGTGACGATCTCATCGGCACAAGAACGTATCGCATCCACAAACTTCAACATGTAGTCATCAGCACCGATTACAGAATACATTTCAAACATGGCAGCTGTTGCTTCAAGGCCATCTAAAACATCATCCATACTCATGGCAAGCGCCAGAATATCCTCACGCTCAATCGGTGTAATGAAAGAATGGTTCAATTCTTTGATAACCTCATGGATAAGATCATCGCCTTTTGTTTCAAATCGTTTCATCTCATCTGAAAAGATTTTTAAATCACCAGCGTTTTTCAGCTTATATTCAGCGAAATAGTAAGCTGCCTCTTTTAAATTTAACGCAATAGCTTCAAGCAGCATCGAAAATTTATCTTTTTTCTGTTTGAACACCGTAAAGACCTCCTAAAAATATTTAAAAATAATCTCAACTTTCCCATTTTACTCGAAATATGTCGGTAAAAAAAGCTTTTTTATTGATTCTGGTACAGGGGCCGTTACGGTTACGCAATCATTTACAAATGGGTGAGGAATTGTCAATTCGGCTGCATGAAGCAATGGATTCCCATTCATTCCCCTGCCGCCATACAGTACATCACCAGAAATCGGGTGCCCGATTGAAGACAAATGCACACGAATTTGATGTGTCCGGCCTGTTTCAAGACGGCATTTAAGCAGTGATAATCCGTTTTGCACTGCCATCCTTTCAAAGTGTGTAACCGCTGTTTGTCCATTTGGAGAAATTCGCCGCCTTGATGGGTGATGGCGATCTTTTCCAATTGCTTTCCTGATAGTGCCGCTTCGTTTTGAGACCTGTCCATCTACTACGGCATAGTATGTCCGGAAAATTTCTTTTTTTTCAAGCAGTCGGGAGAGAGCAGTATAAGCGGCATCGTGCTTCGCAAATAAAACGGCCCCGCTCGTTCCTTCATCCAGCCGATGAATATGCCGTACAGGAAGGAGGTCACCGCTAAGGGAAACGTGATAGCAAACCCCATTTAATAACGTATTTTTCTCCTCTAGCTCATTCGGATGTGTTTTTACACCAGCCGGTTTATTCGCGACGATAAGGTGGTCATCTTCATATAAAATAGAAGGAGACGGAGGCACGGGGGCAGCACCAAACGGACCGGATTCAAAAAAAGGCACAGCGACGCGATTCATTGGTTCAAGCGGCTGCCGCCAATTTGCCGGATGTCCATTTAATAAAACGGATTTAGCCATTCGCCACGAATGAACCAATTTTTTAGGCAGCTGCCATTTTTCCAAAAGAATTGATTCAATTGTTAAGCCGGTCCACTCTGCATGGATCTGAATGATCCACCACTTATTTTGTCGAATTGTGTGCATGAAATTCATCCTTCGCTAATAAAATGTTATTTTCTCTGTAAGAATTGTATGGTATTCTGATAAAAGACTGCAACTAAAGGTGGCTGTGTATCATGTCCATGCTTATGTCTTCAACAATTGAACAAGAAGAGAAAATTAAAACGCTGTGTGGGTATTTGTCGAAACAAGTATTTCCGCGCTACATTCAACCGGATTTCATTGAAATGCTTGAAGAAGAAAAACTTTTTTCGCTCGATGACAAACAGCTTGAATATGTAGAATCTCTTCATGATGCTTCGCGTGTGATCACAGCACTGAATACGATTATTTCCATCTTAGAAACTTCAGCTATTTCTACTCAATATGAAGAGCTGTTTACCGAAAGTATTCATACACTGCAAAGCTATCAAATTGCTTTTCCGTTTCCGCTGTCATTTTTTATTGAACATAGGCGGACAACTTTTTCCAAATAAAAAAGCGGCCTCCCATCTACAGGGAAGCCGTTTTTTTATTGCTCGTTTTCCTTTGTCTGATTTAAGAAAGCAGTCCATTGTGCTTCTGGCTGGCTGCCGACAACCCGGTCTTTTTCAATACCATTTTCAAAGTATACAAGAGTCGGTGTATACTCGATTTCGTAATCGGTCCAGCCCTGCTCGAATTCAAGCAGGTTGTACTGAAGCACGTGTACATTTTCATCCTCTGCAATCGGCATTAAAACCGGTGTAGTTTCCTGGCAGTGCGGGCAGGTTGGGCTGTAAAAATAAACAACCGCATCTTCGCCGTCCTCAAGCGTTTTCTTAAGATCATCAGGCAAAACAATATTTTGATAGTTTGGATCGTCCAGCTGCTTTACTGTTTCTGTCGCCAGATCGTCCTTGCCATACGGATTTCCTTTTGATGCTTCTTCTTTTTGATACTGCGTTACAAAAGCAATCGCAGCAAAAACGGCCACGAGAACCACTGCAAAAATAATGACTTTTTTCAATGAATTACGCTCCTTTTCGTTTTAAAATAATTAAGCTTGTAATGAAAATAATGGCAAATGCCAAAAGAGCAAGAAACGGGATCGTCACAAAACCGAACCAGTTAATATACATCCCCGTACACGGCACACGTCCGCAGGCAGGAGCTGTATCTGACAAAAAATCAATTTTTTGAATGCCATAATGATAAAGAGAGATAAGGCCGCCTATGCCAGACATTGCCAGTGAATAAACTGCTGCTTTCATATCTTTTTTGGCAACAGCAATGCCGAGAATTAGTACGAGAGGGTACATGAAAATGCGCTGGTACCAGCAAAGCTCACAGGGCTCATAGCCGACAATTTCTGAGAAATAAAGACTGCCGAGCATGGCTGTAAACGAAGCAGCCCAGGCGGTAAAAAGCAGGTTTTCTTTTTTGAGCATACAGATCCCGCCCATCATCAAAATAATTGCTGAACATTAGCATTATAGTCTGAACAAACAACAAAAGTAAAACATTCTGAGCAGCTTTTGTGGCTTGACTGTTTTTGAATGAAAGTAAATGAGGTTTACCGCTATTAATTCTGTAAAATAAAAGAAACAGATGGTATGATATAGGAAATCATAGTTTGGAGGGAATGCCTGTGGCCTGGAAAGATGAATATACAAGATGGAAAAACTACCCGGAGCTCGATACGGAAATGAATGAATTGCTCGTTTCAGTTGAAGAAGATGAAAAAAGTTTAGAAGATGCTTTTTATAAAAATCTTGAATTTGGTACGGGCGGCATGCGAGGCGAAATTGGTGCCGGCACAAACCGGATGAATGTATATACAATTCGTAAAGCATCTGCAGGTTTAGCGGCTTACATAACTGAACAAGGGGAAGAGGCGAAAAAACGAGGCGTAGCAATCGCCTATGATTCCCGCCATAAATCACCGGAATTTGCGCTTGAAAGTGCGAAAACCCTTGCATCAGCAGGAATCCAAACATACGTTTTTGATGAGCTGCGCCCGACACCTGAGTTGTCTTTTGCGGTGCGCGAATTAAACGCTTTTGCTGGTATTGTCATTACGGCAAGCCATAATCCTCCTGAATACAACGGCTATAAAGTATATGGTCCGGACGGTGCCCAGCTTGCTCCAGAAGCAGCTGACCGCGTCATTGACAAAGTGAATGCAGCAGGCGATGAACTTCAAATCGAAGTAAAGAGTGAAGAACTATTAAAAGAACAAGGGCTTATCCAAATGGTTGGAAAAGAAATTGACCAGGCTTATGTGAACAAGCTTGTGACCATTTCGGAATGGCCGGAAGCATCACAGGAATCAGATGTTAAAATTGTTTTTTCACCGCTTCATGGGACAGGCAATAAGCCTGTGCGCCAGGCACTTGAGGCGCTTGGCTACCAAAACGTAACGGTTGTAGCCGAACAGGAGCAGCCGGATGCAAATTTTTCAACGGTAAAATCTCCAAATCCGGAGGAAAAAGCGGCGTTTGAGCTGGCGATTCGTGATGGACAAAAAGTGGATGCAGATATTTTGATCGCGACAGATCCGGATGCAGACCGTCTTGGAGTTGCCGTAAAGGACGGAAATGGCGGATATATTCTGCTGACAGGAAATGAAACCGGTGCGGTTCTGGTGGACTATATATTAGCCCGCAAAAAAGAAAAAGGCACCCTGCCTGAGAACGGCCGGATTTTCAAAACGATTGTTACCTCAGAGCTCGGACGCGCAGCCGCAGCGCAGTACGGTGTTTCATGTGAAGATGTATTAACCGGCTTTAAATTTATCGGTGAAAAAATCGAGCAGTATAACGAGTCCGGCGAGTTTAAATTCTTGTTTGGCTATGAGGAAAGCTACGGGTATTTAATTGGTGATTTTGCGCGTGATAAAGATGCTGTACAGGCTGCACTTTTGGCTGTTGAAGCATGCGCATATTATAAAAAGCAGGGGAAAACCCTCCACAAAGCCCTAATGGACTTGTACGAGCGTGTTGGCTATTACAAGGAAGGCCTTCAGTCTTTAACGTTAAAAGGAAAAGACGGAGCGGAGCAAATTGCCGGACTGCTTTCTTCTTTCCGTGCCCAGGCACCGGAATCAATTGCCGGCATCCGGGTAGAGTCCGTAGAAGATTATCAAACTGGTGAACGCACAATTCTGGCTGCAAATGAAAAGCAGGCGATTGAGCTTCCTTCTTCAAATGTCTTAAAATATTTCTTAGAAGACGGTACGTGGGTATGTGCCCGTCCGTCCGGAACAGAACCAAAAGTGAAGTTTTATTTTGGTGTAAAAGCCGATTCGTTTAAAGATGTTACAGAAAAGCTTGCGCTTGTGCAGGAAGATTTTATGGCGCGTGTACACGAAATGCTGAAGTAATCAACCATCCATAAAAGCGGTGCAATCTGCATTGCCTGATCTGAAAGAAGAGGCGGATTTTATTCCGTCTCTTCTTTTCATGTTTGCCAAGGACGTGCATACATTAAAGCAGGGGGGATTCGGATGAAGCACGCTGATCTTCAATATGCAATCGATGAAATTACCGATATTGCCGCAGGATTTGGGCTTGATTTTTATTCTATGCGTTATGAAATTTGCCCGGCGGACATTATTTACACCTTTGGCGCTTATGGAATGCCTGCCCGTTTTTCGCATTGGCGGTTTGGGAAGCGATTTTACAAAATGAAGCTTCATTACGAAATGGGGCTCAGCAAAATATATGAATTGGTCATGAATACGGACCCTTGCCAGGCTTTTTTGTTGAATACAAACTCTCTTGTTCAAAACAAATTGATCATTGCACACGTCTTGGCGCACTCAGACTTTTTTAAAAATAATGCTCATTTCGGAAAAACAAACAATCAAATGGAAAAATCGATGGCTTCCGCCGCCGAACGGATCAGCCAGTTAACGGACGAACATGGAATCGAGCAGGTGGAAACCTTTCTTGATGCCGTTTTATCACTTGAGGAGCATGTAGACCCACTTTCACACATCGGTTCCCATCAAACAGACGAGCCGTTTTCTTACCGTTATGAGTACGATGACCTTTGGGAAAAACAAGCTTCCTCTGAGAAAAAGGAGGAAACATGCTTTGAAAAAGATATCCTGGCGTTTATTGCTGAGAACAGTCCGATCTTAACAGACTGGCAGCGTGAGATTGTGATGTTGATTCGGCAGGAAATGCTTTATTTTTGGCCGCAAATGGAAACGAAAATTATGAATGAGGGCTGGGCCTCTTACTGGCATATGCGCATCATGCGGGAACTGCCGTTAACAGAATCAGAAGCCATTGATTATGCCCGCTTAAATGCGGATGTTGTTCAGCCGTCTAAAATGGGCATTAATCCTTATTATCTCGGGGTTAAATTGTATGAGTATATTGAAAAGCAGCACGGAAACAGGGATATTTTATTTGATGTTCGTGAAAGGGAATCGGATATTTCTTTTCTGCGCAACTACATGACAAAGGAATTTGTAGAGCAGGAGGAATTATATTTATTCGAGAAAAAAGGCGCGCATTGGACCATTACGGAAAAAGAATGGACCGCTATTCAAGATCAGCTTATCTCTTCAAAAGTAAACGGAGGATTTCCGTCTCTTTATGTGACAGATGGAAAAGAAGAACTGAGTGTTTTGCACGCGTATGAAGGAAAAGAACTGGACATTGGTTATTTGGAGCACACGATTCCGCACCTTTATACACTTTGGGGGAAACCCGTCCACTTAACAACTGTGATCGACGGACGGACAACTATTTTCACCTATGGGAAAGAAGGGTTAAAAAGAAAGTATGGAGGTATGTTTACTGCTTAACGGCTTTGGGAAGACTGAGAGAAAAGTGATCCCTGAAAGAAGGCAGCAAGGCATGGGCTTTATTTTTATTTTGCTTTACTTGTTGATTGTGCTGCTTGTAATTGAAATAGCTGTTATTGCTTTTGCTTTAACAGGACTTGAAAGGGAAGTAGCTCGCTATCAAGCAATTTCCATGTTGACAGGTACAGGCTTTACAACAGATGAATCGCAGCTGATTATTGATCATCCTGTTCGGCGCCGTATCAGCATGGGCCTTATTTTGTTCGGTGCTTTTTCATTGGCCGTAATTATTTCAGCCATTACAAATATTTTATCCAACGATTTACGTTTAAAGGAATTGTCCATTATCAGTGCGGTATTGCTGGCCATTTACATTTTTGGAAAAACGCCATTGACGAAAAAGCTTCTTCAGCACCGATTTGAATATGAAATGAAAAAAAATCTGGATATCTCCGAATTACCTATTAAGGAAGCACTGTTTCTTCAGGAAGGTGATATCGTAACTGATGTTGTCATTGAAGAAGGTGCCCGTCTGAACGGAAAAAAGGTTGAAGATGTATTTGAACATGGGCACGATGCAAATCTCCTTTTTATAAAAAGAGGAGAAATTAATATCCGGGAGGATTTAACCGAGGAAACCATTCAAGCTGGTGATAAGCTGTACTTATATGGGAACCGCCAGGTAATTGATAAGCTCACAAAAGAAACCGAATCAGGTAACCCGCATTAATCGCGGGCATCTGATTCGGTTTTTGCTAGTTTTTCTAAAATACGGCGTTTTTTATAAAGCATCATGGCTGTATCAGATAAATCTTCTATCATAGAACGATTGGATAAAGCCCCAAAAACAATACCGACTATCGGTACAAGGCGAAATATTTTCTTTAAGCTGTATTGGTCTCTGTAGGAAAGTACAACTTCCCGCCATCCCTGCACTTGTGAAATCATTTCTTTGCTGTTTCCACGGTTGGAATAGTTGGCGATTTCTTTTAAAATGGCCCGTTTTCCTACAATGTCAGAAGAAGAAAACTGCAGGCATTTAATGATAAACACACGTTCGTCCCGTTCGTTCGGATCATAGCCATAAGCAACTGCTA
>Ga0268252_1000792_pt1 | contig 19687 bp, 18 predicted proteins | sample AgamicMgSfrz_FD_200244 | JGI IMG/M metagenome (GOLD analysis project Ga0268252, IMG submission 200244) | Agave microbial communities from Guanajuato, Mexico - Mg.Sf.rz (v2) (version 3) | ecosystem: Host-associated > Plants > Phyllosphere > Phylloplane/Leaf | place: Guanajuato, Mexico | collected... | reverse complement strand
AATAGTCGGCCACTCAGGTGCAGGTAAATCAACACTAGCCTCTGCCTTTATCGAAGAGGGATATGACCTATTAACAGATGACATCATCCCATTGACCTTTTCCAAAGAGTCAGGCAAACCATCCGTTATACCGACATACCCACAGCAGAAACTGTGGCAGGAAAGCCTAGCACACTTTGGACACGATTCATCAAACTACAAGCCACTCATCAACAGAAAAACAAAATTCGCCGTACCAGTCACAAACCAATTTTCAGACAAACCACTCCCACTAGCAGGAATCTTTGAACTAGTAAAAACAAAGGAAGACCATATAACACTGATGCCAATTCAAAAGCTCGATCGACTACAGACCATCTTTAACCATACATACCGCAATAACTTTATTGACGGCATGAACTTAAGAGAATGGCATTTTCAATCTGCGGTAAAGGTGATTAATCATGTGGATGTTTATCAGCTGCGGAGGCCTGGGTTGGGGTTTAGTGTTGGGGAGTTGATTGATTGTGTTTTGGGGGAGATTGTTGGTGGGAGGGTTATTGCTAATTAGACTCTTGATAGTTTCCAAAATAATTAAAAGAGGCGAAGAAAATTTCTTCGCCTCTTTTAATTATTTCCTTTTGACAATCTTAATCTTCTACAAACAACGAGCATAGGTCGTAACGGAAAATATAAAAAGTGCAAAGCCTGTGGTAATGGCAATACTTTGGCATCTTTACTAGTAGGACATAACATCATTAATATGTAAATCAGCTTTTTCGAAATTTTACTTTGCAAGATAAAATTATAATAATAATAAAATGACTTAGAGTTTCCAGGAAAAACTTTTTCTCCTTTTTTATTTACTATAAAAACAATAGCCAACTTAGTTAATTTCTTCGCACTCTTTTTTTCAATTAACTGCTTGATACTACTATTTGCAGGAATAGATGCTGACAATAAATTTTGAGCTAATAATATAGATTGACCCAATACATCACCGTAAACATATTTTTTTGACATTTTAAGGATATTTCCCCATTCAACATTAGAATCTCTCATAAATTTATCAATATCAACTAACCACCTTAACCTAAACCAACCATGTCTCGCCCCATGTGTAATTAGAAATAAAAATAAGTCTTCTCTTCCTAACATAAATAATTCTGTTCTTCCAAGTTTTATACTTCTCTTCCTGTACCATAAATCATCAAAACTTGGCTCTTCCAAAAGATTATTATGAAGTCTCCAGTGGATTTCAATTTTTATATTCTTTTCGTGATGCGTATATTCCTCGTGATGCATACGCCATTTTTTCTCAAGTAAAATATAAGACTGTTGTTCTTTAACGTAACCTTCATTCACAAGTATATCTTGAACTCTTTCTAACTGGTTAAATGGAACAAGAATATCTATGTCCCTTGAAGTTCTTGTTGAGATATCCCCATATAAATCTGCTGCTAATACTGGTCCTTTTAAAAATAATGCCTTAATACTATTTTGATTAAATAGCTTACCTATTTTTTCTTGTTCAGAAGTGAGTTTTAACATTGAGAATACATTTTGTTCATATTTGTATTTTAAGTTTGACATAACCTTATCTGGAATCCACTCAAGATTTAAGTCATTTAACACTACATATATATTGGGAAAGACCCTGTGGTGAAGTGTTAATTGCAAGAATTTTCCCCAATCAATTTGCTTTGACTTATAATTATCTAACTGTTCTCTTTTTATATTATTATTTAAAAAAACTAACAATAAATTCATTTCTATAGAAAATGGAGATAAACATCTTAAGTAATTTTGTTGTTGAGTTGACGTCATCCTCTTACCGCTCCCTTAAACTATTATTCACTTTCCATAAAGTTCTTTATTAAGAACAATTATACAATACATTGTTCTTTTTATCAATATTCATTACTGATTATATGAGTCTATATGAACCTAATTTCTTGTAATTTATATATATAATAGGCACTTCACTTTCTACTTAAAGATTAGTAATAAAATGACTATTTTATAGTTTGTATTAAATAACTTATCTATTTATGCTTGGTTATGATACTCATAATATTATTACAGTAACTTGGAGTTTACTTTATGAAGTGAGAATCTCCTTATTCTTCCCCAGATTAATGATACCCGTCTTAAAGTTTAAATGGTTAATAGCAGGTCATTGGAATAGGTAACTTTAGCTTTTTGATTTAAATTAAGATGTATTGCTCAGCTTTTTTCCTCAGAGTTATACGGCATTTATAACCTGCACAATTTCTGATACATTTTTTTTATAGCAGTTTCTTTATAATTGGTGCTTTAATTGCAAAAAAGAGAGTTTTATTACAAAACCTATTTAAGAAAATGACTATATCTTATATTCTTATATACAATTGAGTGGACTGTCCCATTTATTGGATCAGTAAAATATTATGCATCTTCCGCAATTAACAAAGTTCTAGAGGATTTAATAATTCATTGGTCAGTAACATTAGGAGTAGTAATTTTATTCTTTTTTCAATTAATTCACCAATCATTAAACTAACATTAAATAAAAAAGTTTTCCTTTTATAGAAAGATTTCTTATAGTCTTTATTTAATTTATCCTATAGTCCTTTTAACTTTAATGTATAGCTTACATGAGTATATTTCTGTAAATAATATCTTAAGTTTAGTCTAGTTCCTTTTAAATCATTAGCATTTTCCTATATTATGTATAACTATATTGAACTACCTTCAATTTTACTTGGTAAAAAAATAATCAACCACAAAAAGAAAATTAATTTTAAAAGAAAAGTGAGCTAAAATTTAAAATACACTTTTGCCCTTTAACTCGGATTCTATTTTTAGTTAATCCAACCACAAAAAATGCAACCCAATCTAAAAGGGTTGCATTTTTCAATGGTACGTTAACTACTTTACAACTTCCTGTAAAGTTTGAATGTATTCTCTAACATCTGGTCTTCCTATAGATTGATAGTTAACACCCGCACTCTTCGCGTCGGATAACGAATAACAATTTCTTCCGTCATAAATATAAGGCGTCTTCATCTTGTGTCTATATAAATTTAAATCAATTGTTTTAATTTCATCCCACTCTGTAAACACAAAGCAAAGGTCTGCATCTTCCAAAGCCTTTTCAGGAGAATCTTCGTACACAACTTGTGTAGGATAAATCTTTTTAAAGTTCTCTACTCCAACTGGATCAAATGCATGAACTTGTGCACCTTGATTCAATAACAAACGAACATTTGGAATAGATGGAGCTTCCCGTAAATCATCCGTACCCGGCTTAAACGTTAATCCAAGAACAGCTACCTTCAATCCTTGGAAAGTAGGAAAATCTTGTCTTGCCTTCTTAATCAACTTGAAGCGTTGCTTTTCATTTACTTCAATAGCAGCTTTAACCGTACGAAGAACATAACCTTCTTCCTCAGATAACCAATGCAATGCCTTCGTATCTTTCGGGAAGCAAGAGCCACCATAACCAATTCCAGGGTTCAAGAACTTATTACCGATACGTGCATCATAGCTCATTCCGTTCGTAACATCCTCAATATTAGCACCGACTGCTTCACAAAGGTTTGCGATATCATTTATAAAGGAAATTTTTAATGCCAAGAAGTCATTTGAAGCGTATTTAACCATCTCTGCACTGCGACGGTTCATAGAAAGGATTGGCTGATTGAATGGTTGGTAAATACCAGTCAGCACTTCCTTAGCTCTATCACTTTCAACCCCAATAACAATACGAGATGCGTTTAAAGTGTCTTTAACTGCCGTTCCTTGTGCAAGAAATTCTGGATTAGAAGCAACTTCTACATTCACATCATGTTTTAAGTGGTTTTTAATAAAGACTTCCACCTTATCATTTGTCCCTATTGGAACCGTTGACTTAATGACAACCAGGCAGTCTCTTTGAACATTTTCCGCAATTTGGCGGGCAACTGTATAAACAAAGTTTAAGTTTGCTGATCCGTCCTCATTTTCAGGAGTTCCAACTCCTATGAAGATAACATCTGACTGAGCATACGAGCTCACATAATCTGTTGTAAATGCTAATTTGCCAGCTTGGGAATTCTTAGTGATTAATTCATCTAATTGAGGTTCATATATAGGAGAGATACCTTTATTTAAAAGATTAATTTTTTCTTGTATATTATCTACACATGTAACCGAGTGACCCACTTCCGCTAAACAAACACCTGTTACTAGTCCTACATAACCGGTTCCTGCTACTGTAATATTAGTCATAAAATTCCCCTTCTCATATAATTTCCTTTTTAATTATAACAAATTTTAACACTCTAGTTTAGTTAAGATTGAATCAGAAATAATATTATTCTTTTAAAAATTTATAAGTAAGATTACCTAAATTTTTAAAAGGAAATATTTAACTAAAACTAACATATAATATTAAAAATAATAAGGTTTTTAATTTTTTTTAATGAAAATATATACTTAGCTTAAAAGTTAAACTTATTTACGTTAAATGAATCTTGACCATGATATAATACTATTAAATTAACATTTATTAGGGGGAAAAAAATGTCAGTCAAAAAAAATAGACCATTGTACATAACCATGATACTTATTTTATTGATAATTGTTTTATTCATAGTTTTTAATCAAAAAGGCAATGAAAAAAAAGTAACAGTTAAACAGCAAAATCCAAAAATCATCTCTAATCTATACTTAGATTTTGAAAATGCAATAATTAATGGCGGTTCCGTAGTTTCTAATGATCAAAATCTTGTTGCTCAAGATTCTATTGATAATGTAAATGTCGAAATTGATAAAGCTCGTGAAGGTGATAAATCTATTTCCTTAAAACTTGCCCCTAAGGAAGGACGTAAAGAGTTACGAGTTATTGATATTCCAAACAATACAACTAAATATATTGGGTTTAGTGTTTACTTTCCAAAAGAAACACAAATACCAACAAGTTGGAATTTATTCGCACAATGGTGGCAAGGTGCCCCCGCTTCTCCTCCTATTGCTTTTGAAATAACTCCTGAAACCAATGATTTTAAAATGAGGATATTAACTCGCTCCGGACCATACGAGCAAAATAATATAACGGTACAATATAACGAAAGTATAGAAAAAGAAAAGTGGATAGATTTTGTAATAGAAATGAGAGTAGATGACTCAGGAGGTTTAAATGGTATTTTAAACGTATGGAAAGATAGTAAACAAATTGTTAATTATAAAGGGGCACTTGGTTATCCAAATTTGTTAGACAAAACAAACTTTAGATTTGGTTTATATCGCCACCCTAGTATTAATTCACCAATTAAAATTTATTTTGACAATATAATGATAGGTGACCGATTAAAAAAATAAAAATAAAAGGAGTCATTATGATTGTTAGAACTACTTATTTAGATATTTTACGTATTATTTCAATATTTTCAGTAATCGTAATACACGTATCAATGGATTCTTGGTTAAACTTAAAAATTTATTCGATTGACTGGCAGATTGCTAATATTTTTGATTCAATTTCTCGTTTTGCAGTCCCCGTCTTTATTATGGTAAGTGGAGCATTATTCTTAAATCCAAAAAAAACAGTTCAATTTAAAACTATTTTTAAGAAATATATACTTAGAATTGTAATTGCATTTATTTTTTGGTCCTTTTTATATGCAACGTTCAACGGCTTGTCTATCTATAAAGAAATTAATATTGAATTATTAAAGTATATTATTAAGCGTTTTATAATTGGAGAATACCACATGTGGTTTTTATATACCATTGTAGGTTTATATTTAATTACTCCTTTTTTAAAGAAAATTGTGGAAAATAGAAACCTAGCTAAAAGCTTTTTAGTACTGTCGTTTACTTTTTCAAGTTTAATACCGTTTCTCCAACTACTTCCAGTGTTAAATAAAACAGAAGTCCTGACAGATAAACTAAATTTATATTTTTTCTTAGGTTATTCATTCTATTATATGTTAGGTCATTATCTTTATACATATGAATTTTCAAGGCAGATAAAAAGTATAATTTATTCTTTAGGACTGTTAAGTTTATTTTGCACCATTTTAAGTACAAATTTATTAATAACAATCAGTAAATTTGACTTTCTATCTACTAACTATGGTTATACAGTCAATCTAATGCCAAATATAGTGTTCATGTCTTCGTCTGTTTTTTTGTTAATTAAAAGTCTATTTTATGGAAAAGAGCTAAAAAGAAACGAACTAATCATTAGACTTTCAAAACTTTCTTTTGGCGCATATTTAATTCATGTATTCTTCATAAAGATATTGGCATTAATGAGCATATCTTCTACAAGCTTCACAACAATTTTATCAGTGCCGGTAATGAGTATTTTAGTATTTATTATGAGTTTCTTGGCAAGCTATTTTTTAAGCAAGATCCCATATGTAAACAAATATATCCTATAACCATTACATTATTGAATAATGGTCAAAAAAACTACGCAAATTAAGCGTAGTTTTTTTAATTAGGACTTTTCCTTTTTTTAGCGAGTAATTTTTTAACCATTTCCATTAAGTAATATATAGTCTGAGATTTTAGTAAAATTAATACTAACAAGTAGATAGTAAAACCGATTAAAATTTGAATCATAGTAACAAATGGCTTATTTATGTTAAGGTTACTAATTATTAATAAACAATAATACATTACTATACCTGAAATTAAATATAAAGGAAGTTCTTTTAATTTTGTTTTAAAGTCTATTTTACTCCTCACTGCAATTAGCATTGTTACCATTACCGCAAATTCTGCCAGACTAGTAGATATTGCTGCTCCCACAGATGAATAAATTGGAATTAATATTAAATTGCTTATAACACTAGTGATTGCACCTATTGATACTGCTAACGTATATGTACGCATTTTATTTAATGGTAATAAATATTGATTTCCAATTATTATCCCCCATGTTATAAAGAGCAAAGAAGGTGTAAGTGCACTTATCACAGCTCCTGCTTTGATAAATTCACTTCCAAGAAACCATAAGGCAAAGTTATCAGCAATACCTAGTAATCCAAATATCATTCCGATTGCTATTAATAATGTTATTCCTAATGTTAAATTTAAATATTTTTTAATTTCCTCATGATTCTCTTTTTCAAACATATACGATATTCTTGGCAACATAACAGTACCTATAGAAGAAATTAACGCTAGTGACATAGTAATTATTTTATATGAATTATCAAAGATACCTAATTCAGCTTTATCGCTAAAGATGCCTAAAATTACGCGGTTAAATACCGCATAGAATTGAATAGAAATTTGAGGAATAAATAATATTAAAGTTGGTTTTAAATGTTTTAAGATGTTTTTCTTGTTAATTTTGATCAGTGATATATATTGTTTTAGATAAGGCCAAACGGTTAATTGACCCGCTAGCTGTGACAAGACTAGTATAATTATATATATTATTAAATCATCATGTCCTTTAACAAAGATAAAAATTGCGAGGATACCAATTATTTTGGTAAATATATTCCTCAAAACCATTTTCTTAAAGTCCTCTAACCCCATAAAAAACCATGATAAATCAAATATTACCATTATTATATAGAGAGATTGTATCCAATATAATTTTACATAATCATCACTAAAAAATAATATGAACACTAAAAAAGAAGAATAAGCGACTATAACAGTAATTATCCTTAAATAAAAAATTTCAAAAAACTTCTTACTTAATTGTTCTTTATCATCTCTTATTTTTGATATTTCACGTACAGAATATGTATCTAATCCTAATGTAGCAATCAATACAAAGTATTGAATTACCGAAAAAGTATAGGCATTTACCCCTATACCTTCTGCACCTAAAGTCCTTGAAATATAAGGTACAGTTATTAGTGGTAAAAGCAAAATTAAAATTCGATACAGAGTATTGTAAATATAATTTTTTATTATCTTCATTGATTCACCTTATTTTACTTATTTTTAAGGCTGAGTTATTATATGTTTTTATCTTTCCAATAAAGTTGGATTAATATTAATATGAGAATTATTATCACTCACTTTTTTCGCTGGAACTCCTGCAACAGTGATACCTTTAGTGTTTATACTCTTTACTACTACACTACCCGCACCAATTGCAACATCATCTTCAATTTTAATATCTCCGATTATTTTAGCACCTGATCCAATAAATACACTATCTCCAATAACTGGGGCTAACTTTTGTCCATTAGTAGCTCCAATAGTAACACCTTCTTGAATCCTACAATTTTTGCCGATTTTACAATTACCATTAATAACTATGTTACCGTAATGGGCTATACTAAGACCTTCCTTAATTGTATTTATTGGAATTGAAAAACCTAGCTTTACCGAAAGTTTGTTAAATCTATACTTCAAGTATAATACATATGGTAATTGCCATTTCTTCTTTAAACAATTTCTGGCATATTCATATTTTCTATAGATTATTTGAAACTTCCAAATTTCGTCCCCAATTAATTTTGGCTTTTTATAAGTTTTATATAGAGCCATTTTATCCTTTTCGAGGTAATTAATTAGAGTCTCCTTATTATTAATCATAAAAAAACCTCACTTAAATAGACTGTTAACAAGCTCTACCCATTTATCAATAATTGTATCCAAATTAAATCTATCTGCATCATTAATAGCATTATCACTGAACTCTTTTAACTTCCGCTGATTATTCATCAACCCATCTAATTTGTTTATAAAGTCTCTATCATTGTTATAGTCTATTAAATAACCATTCTTATCATTGACTACTATTTCAGCCGGACCAGTTGGACAATCAAAAGCAACAATTGGTAATCCCTTTTTTTGGCCTTCTAATAATACCATAGGAAGACCTTCAAACCTTGATGTCATAACCATGATTGAAGATCGCTCATATAATGTCTCTATATCATCTCTAAAGCCCAAAATACTTACATTATTAATATTATTTTCTAATATCAGATTATCTAAAGTACTTTTCCCTTCACCTTCACCTACAATAATCAATTTCCAATCATCGTTTCTTTTTTCTGTTTCTTTCCACAATTTCAATAATCGTTCAAAATTTTTCTGATATGTTAATCTTCCAACAGCTATAACTTGCTTATTTTCCAAGTTAGTTTTTATATTAGAATGAGATACAGCAGGATTATATATATATCTAATATTTTTTCTGTTCTTACGAGGGGTAATATTAAGATAGTTTTCCCTATCAGATTTATTTAGTGTAACAATGCAATCTGAAAATAAGGTTGCAAGTCTTCTAGCTAATACCCTTGTTTTAACCTTATTTTCTAACAAGTTAAAATGCTCCCAAGAAATAACCTTCACACCTGTAACACTTTTTATTGGCAAAGTATACAAACTTAGTAGTACATCTATATCTACAATAATATCCGTTTCTTTTTCCTTCAAGAATTTTGTTAACCTCTTATAAGGAGATAGTTTCCTTGAAAAAAAACCTGAAGCATTTTCTAAACCTAAACTATACAATTTAATATTATTATCTAAAAAATAATGAGAGGTATTTCCACCACTATAACTCAAGAAAAATACTTCGTGGCCCCTTTCATTTAGTCCATTTGCAATTTGAGTGGCCACTCTTTCTGTTCCACCATTTCTTGAAATATCACCAGAAAAGAAACATATCTTATATTTTTTATCCATATATTACATCCCTCATTAATTCTACATATAATTCTTTACTTTTTTCTGTAGAAAAGTTCATAGAATAATGAACTAATTCATCACTGGGAATTGGAGATTTTAGACACTTCAAAGTTTTTTCCAAAAGGTCAGCAGCATCATTAACCTTACATAGATATCCAAATTTATCTCCCTGCAAAATCTCTCTTGGCCCTGTTGGACAATCAGTTGACACTACATTACAACCACATGCCAAAGCTTCTATTAGCACCGTAGGTAAACCTTCATAGATGGAGGATAAAACAAAGGCATCAGCATTTTTAAAATAAGAATATGGATTTTCAACAAAACCTACAAAGTCTACAAATTCTCTAATATTATTCTCTAAACAATATTGTTCCAACTCTTCCTTTAGTTCGCCTTCACCTAAAATGATAAGTCTAGAATCAGTAGCTTTTACTAATTCTTTGAACATCTCTAACAATAAGATTTGATTCTTTTGTTTTGTTAATCTTCCAGCTGTAACTAGTGTTTTAAATTCCCTTTGTTTCGACAACCAAGGATGTGAACATTCTTCTTGAGCCCTATTAAATATCGAATCACTTACTACTGGGTTATATATTGTAACTGTTTTATTAGAGTCAATCTTGGATAATTTAATATATTCTTGTCTTGCATCCTCAGATACAACAACCATCTTACTAAACTGTCCATTTAATTTTTCAGTTATTAAATTTTTAAGAACTGAAAAATTTATTCTTTCTTGCGAGACTGCATTATGTATAGTCCCGATTAAAGGTATCTTTGTTTTAAATGATAGCTTTCTAGCTATGGATGCAATTAAATTCATTCCTCTTGTAACACTGATTATGCAATCATAATCATTGCTGTTGAATATTTTCACCAATTCCCCGACATTACTTAAATTTCTAGAAATTTTTGTTTTATTAATAATATTTAAATCAACCACTTTAATATAAGTTGGAACAGTAGTACTTAATTTACCTGTATTATTCTTTACTATAATTGAAACATCGTAACTATCTTTATATAATAAGTCAGCCAATGTAATTGTTACCTTTTCTGCTCCACCGCCATTAAAATTATGCATGTAAAATGCTATTTTTTTCATTAGATCTCCTCCTATTTGAAAGCGTCATTCCTACAAAAAGCCCAATCATAATAAATTGAGGAGAACTATTAAATATTTGCTCACCCATTGATTCAACCAGAGCTTGTACAAAAATCAGTACAGAAAATAAGTATAAGTATTCATTTTTAACTCTTGATTTCTTTAACAATTTAAGAAAAATAAAGATCAGTAAAGCTATATAAGTTATCGTACCTAAAAAGCCTGTCTCACCGAAAACTGCTGGCCAAAATGTATCCGTTGCAAAAAAGGGCTCTTGTGGATTTAGGCCGTACACTCTGTCTAATCCATATTTAAAATAAAATTCACTATAATCTACTCTAGCAAACCAGCTTGCAAATTTCCCAAAGCCAACCCCAATTGGAAAGTAATCCTTTATTATTTCTAAACTTGTACTTGTTAGTGCATATCTCGCACTCAATGTATCACCCTGAGTAAAGTAAATAGAAAAATTATTTAATATAAGATCTCTGAAGAAGACCCATATGGCTGTAATAAGTGCTAGAACAGCTATTATATAAGATAATTTAATTTTTTTTCTTTCAATAACAAAGACATATATAATAAATACTAATAGTATTCCTATAATTACTTTAACTTTAAAAGATAACAAGGCCATAATTGCATAGAAAATTAGGAAAAATATAGATTTACGGTTTCCTTTTCCAAGGAACTCAGAAAAATATAATATTGATATAAAAAGCATGAACCAACCAAATTGCCCAGGATGTATAAATAGAGACATAACACTAGTTAATCCCATTCTTAAATCCAGGAATCCAAATGGAAAAATGCTTAAGTACACCGAAGGAAGAGTAATATTTAGAATCCCAATAATTGCACATATAAAAGCTGCAGACTTTAACGCTTTAATTATATTTTTCAAAATGGTTTCTTCTAAAGGTACATTACTCGTTGCAAATATCAAAATGTATACTTTAACCATTAATAATCCACCCATAGTTAAATTATATATTTGATAATTACTATTGCTTAATCCTGAAACAGCACCGATAAATAAATATACAAATGCAAGCATAAAAATAATTGTACTTGATTTATTTATTCTACCAGCTCGAATACAATAAACTAGTGCAATAACTGCATATAATAAAACAAATAATTCATCTAAATTATTTATTAGTCCATTATTAAAATAAAAAAGTATTGTATCTTGGAATAAAAAGATATATACCAATACAAATACCAATATTTTTTTAATATTAACTTTCATTTAAGCACCCACTATATAATTTAAGCAGTTTATCAAACATGACTTTTTCATCAAATTTACTTATACATAAATTCCTAGAAGACTGAGAAAACTGATGCCATTTTTCTTCATTAATGACTATTTCATTGATACTAAAAGCTAGTTTTTTGACATCACCAGGATCTACAAGATATCCATTCACATTTGTCACTACTGCCTCATCTATACTTCCAACATTAGTACTAACAATTGGTAAGCTAAAATTCATTGCTTCTAAAATTGCAACAGGCAAACCCTCATTATAGGATGGTAAAACAAATAAATCGGATTTTTTTAGTAAATCATTCTTCCCTTCTTTATTTACCCAACCTAAAAAGTGAACGCGTTTTTGAATGCTCGACTTACTCATTTTATTGATTAAAACGTCTTTCTCTGGCCCATCACCAGCAATTAATAGGTTAACATTTTTCTTTTCTAAAATATCGAAGTCTAGTGAATTAAAAGCATCAAGCAAATCATTTACACCTTTCCGCTTAATAAGCATTCCTAAAAAAAGAATATTAAATTCACTTTTTGTTTTTTTAGGAATTTCCGGTGTGATTTTTATCGCATTTTCAATTACAATTACTTTTGTGCTTGGTTCAATATTTTTTATTGCTAATTCCCATTCCTTACCTAAAACAATTAATGAATCACAATCTTTCAACAATCTTTTTATCTTATCTTTAGTTTGGATATTGGAGTCAGTATAATATTTTTCAAATTCAGAGCCATGTAAATGTATAATATTTTTCACTTTAAAATAAATACATAGTCTTTGTAATATATACTTTCGATGAAAACTACCTTTATATGACATATGCATATGACATATATCTGGTTTTGAAAATAAAAAATTTATTACTAGTCTTAAATATGCCCAACCAAAAAAAATAATTTTAACAATATTATTTTTATCACTAAAAGTGGGGATAAACTTCATAGTAATTCCCTGGTCTTTCCAATCATGCTCTAATAACTGAGAAATTACACTTGTAATTCCTCCTTTAACACTTGAATGAGAACCTACCATCAAGATTTTCAAAAAGAACCCTCTCTTCCTTACTTAAATTGCATTAATTTAACTACTTATATCATTTAATATTGCATCAGTGTTTGATTGATAAGTATTGAATGTAGTATTTTTTGCTATTTCGATCTTATTAATCAACTCTCCTACATCATAACAAGGACATATTAACTCCATTTCATCAAATTGTTTTACAATCTCAATTTGATGATCATCAACATGCTCTCCATATTTCGAAAGCCTTGGAATAGCTATTACCTTTTTTCTTTTCTTAATCGAATTAATAATTGCTCCAGTTCCACCATGAGTAATTATCAATTCACTCTTATCTATCTGATTCTTAAATTCTTCACTATTTAAGAAGTCAACCGTTTCTAAATATTTCGGACTGTAATCACTATAACCCTTTTGCACAAAGACAGGTTCTGTAAGTTGATTAGATTCCTTATATATATCTAGCTGTTCTAATAATCTATTGAATTGAAATTTTTGGGATCCTAAGCAAACAAAAATCATTTAATAAATACCCCCTATGTAAATAGCATTAGGATAATATTTTAACAGTGGCTCCCATTGAACATAAAAGCGATCTGCAAGCTTATAAAGTAATTTCCCGGTAATTGTAGGTGAATTTATTTTAGCAAAAGATTCTATGTATATAACCTTAGTTCTAAATAGTTTCGCTATAATACTGAGTGGGATTGTAGATAACACTCCGGTAGAAATCAACACATCTGGTCTTTCTTTAATAAATATATTTATTGAACTAATAATATTTATTATTAATATAAAAAGGAAAAGTTTCTCCTTTCTATTAATTTGCCTTAATAAATATACTCTATTATTACTGCTAAAATTATTGTAATTAGTTTTCTCTGTAACAATAAAGCTATCATAAGTTTCCATTAAAGGTTTAAGCATCATCAATTGCTCAAAGTGGCCCCCTGATGAGGATATAAAACCAACTTTCTTATTCTTAGTAGCGGGAAAATTAACTTGTTGCATCATACTTTTCACTCCTAAATAACAAATAACCGACTATATAAAAGAATCACACCCATAAAAAACCACTTTAATCGTTTGGAAGTTTTTTACTTTTGTGTGATCTAAACACATAAATGTGTCCTTACTTTATTAAAAGGCATCCCTTGAACCAAATAATACTCCTACAGTTTTAAAAATTATTTTTAAATCAAGAAGTAGATTTTGATTAGAAATATAAAAAATATCCATCTCGACCATTTCTGAGAATCCTACATTACTTCTTCCACTTACCTGCCAAATACCAGTGCACCCTGGAACAACCAATAATCTTTGCTTATCATATGCACTATACTCCTTTACTTCTCTTGGAAGAGGTGGACGAGGTCCAACTAAGCTCATATCTCCCTTTAGAACATTAAATAATTGTGGAAGTTCATCGATACTTGTTTTACGAATAAACTTTCCCACTTTCGTTACCCGTGGATCGTCTTTCATTTTAAACATGGCACCAGATACTTGGTTAAGGGCTAATAATTCACTTAATTTATCTTCTGCATCGGCCGCCATGGAACGGAATTTATACATATTAAACTCTTTTCCATTCTTACCAACTCTTAACTGTTTAAAAAACACCTTTCCCTTTGGATCTTCTATTTTAATTAAAAGTCCTACGATTAAAAAAATAAAACTTAGTAAAATTAATCCACACAAAGACCCGACAATGTCAACACAACGTTTTGTATACATATATCTGCGTTTTGTATTTGTTGCAATATTTATAGATTTATCAGAAACAAAAAGTGAATTATCTTTAGCGAAATCAGACAAGTCCTCACCACCTTATAAGTTTTATTTTACTCCCAGCTTGCTTTTTTCAATGTTAACTACTTCAGATAAATATTTAATTACATCTTCTTTTATATCTGAATGTTGCAGTGCGAAGTCAATCGTAGTTTTTACAAATCCTAGTTTCTCTCCAACATCATAGCGGATACCTTTAAAATCATATGCGAATACTCTTTGTATTTCATTTAGCCTTTGAATGGCATCGGTTAGCTGGATTTCCCCTCCAGCTCCCGTTTCTTGTTTTTCTAGAAAATGAAAAATCTCCGGTGTAAAGATGTATCGTCCCATGATAGCAAGATTAGAAGGTGCGGTTCCAACTTCTGGTTTTTCTACAAAATTTCGAACTTGGTATCTACGACCTTCATTAGAACCTGGATCAATAATACCGTATCTACTTGTTTCTTCATTTGGAACAGTCTGGACTCCAATTACTGAAGCATGGGTTTCTTCATATTGATCAATTAATTGTTTTAAACAAGGAGTATCACCGTTCACTATATCGTCGCCCAACAAAACAGCAAATGGCTCATTCCCAATAAAGTTTCTTGCACACCAAACAGCATGACCCAGCCCCTTTGGCTCCTTTTGTCTAATATAATGAATATCTGCTAAGTTTGTTGCGTATTGTACTCTTTCTAATAACTCGTGCTTACCTTTTGATCGCAAATTTTCTTCCAATTCATGTGCAAAATCAAAGTGATCTTCAATGGCCCTCTTACCTTTTCCGGTTACAATAATAATATCTTCAATCCCTGATGCAACAGCTTCCTCGATTATATACTGTATTGTTGGCTTATCGACTATCGGCAACATCTCTTTAGGCATAGCTTTAGTTGCTGGCAAAAATCTCGTACCTAAGCCCGCAGCTGGTATAATAGCCTTACGCACCTTTTTCATAATTTCATTCCTCCTTTTAAATGCATCCCTTTATCTCTATACAAGTTTGAATAAATTAAAAAATACCCAAAAATTTTTTCTTTTTTATTTGCTCTGGTATCTCTTTCACAATATTTTTCTCGTCAACTAAAGTTTCTGAATTTTCAGCAAACAAATAAACCCACTCAACCCCAAACTCCTTTTCTATCAAGTCATAAGCCTCATTAAGTTTAAAGGTTCTATTATGGACATTATGTGCATCTGATGCTACAAAGTGAGTTAAGTTATGTTCTATTAACTGTTTAGCAAACTTTTGTACTGATTTCCCAAAATACCCCGCAATACTTGCTGCTGTTACTTGGGTTAGTGCTCCGTTTGCTACAAGTTTATATAACAAATCAGGATTATTAATTAATTCTTTATTCCGTTCTGGATGAACAATTATAGGAGTTAAGCCTTGCCTTTGTAAATCATAGAGTAACCTTTCTGAATATCTGGGTACAGAAGAGGATGAGAACTCAATAAACAGGTATTTTGTGCTAGAAAGTGTTTGAATTTCACCTTTATTGTAATCTTCAACTAACTCTCCATAAATTCTGTTTTCCTGTCCTGGAAGAATATTAAGTGGGATGTTTTCTCTTATTAAAATGTCATTAAAATTACTTACTTGCTGAAGAATATCTTGTTTGAAATTTTCATATTGATTATTCTTATGATGAGGTGTAGCAATTATAGTTTGTATCCCTTCTTTGACAGCTTCCCTCGCCATTATTAAACTATCTTCAATTGTCTTAGGTCCATCATCAACCCCAGGCAATATATGACAATGAATATCGATCATAATTGTACACCTCTTTCTTTTAACCTCATGTCCAATCATTATTACTTAAAAATCTGCGAGTTTTAATTTGTTCCGTAATAATAATAGTTACCCTTTTTATCCGCTTTTTTATTATTTAAGACTACTCCTAATAGTTTTCCATTAGTAGCAGTTAACAAGTCTTTTGTCTTTATCAAGGAATCTTTCTCTGTTTTTCCACTGCTAACGACCAATACACTTCCTTGACATATATTCCCTAATATTTGCGCATCAGTAACTGCAAGTACTGGCGGTGTATCAAATATGATAAGGTCAAATTCTTCTAAAGCTTGTTCTATGAAATGTAGCATTGCTTTAGATCCTAATAATTCCGAAGGATTAGGTGGAATTGGGCCGCTTGGAAGTATATAAAGATTATTCTCATCAGTTTTATTAACTGCTTCCATTAGCTTTGTTTGATTTGTCAGTATTGTTGTTAGTCCAGTTGTGTTTTCTAATTTAAAAGTATAATGTACAGTTGGCTTTCTTAAATCAGCATCAACCAATAATACAGTTTTACCCTGTTGAGCGAAAACAACTGCCAAGTTTGCCGTAGTTGTAGATTTCCCTTCACCAGGACCTGAAGATGTAACCATTATCGAACGTATTTCTTCATCAACACTTGAATAAAGGATATTTGTTCTTATTGTCCGATACTGCTCTGAAATTGGCGACTTAGGATCATATTTTGCTACAAGCTTTCTTTTACTATCTAATAATCTTTTTTTACTTGATACCAACAAACTCTCCTCCACTTCTTTTAGCGTTTGTACCCCTAAGTTTCGCATCAAAATTCTCATCAATCGTTGTTATTGCACCTAATACTGGCAAATCCAATAATTTTTCAACATCTTGCTCCGTCTTAACCGTGTTATCAAGATACTCTAATAAGAATGCAAGACATAGCCCAACCAACAAACCGACAACTGCTGCAATTATTATGTTTAAAGGCGGGTTTGGACTTATTGGAGATTGATTTTCTTGATCATCTGCTAGCGGAAGAATCGTTACATTATCAACATTCATTATTTTTTTAATTTCTTTTTCGAAAACCTCTGCAGTTTTATTAGCCATTTCTAAAGCAAGTGCAGGGTCTGAATCAGTTACCGACAAAGTCATTATTTGTGAATTTTGTGCACTTTCAACTGTAATTTTATTGTTTAAACTAGATACACTTATATCTAAATCAAGCTCGCTCTTTACATTATTTAATATAGCTGCACTTTTAAGTATTACGCTATATGTGCTAATTAATTGTATATTGGTTTGAACTTCATTACTATTATAAAAGGCCGTATCATCAGTTTTAGACTGATTCACCAAGATTTGTGTGGATGATTTATATACCGGTGTTAAAACAAAGTAGCTTACTACACCACTCCCAATCATCGCAATCAATATTATTGAAATAATTAGTACAATTCTTTTCTTCAATGTTTGGAATAATTCCTTTAAACTAATAGTTTCTTCCATGACTTCCTCCTAGTAAAAATATAAAAACATGTATTATTATAGCATAATTAATTGCTAAATTTGTCGTTTCTTGACATACTTTTAGTAGATTGCTTACATTTTGCTCTTTTACTTTATCAAGGATTTTGTTATTTTAATAGTATTAATTTAAACTTGGGAAATTTTTCCCTGAAAATACAGGGATTTCCCTTTCATTTTCTTTTTTACATAATTAAAATATCCTAATTTTGTTTGGAGGTTATAATGAAAACTTTAATAGTCACCGTTCTTGCTTTAATACTTGCAGCTGTTCTTGTATTTGGTAATATTCATTGGAATTCCAAAAGTCCTGAACAAGCTTCTACTCCAACTGTCACCAATTCAGGAACTAATACAGACCCTGAGCCTGAAATAGACACGGATTTTTATTTGGAGCTTGCTGATAAATGGCCAGAGAAAGCTAAAGAGCAATTAAAACACAAATTAAACAGCCATAAAACATTCAAAATTGTCCTGCTTGGCTCTAATTCAATCGGCAGTGATAATTTAGGTTTGAATGATAAGTTAAAAGAAGCTCTCTCTGAAAAATACGAAAAACATATAGAGCTAGAAAGTATTGTTTATGAAAACACAACAACTGATTATATACTTAATCATGAAAGTGAAAAGCTAGTTAATTTAAAACCTGATATGGTTATTTTTGAACCGTTTCTATTAAATGATAATAATATCGTAGCAATCCCTGACACAATATCAAATATTTCCACCATTATTACAGAAACGACTGCCGATCTGCCTGAGGTTACGTTTATTCTGCAACCGCCAAATCAAATATATGATGCAAATCTATATCCTATGCAAGTTGCTGCATTGCAAGAATATGCAGATGTTCAAAACCTTACATATCTGAATCATTGGGAATCATGGCCAGCAGGTAATGATATTACAGTAAACGATTATTTGAATGCTGATGCACGACCTAATGACTCTGGATTTAAGCTTTGGAGCGATTATCTCTCCGAGTATCTTACTTCTGAATAGCGAGCTTAAAGTTCGCTATTTTATCAACTCTTTTGTTCTATATAACGCACGTCGTGTTTTATAATAACATCATAAAAACCTTTCGTAAATAGAATTTTTGCAAATTTATTCTCTGTTTTCCTTCTATTTAATGTAAACGCTTCCTAGTTTCTTCTATTATATATACAACTATTTAAATGATGTTTATATAAACATATCACTTTTTTTTCTGAGCGCCGCTATGTTACACAAATATAACTTTATCCTCACTTTCTCGTTATACTCCCACATAAAATGTAATTCATTAATAAAATTTTTTATAAAAAACTTACATTTAGGTTTATAGTCTAAAATACTTGGGTATTTAGTCACTATTATATTATTTTCTTAATCTATTCAAGTAATAAAAGAGGTGGTAAACAGGACTTTAATCATAATAATAACCTTTTTTTAATGTCCTTTGAAGCGTTATCGATTAGGACGTTTTTTATACGATATATCTCAGTTTAAAAATTCTTAAAATCAAAAAATACAAATAAAAGTTATCGCGAGGGGCAAAAATGGGAATTAGAAGAAAAGTGTTTATTGGGTTTGGTGCAATATTATTGTTTATTATAGGGT
>Ga0268252_1000791_pt1 | contig 19688 bp, 14 predicted proteins | sample AgamicMgSfrz_FD_200244 | JGI IMG/M metagenome (GOLD analysis project Ga0268252, IMG submission 200244) | Agave microbial communities from Guanajuato, Mexico - Mg.Sf.rz (v2) (version 3) | ecosystem: Host-associated > Plants > Phyllosphere > Phylloplane/Leaf | place: Guanajuato, Mexico | collected... | reverse complement strand
AAGTCGAACTGCTCGAGAAAGTTGCCGGCCGTGACGCGAAAGATCGCGGCGGCCTTCGAGCGTTCGGCCGGAAGGCTGGACGAGGGGTGCATCTGGGTGTCTCCTGAAAATCCTGGAATACGCGGGAAGGGCTGGTCGATTGTCGTTTTCCGGCATGTTGGCGCGGTATCGATCAAACGATAAGTGCGATTTTCGGAACGATTGATGCAGTGTTGTTATCAATCGAAAACGACCCGCGTGGGTCCGGACAGTGAGCGGGCCGTATCGCCGCATGGCCGCACACGTTTGCGTCGCCGCGCCCGGCCGATGTCGTCGACGGGCGATCGATCAGCGGCCTTCTCGGCCTCGATTTTTTGTTAACCGTGCCGTTAACCCTGATTGGACCCGCGCCGGCGCAAGTGCAGCCGGCATCTCAAAACGAGCGCGAGCATGCCCGCATTCACTTCGATCGAGAAAATCGCCGACTGGGCCGGACGCCACCCGTTCGTCGTCGGCGCGTTGGGCACGCTGATGTCGCTCGCGGCACTCGGGATCAGCGCGGTGACGCTGTGGGTCGCGCGCAGCGAAGTCATCGAGCACGCGCATGAGACGTCGCGCAACGTCGCGGCCGTCCTGGCGAGTCAGATCGCGAGGACGGTCGAAACGTCGAACAACGCGCTGGTCGCGCTGGCCGCCGATCTCGGCAAGCCGGCGGTACAGCGGATGGACGTCGGGTTGCGGCACGACCTGCTGTTCGAGCGCACCGCGGCGCAATACATGACCGGCATGGGCGTGACCGACCGGCGCGGCCGCCTCATTGACGGGTGCTGCAGCACGACCCATCGCTGGGACTTCGCCGATCGCGACTACTTCAAGGTCCATCGCGATGCGGACAACGTCGGGCTCTACGTCTCCCAGCCCTATCGCGCGCGCTCGCGCGGCGGCAAGGAGTCCATCGCGCTGTCGCGGCGCATCGAGCGGCCGGATCATACGTTCGACGGGATCGCGGTCGTCGCCGTCGATCTCGCTTACTTCGAGCAGTTGCTGTCCCGCCTCGATGTCGGGCCGAACGGCGTCAGCGCGATCGTGCGCGCGGACGGCACGATCCTCGCGAGAAACCCGTCGTTGAACGACGGCCAGATGAATCTCCTGCGCCGTTCGAAATCCTTCCAGCGGATGGTGAACAGCGAATCGGGCTTCTATCCCGCGCGTTCGAGCATCGACGGCATCGTGCGGCTGTACACCTACCAGCGGATACCGGGCACCCCGCTGATCGCGGTCGTCGCGCCGGCCGAAAACGACGTGCTGGCCGGCATCCGGCGCCTGTCGTGGACGGTCGGCGTGTCGGCGTCCGTGATCGGCGCGTCGTTCTGCGCGGTGGTCTGGCTGCTGGCCTTCGCGTTGCGCGACAACTTCCGCAAGCAGACGCTGCTGACCGATCTCACGCGTACCGATCCGTTGACCGGATTGCGCAATCGTCGCGCGCTCGATACCGCGCTGGCCGACGAATGGGAGCGGCTGCAGCGCGGCAGCGGCGGCAGCCTGTCGGTGCTGTTCATCGACGCCGATCACTTCAAGCAGTACAACGACCAGCACGGGCACGCGCAGGGCGACACCGCGCTGCGTTTTCTCGCCGAATGCATCCGCGCGCATACGCGGCGGCGCGGCGACCTCGCTGCGCGCTACGGCGGCGAGGAATTCGTCGCGGTGTTGCCGGATACGGACGAAAACGGCGCCGCGCAGGTCGCCGAAGCGATTCGCCGGGAAGTCGAAGGCAACCGGCTCGTCGGGTTTGCGGAAACCGTGCCGCCTTTCACCGTCAGCATCGGCTGCGCGACCGGTCGGCGCGCGCGGCACGCGTCCATGCTCGCGCTGTCGCACCAGGCGGACATGGCGCTCTACCGCGCGAAGCGCGAAGGCAGGAACCGCGTGTGTTGCGCGCAGACGGACGCGGTGTGAAAACCGCGGTTCGATCGGGACGGGTGGCGTGGCATGCGCCCTTGCCGATCGCGACGGCCGCCCGCTCGGGACATCGCGATGCGCGCCGCCGTGGCCGTTTCACCGCCCTGGTTCGATATACGCGGCCAGTTCTTCCGGCTCGCCTGACGGAAACGCGTCCTTCAGGTGATCGAGAAACGCGGACACGCGTGCGCTCAATAATCGCCTGGACGGATACAGCGCCCACAGCGCGATATCGGACGCCGGCACGTCGCCCCAACTGACAAGCGTGCCGGCAGCCAGATCGCGGCTCACGAGCGAGATCGGGAGGCACGCGGCGCCCAGGCCGAGGCGGACCGTATCGCGCACCATGCTCAGCGACGACAGCCGCGCCACCGGTTCGACCGGGATGCGCGCCGTCCCGTCCGGCCCCGTGACCTCCCATCCGGTGCGGGTGTCGTTCGCGCCGCGCACCACGGCCGGCGCCGGTGTGGGCACGGCGCCGCCGGGCCGCGCCAGCCCGGGCTTCGCGACGACGACCAGCCGGTCGCGCAGGATCACGCGCCCGATCAGGCTCTCGTCGGGGTCCGGGTTCACGCGAATCACGAGGTCGTACCCTTCCTCGATCATGTCGACCGGCCGGTCTTCCGTCGTCACCTCCAGCCGGACGTCCGGGTATCGCAGCGCGAACGTCGCCACCAATCTCCCCATCGCGAACTGGGAAAACAGCATCGGCGCGCTGATGCGCAGCCGGCCGCGCGGCCGCTCGCTCCCCGCTGCAATCGCCGACGCGCTGTCGGCCAGCTCGGCGAGCAACGCGCCCGTGCGCTCGTAGAGCGCGCGCCCTTCCTGCGTGAGCTTCACGCCGCGCGAGCCGCGCTCGAACAGGCGCAGCGACAGACTGTTCTCCAGTTCCGCGACGCGGCGCGACAGCGTCGCCTTCGGGCGATCCGCGACCCGCGCGGCCTCCCCGAAGCTGCCATGGCGGGCGACGAGGTTGAAATCGGCGAGAGCGAGCAGGTCCATGCGTTCCACCAGTGAGACGACACGTCTATTTACCACACCTTCCGGATCGTGTGTGGATCACTTAACTTAGGTAGGCAGTCAACCCGACCATTACCTCAGGAGCGAACATCATGACCATTCTCGTTACCGGCGCCACCGGCCGTATCGGCCGCCAGCTCGTCCGTCAACTCGTCGATCGCGGCGCCGACGTGCGCGTGCTGGTGCGCGATCCGGCCAAGGCCGATTTTCCGGCGGCCGTGACCGTCGCGCAGGGCGACATGCTCGACGTCGACGCGCTGCGGGCGGCCTTCTCCGGCGTGCGCACGCTGTTCCTGCTCAACGGCGTGGCGGGCGACGAATTCACGCAGGCGCTGATCGCGCTGAATCTGGCCCGCGAAGCGGGCATCGAGCGCGTCGTCTATCTGTCGGTCCTGCACGCCGACCGCTTCGTGAACGTGCCGCACTTCGCGGTGAAATTCGGCGCGGAGCGGATGATCGAGCAGATGGGCTTCAGCGCGACGATCCTGCGGCCCGCGTATTTCATGGACAACGATGCGACGGTCAAGGACGTGATCGCCGGGCACGGCGTGTACCCGATGCCGATCGGCGGCAAGGGCATCGCGATGATCGACGCGCGCGACATCGCGGAAGTCGCAGCGCTCGAGTTGATCCGCCGCCACGATGCGCCCGGCAAGCTGCCGGTCGAGACCCTCAATCTCGTCGGGCCCGACACGCTGACCGGCCCGCAACTGGCGTCGATCTGGTCGGACACGCTCGGCCGTCCGGTTGCCTATGGCGGCGACGATCCGACGCCGTTCGAAGACAATTTCGCGAAATTCATGCCGAAATGGATGGCGTACGAAATGCGGCTGATGGCCGAACGCTTCGTCAGCGACGGGATGGTGCCGGAGGCCGGCGACGTCGAGCGGCTGACCGCGATCCTCGGCCGCCCGCTGCGGACGTATCGCGACTTCGTGGCGGTGCTCGTGCGTTGAGCGCGTTGAGCGCGATGCGGCGCGTTCATGCGCCGGGAGGCTGTGCAGGGCGTCGCCGAGCGGTTGAACCGGCGGCGTGCGTGGCCTGTTCGCCGCGACGCCATACCGTTGCCGGCGACAGCGGCCACGCGGCCGCGCCCCTGGCGTCCGGATCGAGCGGGAGCCGGACACCAGGTCGGGCCCGCTACAACATCGCCTGACTGACCAGCCCGTACAGCCCGGCTACCGGGTCGGCCACGCCCTCGTGTGCCGCGGCCGGCGCATTGCGAACCATCTTCGAACAGGTATCCACCTGCTTCAGTCCCTGTTCGCTCAGCCACGCCGGCAAACTGCTCCCGTCAGGCACATCGATCCGCACGAATTCGCCGTCCCGTTTCGTCAGCCAATAGCCGATCAGCGCCTTCGCATGCGCATCGTCGCCCGAACGCGGCGCAACCACCGGGCCGACCACGTAACCGCGGCCGAAGCGCCGCAGCACCGAAAACCCGACGACCTCGCCGTCGCGTTCGAGCACGACGCTTTCTCCCCGCGCCTGCAACGCGGACAACAGCGCTTCGCGCTCGAGGCCGGACGCACGCGCGTCGAGTTCGACGAGACGCGGCCAGTCGGCCGGCGATCCGGCGCGCAGCCGCTCGCCATCGGGCACGGCCACCGCGGCGGGCCGATCCACGTTCCCCTGATACTGGCTCAACGATCCGCACACGTTGAATCCGAGTTTCTCGTAGAGCGGCCGACCGGCCGGCGTCGCGTGCAGAAACGTGATGCGCGGCCCCAGCTCATCGAGGAGCGTCTCCATCAGTTTGCGGCCGATTCCCCGGCCCTGATGCGCGTCGGAGACGATCACGTGCCCGATCGCCGCGCGATCCGCACCGTACTTCCAGCACATCGCCGTGCCGATGACGACGCCGTTTTCCTCGGCCGCGAACGCGATCGACGTGTCGGCGGAAAACTGCCAGTCTTCCGCCCGGAACGGCCAGCGCAGCGCCATGGAAAGCGCATGGGCAGCGGGGACGTCCTCTGCGGTGAATCTGCGGTAGTGAAGCGCGGACGTCGCGCCGCGCTCCTTCACTTCATGTTCCTGGGTCATCAAGCAGTCCGTCTAAATGGTGTTTTCGTGCGACACGGCACGTCAGAAAAATGCGCAGTGACCACATCGAAGCGGCTAAAAATTGCACGGCGCTCCCCGGCTGGCATGAATGCCCGACGATCAGGAAGCACGCCGTTCCCGGACCTGACGCCCGATCAACCAGACATCAGCCGGTTTCCACGCCGCTCCGAAGCATCACGCCGATCGCGTGAAGTAATGCTGCGCCAACGCGACCCAATACCGGACGCCGGCCGGAATGATGTCGTCGTTGAAATCGTATTTCGGGTGATGCAGCGCCGGTGAGGCCGCGCCATCCTGCGCATTGCCGATCAGCACATAAGCGCCCGGCCGCTCCTCCAGCATGAAGCCAAAGTCCTCGGACGTCATGTTCGGCGGCACGTCGGGAGACAGGCGCTCGTCGCCGAACGTATCGCGAATCACCGCTTCGCACAGCGCCGTCTCGGCCGGCGTGTTGACCGTCGCCGGGTAGTACTGGAAAAACTCCACGTCGACCTGCGCCCCATAGGCCCCCGCGAGTCCTTCGCACGCGAGCCGGACGTCGCGCTGCAGCTTCTGCTGCAAGGCCGACGACAGCGTGCGGATCGTGCCGCGCAGCTCGGCGGTGTCGGGAATCACGTTGTCCGTCGTGCCCGCATGAAACATGCACACGGAAATGACCGCCGGGTCGACGGGGTCCTTGTGCCGCGCGGCGATGGTCTGGCACTGCAGCACCATCGAGCACGCGAGCGGCACCGGATCGATGCCCAGATGCGGCTGCGCCGCGTGCGCGCCCTTGCCCGTCACCGTGATCCTGAAGCGCGAGCCCGCAGCCATGATCGCGCCGGTGCGCAACCCGAAATGCCCGGCCGGCAACCCGGGCCAGTTGTGCATGCCGAATACCGCTTCCGTCGGGAATTGCTCGAACAGCCCGTCGTCGATCATCTTGCGCGCGCCCGCGCCGCCCTCTTCGCCCGGCTGAAACACGAAATGGACGGTGCCGGGCAACTGCGGCAATTCCTTCAGCACGCGCGCGGCGCCGAGCAACATCACGGTATGGCCGTCGTGGCCGCACGCATGCATGATCCCGTGCGAGCACGACGCATGCGCGAAGTCGTTGGCTTCGTGGATCGGCAACGCGTCCAGATCGGCGCGCAACACGATGCCGCGGCCCGGATCGGCGCCGGGCAGGCTCGCGACCACGCCCGTGCCACCCAGCCCGCGCGACACCGCGTAACCGAGCGCTTCAAGCTCGCGGGCGACGACGTCGGCCGTCCGGTGTTCCTCGAATCGCAACTCGGGATGCGCATGCAGGTCGCGGCGCAGCTTCGCCCAGTGCGCACGGTGCGCGTTCAACGACGTGTCGGGGATGATGGCGTTTTCCAATCTCGGCACCCTTGCAAAGCCAACCGGTTCAAATCGCGACTGCCGCATCGCGCGCGGCAGCCGCCTCAATCATAAAAGCCCAGGACAGACTTGACCTCCATGTACTCCGCCATTCCTTCGATCCCGTACTCACGGCCGTTGCCCGACTGCTTGTATCCGCCGAACGGCGCCTGAGGGTCCCATGCCGGGTAGTTCAGATGCACCTGCCCGGCCTGGATACGCGCGGCCACCGCTCGCACGCGCGCCATGTCGGTGCCCTGCACGTGCGCGCCGAGCCCGTACACCGTGTCGTTCGCGATCGCGACCGCTTCTTCCACGGTGTCGTAAGGCAGGATCGCGAGCACCGGGCCGAAGATCTCCTGCTGCGCGATCGCCATGTCGGTGCGCACGTCGGAGAAGATCGTCGGCCGCACATAGAAGCCCTTGTCGAGGCCGACCGGCCGGCCGGGGCCGCCGGCGATCAGCTTCGCGCGTTCGTCGATGCCCACGTCGATCATCTGCGCGACCCGGCCGAACTGCGCGCGATTGGCGAGCGGCCCGTGCGTGGTGGCTTCGTCGAACGGATCGCCGACGACGAGCGTTTGCATCGCCGCGACGGCCAGTTCCTCGACCGCGCCGAGCACGGCGCGCGGCACGATCATGCGGGTCGGTGCGCTGCACGACTGGCCCATGTTGCGGAACGCCGCGGCCACGCCCGGCGGGATCGCGCGCGACAGGTCCGCATCCGGCAACACGACGTTAGGCGACTTGCCGCCCAGCTCCTGCGCGACGCGCTTGACGGTCGTTGCCGCCGCCTGCGCGACGAGCACGCCGGCCCGCGTCGATCCGGTGATCGACACCATGTCGACTTCCGGATGCGACGAAAGCGCGGCCCCCACCGTTTCGCCGCTGCCGCTCACGAGGTTGAATACGCCGGCGGGCGCGCCCGCGTCGGCAACTACTTCCGCGAACAGCAACGCGCTGAGCGGCGACAGCTCGCTCGGCTTCAGCACCACCGTGCAGCCTGCCGCGAGCGCCGGCCCGACCTTCGCGGTGATCTGGTAGATCGGCCAGTTCCACGGCGTGATCAGCGCGCATACGCCGATCGGCTCGCGCACGACCGCGGTCGTCCCGCGCCGCTCGACGAACGGGTAGCGCGCGAGGTTGTCGCGTGCGACGCGGATGTGTTCGGCCGCGAGCGGCACATGCGCGCCGCGTGCATAGCCGATCGGCGCGCCCATCTCCAGCGCGAGCGCGGTGGCGAACAGCTCGGCGCGTTCCAGGATCAACGCATGGATGCGGTCGAGCAGCGCCGCGCGTTCCTGCGGCGACGTCGCGGACCAGCGTTCGAACGCATTGCGCGCGGCCTGCACTGCGCGGTCGGCGTCGCGCGCGCTGCCGAGCGGGATCTCGCACAGCGTGTCCTCGGTGGACGGGCTGATGACGGCAAACCGCTCGCCGCCTTCGGGCAGCACCCAGTCGCCGTCGATGAAGAAGCGATCGAGCCTTCCGGCTTGCATCAGGTGAACAACAGGGGAATTCATTGCAAGGGGTCCTTGAGTCGATACCGTGCGCCGACGCACGGCGAAAGCCACGATGGGCCGAGGCAGCGGCCGGAGCGCCGCAGCCGCCCCGTTAGAAATCCGCGACCTTGCCCCAGGCGGACTCGCTGAACCGGCCGGGCCGGTACGGCGTCGGGTCCACGAACGGCTCCGCACCGGACGCGAGATCGGCGATCAGGTGGCCGGCGCCCGGGCCGATCCCGAAGCCGTGCCCCGAGAAGCCCGCCGCGAGGATCAGCCCCGGCACGCCCGGCACTTCGCCAATGCCCGGCACGCCGTCCGGCGTGCTGTCGACGTACCCGGCCCATGCGTGCGTGATCGTCGCCTCGCGCAGCTCGGGCAACAGTTCGGACGCGCGGCGGTACGTTTCGGCGACCGTCGGCATGTCGGGCTTCGGATCGAGAATGCGCACCGCTTCCATCGGCGTCGGCGCATCGAGGCGCCAGCGCTTCAACGTTTCATGACCGCCGCGTACGCCTTCGAGGCCGCCCGGCAGCAGGTTGCGCCAGCGCTTCGCGAACATCGGCACGAATTGCGGCGCGAAGCGCAGGAACTGCGGCGTCGGGTCCACGCGCGCGCGGCCGCTGATCGCCAATGCGTAGCGTCCGTCGCTGCGGCGCGTGATGGACACGCCGGACGTGTACATCGCGCCCGGCAGCGGCGTGTCGACGGGCGACACGCTCAGGATCGACTGACGGATCGACGCCTGCGGAAACCGGATGCCGAGCTGGCGGCAGAACGACGACGCCCATGCGCCGCCGGCCATCACGGCCGTCCGGGTCTTGATGACGCCGGCCTCCGTGACGACGCCGGCGACACGGCCGCCTTCGAGCTCGATACCGCGCGCCGCGCAGTGCTGGTGGACACTGCCGCCCAGCTTGATCAGCGCGGCGGCCACGGCCGGCGCGGCCTTGCCTGGATCGGCCGTGCCGTCGGTCGGCGAAAAGACGCCGCCCTTCCACTGCCGCCCGGTCGCCCGTCCGCGCTCGGCGGCCTGCTTGCTGTCGAGCATGTACGTGGTCACGCCCGCGGTCTTCGCGAATTCGCCCCAGCTGGCCCAGCGGGACAGCTCGGCTTCGTCATTGCTGAGATACAGCAGCCCGCAGCGATGAAAGCCCGTGTCTTCTCCGGATTCGGCGGCGAATCGTTCCCACAGATCAATGCTCTTGCTCGCCATCGGCAACTCGCGCGCATCGCGGTTCTGCTGCCGGCACCAGCCCCAGTTGCGGCTCGACTGTTCGGCGCCGATGCGCCCCTTCTCGACGAGCGCGACCGACAGCCCGCGCCGGGCCAGATAGTAGGCGGTGAAGACGCCGATGATGCCGCCGCCGATCACGACGACGTCGGCCGCGGCCGGCGGCGTGGACAAGGTTTCGATATGACGCAGCGGAGGGGACATGCTCAGTCTCGTTCGGTGGAGGGTTTGACGTTCTGCATCACGTAGAACTTCGCCACGCGTTCGCTGCTTTCCCACCCGATCGACGCGCCGCGCGGCACGAACAGCGCGTCGCCGGCACCGACCGACTGCACGCTGCCGTCGGGCGCCGCGAAGCGGACGCCGCCGTCCAGCAGGAACATGAACTCGTTCGCGCGATGCGGCCGGACGATCCGGTGATACGGCGTCGAATCCCACGTGCCCGCGCAGTATCCGGCTGCGTCGTCGGTGAACACGTTGTCGCTGCGACATTGCGGCGCGGGGCCGAGCAGCACCTCGGCCGGCAGCGTGGCGGACGGTTTGAAATCCGCGTCGGCGTACAGCGCAAAAATGCCTTGCTTCGTCGGAGTCTCGCACGCTGCCGAGCAGAACGTCAGCAGCACGGGCGATTGCGCGACGATGCGCAGCGCGGTGCCGCAGCCGATCACGGCGCCTTGCCCCGGGCCGACCACCCGCGGTGCGGCCCCGGCCGCTTCGAGCGTCAGCTCGCCTTCGACGACGACGAGGGTTTCGATGTGCGGAAAGCTCGACACGTCCAGCTCGCCGGCGAAGCGGATACGTCCCGCGGCCATCGCGTCGGGGCCTTCCCACGCGATCTCGCGATGCGACGCGAACGGATCGCTCGCGCCGAACGCCTGCTGGCGGAATGCGGTGGAAGACGGTGCGCCGTCGGCCCGGTGCAACACGAAAACTGCGGTCATTTCTGCTCCTGTGCAGTGCGTGGCGGCCTGGTTCAACGCCGTCACGCGATATCGGAAATCGTCGTTCGCCGGCTCTCCGGCCGGAAAATCCTCAGCGGGGCATGTCGTCCATGCGTGCGCTTACGCCGCGTGACACGACGCTTCGCGGCGTTCGGTGCGCAGGCGCGCCGACGGCGTTCGTACCGGTGCGCTGCCCGTTCGGGCAACCACGTAATCGCGCGGCGTGATCCCGAGCACGCGCCGGAAATGCCGGCACAGATGGCTCTGATCGAAGAAGCCGACGTCGGTCGCGACGACCGACGGCGCAAGACCGGCGCGCAACAGGTCCTGCGCCCGCCGTATCCGCACGAGACACAGATACCGGTGCGGCGACAGCCCGGTTTCGCTGCGAAAGCGCGCGGTAAAACGCGACACGCTCAAGCCGGCCACCGCCGCGAGCGTGTCGAGGTTCAGCGGCTGCGCGAACGACGCGTCGATCGTGCGCAGCACGTCGCCGATCGCCGGCGAGACGGGCCGCGCGACACGCGGCGAACCAACGAATTGCACTGTCATATCGAGTTCTCCCCGCGCTCGCTTCAATGCAGGAAATCCTGCATCCGGTAATACGCGCCGACGAGCGGCAAGAACCACGCGTGTCCGAAATGGCCCGGTATCGCCGGCCATTCGAGTTCGCGCCACGGGTTCGACGCGGCCGCGCCATACAGCACGTCGGCCATCACGCGGCCCATGTGCACCGACATCTGCACGCCGTGACCGCTGTAGCCCATCGAGTAATAGAGTCCGTCGTGCTGGCCCGCGCGCGGCAGCCGGTCGGCGGTGATATCGACCAGCCCGCCCCAGCAGTAGTCGAGGCGCACGTTGGCCAGCTCGGGGAAATAGCCGGCCATCCCGGCGCGCAGGATGTCGCCGCTCTTCGCATCGGAGCGCGGGCTCGACATCGCGAAACGCGCGCGGCCGCCGAACAGCAGCCGGTTGTCGGGCGTCACGCGGAAGTAATTGCCGATCTGGCGCGACGTCACGTACGCACGGCGATGCGGAAACAGCCGGTTCAACTGCGCGTCGGGCAGCGGCTCGGTCACGACGATGAAGCTGCCGACCGGCGCGATGCGTCGCCGGAACCACGCGAACGGCCCGTGCTGCGACGCGCCGGTCGCGACCAGCACGCGGTCGGCGACGATCGTGCCGCGGGCGCAGGTAATTCGGTGACGCTCGCCGTCGAGCCGGTCGAGCTGCGTGACGGCCGCGTGCTCGTACACACGTGCGCCGGCCCGCACGGCCGCTTGCGCGAGGCCGACGCCGAACTTGCCCATGTGCATCTGCGCGCCGTTGCGCTGCAGGAGCCCGCCGTAGAAACCGTCGGACGCGATTTCATCGCGGATTCGCGACGGCTCGATCAGTTCGATGTCGGGATCGACATCGCGCCGCAACGCGTTGAAGGTCTTTTCGAGCCCCGCGAAGTGCTGTGGTTTCGCGGCAAGCTTCAGCTTGCCCGCCCGCCGGAAATCGCAATCGATCGCCTGTTCGGTGACGATCGTCTCGACGCTCTTCACCGCGCTTTCGTAGGCGCGATAGAACTGCTTCGCCTGTGCTGCACCGATGCGCGCAGCCAGCGACGCGTAGTCCTGCGCGACGCCCGTATTGCACTGGCCGCCGTTGCGGCCGGACGCTTCGCCGGCGACTTGCGCGGCTTCGAGCACGACCACCGAGACGCCGCGCTGCGCGAGCGCGAGCGCCGCCGACAAGCCGGTGAAACCGCCACCGATCACGACCACATCGGCCCGCCCCTCGACGGGCCCAACGCTGCCGTCGCGAAACGCGGGGCGGGTATCCAGCCAGTACGATTCCAGTTTCATCGGATCCTTCTTTTGCATGCCTGCAACGACGATCGGTGACCGTTCAATGAGAATCATTTAATCACCGTCAAAAACCGCAGTTGCCGCGTATTCGCGCGCGGCACGCGTACAAATCGCCGTTTTGCGCGACCGCCGCAGCAGACTATGCGGCGGCCCGTTCACCGCACCGCGCGATGAACGGTTCGCGCGCCACGTACTACAGTTGCACCGGCGTGACGCCGGCCGGCGCCGGCTCCGCCTGGAAACTCGCGAGATCCTCCTCGCTGCGATGGCACAGCACCTGCGCGCCGTTGCCGAGCGTGCGCAGCGACGGGGCCGTCCGGTTGCACACGCCGTCCACCCGCATCGCGCAGCGCGACAGGAACGGACACAGCTCGTCCTCGTGCTCGCGCTCGCCGATCGGCACCAGCGGCCGGTGGCAACGCTCGGCCGCATCGTCGAGCCAGCCCGCGCGCAGTTCCGGCGCGGACGACACCAGCAAGTGCGAATACGGGTGATAAGGCGGCGCGCACAGCGCGTCGCGGCTGCCCGTCTCCACGCGGCGGCCTGCATACAGCACGACGATGTCGTCGCTGATCGCGCGCACCTTCGCGATGTCGTGCGTGATGAACACGTACGACACGCCGAGCTTCGCCTGCAGGTCGCGCAGCAGCTCGATGATCGCGGCGCCGACGACGGTGTCGAGCGCCGACGTAACCTCGTCGCACAGGATCAGGTCGGGCTCGGCCGCGAGCGCGCGCGCGAGGTTCACGCGCTGCTTCTGCCCGCCCGACAGTTCGCCGGTACGCCGCGACGCCACCGCCGGCGGCAGCCGCACGAGCTCGAGCAGTTCCGCGACGCGCTGGCGTGCACGCGCGCCCTTGATCCCGTGATAGAACGCCAGCGGCCGCGCGAGCGTGCGCTCGACGGTATGCACCGGGTTGAGCGCGGTATCGGCGTTCTGGAACACGATCTGCACGCGGCGATGCTGCTCCTTCGTCCGTTTGCCGATATCGCGCGCGAGCGGCTCGCCGTCGAGCAGGATCGTGCCGCCGGTCGCCGGCACGAGGCCCGCGATCACCTTCGCGAGCGTCGTCTTGCCAGAGCCCGATTCGCCGATCACGCCGACCGTCTGCCCGCGCCCGATGCGCAGGTCGACTTCATGCAGGATCACTTTCGCGGGCCAGCCGTTCGCGGCGCGGCCGCCGTAGCCGGCGATCGCGCCGCGCACGTCGAGCAGCGGCGCCGGCGCGGCCGGCTCGCGTGCCTGCGCTTGCGTGTCGCGTTCGGCATCGTTCGGCGTGACCGCCGCGATCAGGCTCTGCGTGTACGGGTGCGCCGGCGCATGCAGGATCTGTTCGGTGTCGCCCGCCTCGCGGATCACGCCGTCGCTCAGCACGACGATCCGGTCGGCCATCTGCGCGACCACGGCCAGGTCGTGCGACACGTACACCGCACTCATCCCGTAGCGCTGGATCACGCTCTTGAACGCCTGCAGCACGTCGATCTGCGTGGTCACGTCGAGCGCGGTGGTCGGCTCGTCGAGAATCACCAGTTCCGGATCGGTGATCAGCGCCATCGCGGCCATCAGCCGCTGCAGTTGACCGCCCGATACCTGGTGCGGATAGCGCTTGCCGATCGTCTCCGGCTCCGGCAGCGCGAGCGCGCGAAACAGCTCGATCGCCTTCGCCTGCGCGTCGCGCTTCGTCATCGTCTTGTGGATCAGCGCGGCCTCGATCACCTGGTCGAGAATCGTGCGCGACGGGTTGAACGCGGCGGCGGCGCTCTGCGCGATATACGCGACCTTGCGGCCGCGCAGCGCGGTCAGCGCCGCAGCCGAAAGCGTGCACACGTCGGTGCCGTCGAGCTTCACCGAGCCGCCGGCGATCCGGCATCCGGTGCGCGCATGGCCCATCAGCGACAACGCGATCGTCGTCTTGCCAGAGCCCGATTCGCCGATCAGCGCGAGCACCTCGCCGCGCCCGATGTCGAAGTCGACGCCGTGGACGATCGTCGTTTCCTCGCCGCCCGGCCGGCCGCCGACCACGCGCAGCCCGCGTACCTCGACGAGCGGATTCGATTCGTGTCGCATCAGTGTCCTCCGGCGGCGCCGGCCGCGCCCTTGCGGCGGCCGCGATGCGGCAGGCCGTCGATCATCAGGTTGACGCCCACCGTCAGGATCGCGATCGCGACCGCGGGAATGATCGCGACGGCCGAGCCGTCGCCGAGGCTCGCGATGTTCTCGCGCACGAGCGAACCGAGGTCCGCATACGGCGGCTGCACGCCGAGCCCGAGAAAGCTCAGGCCGCTCAGCAGCAGCACGACGAACGTGAAGCGCAGCCCGGTGTCCGCCAGCATCGGGTGGATCATGTTCGGCAGCATCTCGACGCACGCGATGTACAGCGCGCTTTCGCCGCGCGCCCTGGCCACCTGCACGAATTCGAGCGTGCTGATGTTGACCGCCAGCGCGCGCGCGATCCGGTACGAGCCGGGCATGTAGCTGATCGCGGCGGTGAGCACCAGCAGCGGCAGCGACGAGCCGAACGCGGCGACGAGCATCAGCGCGAACATCTTCGACGGAATCGACGTGAGCGCGTCGAGCAGCCGGCTCATCGTCTCGTCGACCGCACGGCCCGACACGGTCGCGAGCAGCCCGAGCGTCGTGCCGGTCACCGCGGCGAGCAGCACCGCGGCCAGCGCGAGCAGCACGGTCAGCCGCGCGCCGTACAGGATTCGGCTCAGCATGTCGCGGCCGAGGAAGTCGGAGCCGAACGGCAGCTTCGCGCTGAACGGCGCGAACACGTCCGGCGTGACGATCGCGCCGACGTCATGCGGCGCGATCAGCGGTGCGAACACCGCGACGAACAGCATCAGGCCGACCATCGACAGGCCGACGCGGCCGCCGGTCGTCAACGCGATGCGCGCGCCGCGGCGCTTGCGCGGCTGGTCGGGGGCAGGCGCGGCAGGCGGCATGCTGCCCCGCCCCAGGGGCGGGTCGCCGGAGGGCGGCAGCGCGCTGCTGCGTTGTACGGGTTCGATCGGTTGCATGGGCGGCATCTCGGAAGGAAGACGAAACACTCAGGTGCGCAGTCGCGGGTTCGACACGATCGAGCACAGGTCGGCGAACAGCACGAGCGTCAGGTAAGCGACGCAGAAGATCAGCGTGCACGCCTGGACCAGCGGGAAATCGCGATTGCTGACGGCGTCGACCATCAGGCTCGCGAGGCCCGGATAGTTGAAGATCGTCTCGACGACGATCACGCCGCCGAGCAGATACGACAGGCTCAGCGCGATCGCATTGGCGATCGGGCCGATCGCGTTGGGCAGCGCATGGCGCAGCACGACGCGCGCGGGGCTCGCGCCCTTCAACGTGGCCATCTCGACGTACGACGCGCTCAATTGCTCGATCACCGCGGCGCGCGTCATCCGCGCCATCTGCGCGATCACGACCGCGCACAGCGTCAGCACCGGCATCGCATACGCACGCAGGAAATCGTGCAGGCTTTCGATCGGACCGCTGTACGACAGCGCGGACAGCCAGTGCAGCTTCACCGCGAACACGAGCACGGCAACCGTCGCGATCAGGAATTCCGGCGTGGCGACGAGCGACAGCGTGCCGAGGCTGATCACGCGGTCGATCACCGATTCGCGCTTGACCGCCGCGAGAATCCCGAGCAGCAGCGCGATCGGCACCGACACGGCGGTCGTGATCGCCGCCAGCGCGAGCGACTTCGGCAGACGCCCGCCGATCAGCTCCGACACCGGCATGTCGCCGGAAAACGACCGGCCGAAATCGCCGTGCAGCAGCCCGGCGAGCCAGTGCACGTAACGCACGTGCGCCGGCATGTCGAGACCGAACTGCTGACGCAGCGCGGCGACCGTCTCCGGCGTCGCCGACTGGCCGAGCGCGGCCTGCGCGGCGTCGCCCGGCAGCAGGTTCGTGATCGTGAAGATGATCGCGGACACGATCAGCAGCGTCAGCGCGGTGACCGCGATGCGCCGGCCGATCAGCCCGATGAGAATTCGGTTCATGGAGCGACACTCCCGAAAAAACCGCGCGTGGCCGGCGCGGGGGTCCGCACCGGCCGCGCGGCGGCGGCCAACCACAACGTCATGCGTTCCACCACACGTTCTCGGCGAACATGAAGCCCATCATCCCGCCGGTCGGGATCGAACCGAGGCCCGCGAGCCGCTTGTCGTACCCGTCGAGGAAGCTGATGAACGCCGGAATGCCGACCCGGCCCTGCTGCGACACGATCACCTGCATGTCGCCGTACATCTGCTTGCGCTTCGCGTCATCGGTTTCCGAGCGCGCGGCGAGCAGCAGCTGGTCGAATTTCGCGTTCTTCCAGCCCGATTCGTTCCACGGCGCATCCGACTTGAAGAACTGCGTGAACAGCACGTCGGCGCTCGAGCGCGGATTGATGTTGCCGAACGTGAGCGGGTGCTTCATCCAGTGGTTCGACCAGTAGCCGTCGGGCGACGCGCGGTTGACCTGCAGGTTCAGCCCGATCTTCTGGCCGGCCTGCTGCAGCAGCACGGCCATTTCGATCGACCCGTTCGCGTCGGACGTCGCATAGATCGGCGGCAGCGTGGCGCCGAGCGCCCCGGCCTTCTGGAGCAGGAACTTCGCCTTGTCCGGATCGTGCGCGCGCTGCGGCAGCGACGCGTTGAAGTAGCGGTGTCCCGGCGGAATCGGCTGGTCGTTGCCGATCACCGAGTAGCCGCGGAACACCGCCGTGCGAAGCTGCTCGCGATCGAACAGGTACTTCATCCCTTCGACGAAATCGGGGTTCGCGACGATCGGGTTGTCGCTGCGCATGATCAGGTCGGTGTAGAGGCCCGACTTGGTTTCCTTCAGCGCGTAGCCCGGCGTCGACGAGACCCGCTGCGTCGAGCGCGGATCGATCGCGTTGATCAGGTGCACGTCACCCGACAGCAGCGCGTTCAGGCGCGCGGCGCTGTCGCTGATGCCGATCAGCTCGATCTCGTCGAGATACGGCTTGCCCGGCTTGAAGTAGCTGTCGTTGCGCACGCCGACGGTCGACACGCCCGGCTTGAACGACTTGAGCTTGTACGGGCCGCAGCCGATGCCGGTGCTGAAGTCGGTCGTGCCGTCCTTGACGATCACGAGCTGCGGCGTCGCGAGGATCACCGGCAGGTCCGCGTTCGCGCTGGCGAGCGTCAACGTGACTTCGTCGGGGCCGGTCGCCTTCGCCTCCGCGAACTGTTCGGCGAGCGGCTTGACCTTCGACGCGGTGGCCGGGTTCTTGTGGCGCATCAGCGAATACACCACGTCGGCCGGGCCGACCGGCTTGCCGTCGTGGAACGTGACGCCCTTGCGCAGCTTGATGATCCAGGTCTTCGCATCGGTCGTCTGCAGCGACTCGGCGAGGTTCATCTGCGGCGTCAGGCTCGCATCGAGCTGCGTGAGGCCGCTGTAGAACATGAAGAAGCGCGTGTAGTCCGCGCCCGTCGAGCCCTTGGCCGGATCGAGCGTATCGGCCGTCGAGCCGGCTTCGTTCGCAACCCGGATCTTGCCGCCGCGCTTCGGCGCGGGCGCGGCGAAGGCGGAGTCGGGGGTCATCAGCAGTCCGCCGGCGCCGGCGGCCATCATGCCGCCCGCCGCCATGACCTTCATCATGTCGCGGCGCGTGAAGCCGCCCTTGCCGCCGTTGTCGATATCGTCGCTCATCCGAACTGCTCCTGACTGTGGAAAGTGGGTCCAAGGGTCCAGCGTGGTTGTTCAATCCCGCTGCGCCCGCTTGCTGGTGGCGGACGCGACGTCGTACACATGCAATTCATTTAAGCATCGCCAAAATGCGGTTTGTCGCGATTCGGGCGGCCCGCACGATACGAATCGACCGTTTTGAGCCGCCCGCGCAGCATGAATTGCTGCATGCGCATCCGTGTCGCCGTGTGCCCGGCGGTGTGTCGCGGCGGCTGCCGAACCCGTGTCGATGCAGGAAATCGTAAGGCCGCAGCCGCCGCAGATTGCGCCGACAAAATTGCCCGTTCGGCATCCGGCGCGCGTTTGGCTCGCGCAAACCGCACGTTTGTATCGAATGGGGGCTTGCATGCCGACGACGGCTGAAACGCGCCGCGCGGTGCGGCAGATCGCCGCATGCACGGGCGTCGGCGGTGGCACGCCGCGGATGAAAGTTCAGAAGAATGCCGCTCGATCGGAGCGGCTTGGCGAGAAGGCGGGAAGAGGACGGGACTGGCCGGCGATCGGGCGCACGCGGGCCGTGCAGCCGTCAGGAACCGTGGTGATCCCGTGGGGCGGCGCGTCCGTCACCGGCATGCCGGTGCGGCGTGATGGAGGTGGAGTGATGCGCCGGCTGCCCGCGAGCGGCACGAAGCCGTCACGCAGCGAGCCGGAATACCGACACGGCGGCCCGCAGGCGCGCCGCCTGCTCGTCCAGCGACGATGCGGCGGCGGCCGCCTGCTCGACGAGCGCGGCGTTCTGCTGGGTGACCTCATCCATTTGCGCAACCGCCAGCCCGATCTGTTCGATGCCGGTGCTTTGCTCGACCGATGCAGCCGAAATCTCGCCCATGATGTCGGCCACCCGGTCGATCGACCGGACGATCTCCGTCATGCGCTCACCGGCCGTCTCGACGAGCCGGCTGCCGCTGCCGGCCCGCTCGACCGACGCGTCGATCAAGCCCTTGATGTCCTTCGCGGCCGCGGCGCTGCGTTGCGCGAGCGAGCGGACTTCCGATGCGACGACGGCGAACCCGCGCCCCTCCTCGCCGGCCCGCGCGGCTTCCACCGCGGCGTTGAGCGCCAGGATGTTGGTCTGGAATGCGATGCTTTCGATGACGACGGTAATGTCGGCGATCCGCACCGATCCATCCGAGATCTGCCGCATCGTCTCGACGACCGCCTGCACGGCGGCGCCGCCCAGTTCGGTCGCATCCTTCGCCTGGGTCACGAGCGCATTCGCCTGGCGTGCATTGTCGGCGTTCTGTTTGACCGTCGACGTCATCTGCTCCATGCTCGCGGCCGTCTCCTGCAGCGACGCGGCCTGCTGCTCCGTGCGCTGCGACAGATCCAGGTTGCCTTGCGCGATCTCGCCGGTGCCGGTGGCGATCGAGTGGGTCGTGGTCTGGATTTCGGCGATGGTGTCGGTCAGCCGCGCCTTCATGTCGCCCAGCGCGACGAGCAGGCTGCCGGGCGCGGCATGCGCCGTATCGAACTGCACGTCCAGTTCGCCGGCAGCGATGCGGGCCGCGATCTGCGCCGCCTGCGCGGGCTCCCCGCCGAGCGTGCGCCTGACGCTGCGCAGCACACCCCACGCAATCGCCGCGAGCGCCGCGGCAATGACGAGCGTGACGACGCCCAGCACCGTCGCGAGCCGGGTAAACGCCGCGTTGATGTCGTCGTAGAAGAATCCCGTGCCGATCCACCAGTCCCAGTCCGGAATCGCGACCACGCCCTGCAGCTTCGGCTCGAGGTCCGCGTCGGGGCTGCGCTTGATCAGCACGTCGACGAGCGCGAAATGCGCCTGCGCCATGCCCGCGCGGTACGCCTCGCTGTCGGTCATGCCGCTGGTCGTGCGGTTGCCCTTCGCGCGCGTGCCGATGAACTTCGCGTTCGGATGGACGAGGTTGACGCCGTCGGACGTCGTGACCCAGAAGTAGCTCTTCGAATTCGCGTTGAGCGCCGCCAGCGCGGCCTTGGCCTGCTGCTGCGCCTGCTCCTGCGTGAGCGTGCCGCTCGTCTGCATCGCGCGATACGAATCGACCAGATGCTCGGCCTTGGTCAGCAGAATGACGATCTCTTCGC
>Ga0268252_1000788_pt1 | contig 19749 bp, 18 predicted proteins | sample AgamicMgSfrz_FD_200244 | JGI IMG/M metagenome (GOLD analysis project Ga0268252, IMG submission 200244) | Agave microbial communities from Guanajuato, Mexico - Mg.Sf.rz (v2) (version 3) | ecosystem: Host-associated > Plants > Phyllosphere > Phylloplane/Leaf | place: Guanajuato, Mexico | collected... | reverse complement strand
GCTGCCACCTGTTGAAATTGAGTCTTCTACAACAACAACTTTATCTCCTTTTGTCACTCGTCCTTCAATCTGATTCCCACGGCCGTGTTCTTTTGCTTTGCTACGAACATAGCACATTGGTAGGCTAAGAACATCGCTAACAAATGCTGCATGGGGAATACCTGCTGTTGCCGTACCTGCAATAACGTCCACTTCTTTGAAATTTTCTCGAATGAGACTTGCAAGCCCTTGCGCAATATCCTGACGCACTTCAGGATATGAAAGAGTGAGACGATTATCACAGTAAATCGGTGACTTAATTCCTGATGCCCATGTAAATGGGTCGTTAGGTTGTAAACATACAGCTTCAATTGTTAATAAATGTTGTGCAATTTTCTTTTTCATGATGTTATCCCTCTCCACTCTTTTTGAACTTTTCCATATGCTTCAACAGGATTTTCTGCTCTTGTAATCGAGCGTCCTACAACGATAAAGTTTGAGCCTTTTTCACGTGCAATAGCTGGTGTTGCAACTCGATGCTGATCATGAGCATTGTCTCCTAAAAGACGAATACCAGGCGTCACAGTAAGAAAATCAGGGCGAACAAGCTCATGAATTCTCTCTACTTCGTGAACAGAGCAAACAACTCCATCAAGGCCTGCTTCGTTCGTTAACCCTGCTAAATGTTCAACACTTTGCTGCAGTGAGACAGAACCAAGCTGTTCAGCTCTTACCATCTCATCTGTTGAGCTTGTAAGCTGTGTTACAGCAATACATTTTGGACGAGCTTTCCCACTTCTTGTTCCAGCTTCAAGCCCTTCAAGCGCCCCTTCCATCATTGCTTTTCCACCTAGAGCGTGAACATTAACTAAATCAACTTCAAGAGAAGCAAGAGAACTCATTGCTCTTTTGACGGTTACTGGGATATCATGAAGTTTTAAATCTAGAAAAATATGGTGTCCCATACTTTTAATTTCTTCGATCATTCTTGGTCCTTCTTTATAAAAAAGCTCCATTCCAACTTTTACAAACAGTTTTTCATCCCCAAAAGGAGTTAAAAACGTATGAACTTCTTCTTTGTTTGGAAAATCAAGAGCTAAGATGAGCGAATCCTTCACGTTTCTTCCAACTCCTTCCGATGCATTCTTCAATATGTGAAAATCCATACTCTGAAAGTACTTCAGGCAATTCTTCAATAATTTGTGGACAAACGTATGGATCAACAAAGTTGGCTGTTCCGACCGCTACTGCACTTGCTCCAGCATATAAAAATTCTAAAACGTCGCTTGCGTTTGTCACACCGCCCATACCGATAATTGGAATCTCAACTCGCTGACTTACTTCATACACCATACGAATGGCAACAGGCTTAATGGAAGGACCAGAGAGTCCACCTGTTTTGTTCGCTAAAATCGGTTGTCCTGTTTTTAAATCAAGTCGCATGCCAAGCAGCGTATTGATCATTGTTAGTCCATCTGCTCCCGCTTTTTCAACAGCTAAGGCCATTTCAACGATGTTCGTCACGTTTGGAGAAAGCTTGACGTAAACAGGAACTTCTGACACTTTTTTTACTTTTCTTGTTAATTCAGCTGCAAGGGTTGGATCAACACCGAATGTAATGCCTCCTGCTTTCACATTTGGACAAGAAATATTAAGCTCTAACGCATGAACATTTTGGGCTTTAGAAATTTCTTTTGCAACAATCACATAATCTTCTTCTGTTGCTCCTGCTACGTTTGCAATAAGAGGTACATCATACTGTTCAAGCCATTTTACTTTTTTTTCGATCACTTGCTCGAGCCCTGGATTTTGCAAACCGATAGCATTTAACATTCCAGCAGGTGTTTCAGCAACACGTGGGGTTGGATTTCCAAATCTTGCTTGGGGTGTTGTTGCTTTAATCATAATCGCACCAAGCTGACTTAAATCATACAGTCCTGCATACTCTTCTCCAAATCCAAAGCAACCTGAAGCAGGCATAATAGGGTTTTTTAAATCTAAACCTGGCAATTTTGTTGAAAGCATGTTCATAGTAAAACCTCTCCCCCTTTAAAGACCGGACCATCACTGCACACTTTTTTATAATCTGTAGAGTTTTCACTCACTCGACAAACACATGCAAAACAAGCCCCAATGCCGCAGCCCATTCTTTCCTCAAGTGAAAGATACACATCTTTGTGACCATGCTCCTCTTGCAAGGCTTTTAACATCATCGTTGGCCCGCATGAGAAAAGATGATCAAAATCTAAATTGTACTTTCTAATAACGTCTGTAACAAATCCCTTTTCACCGTAGGATCCGTCAGCTGTTGCAATATACGTTATTCCAAGCTCCGCAAATTCGCTTTCATAAAATACCGTTTCTCTATCTTGGAAGCCAAGCACATGAATAACATTTATTCCTTTTGCTTTTAATTCTTTTGAAAGCTGATAAAGTGGTGGAACACCAATGCCACCGCCAACAAGCAAGGCTGTTTTTTTCAAAGCCATGTCTTTAATTTTAAAACCATTACCAAGAGGCCCTAACACATCAAGCGTTTCACCAACCATTTTTTTAGAAAGAAGCTCTGTTCCCATTCCTTCTGCCCGATAAATTAGCGTGCATTCATTTTTTTCTTTATTGATAGATGAAATGCTGATTGGACGGCGTAATAAAGGAAGGTAGGAATTGTTTACCCGAACATGAACGAACTGTCCAGGTTCGTTCATGTTACGGACAAGATCTCCTTTTAGCGTTAGTTCAAAGATGTTTTTAGCTATATTACGCTGTGAAACAATCGTCATATCACCTTTTTTATTCATGAAAGAACAGCCTCCTGTGCTTTTTCATTTTTGTTCATTGGTGCTGTTTGGAATCCCATTGATTCTAGTACTCTTAAAATAGCGTTCGCTGTATCAAGTGATGTTAAGCATGGAATGCCGTTTTCAACTGCTTCACGGCGAATGCGGAAGCCATCACGTGCTGGCTGTTTACCTTTTGTAAGTGTGTTAACAACAATTTTCGCTTCACCGCTACGGATAAGTCCAAGCAGGTTTTCTTCATGTGATTGGCTAATTTTCTTCACAGCTTCAACTGGAATGTTTGCATTTTTAATGTTTTCTGCTGTTCCTTCTGTTGCATAAATTTTATAGCCAAGCGTATGGAAACGGCGTGCAAGCTCTAGCGCTTCTTCTTTATCACCGTCAGATACTGTCATAAGCACAGATCCATGCTGCTGGATGTTCATTCCCGCTGCAATAAATCCTTTATAAAGAGCCTTTTCAAACGTTAAGTCTTTCCCCATTACTTCTCCTGTTGATTTCATCTCAGGTCCAAGCGTAATGTCAACGCGACGCAGTTTAGCGAAAGAGAACACGGGAACTTTCACGTAAACCCCTTGTTTTACAGGGCATAATCCTGTTTCATATCCAAGCTCTTTTAATGAAGCTCCAACAACAACTTTTGTTGCAATGTTTGCCATTGGAACATTTGTAATTTTGCTTAAGAATGGAACTGTACGGCTTGAGCGTGGATTGACTTCTAACACATACACATCACCTTTTGAGTAGACAAACTGAATGTTTAGTAGACCGATAATGTTTAATCCTTTTGCAAGGCGAACCGTATAATCTACAATTTTATCTTGGATGTCCTGTGGTAATGTTTGCGGCGGGTATACAGCAATTGAGTCTCCTGAGTGAACGCCTGCACGCTCTACGTGTTCCATAATCCCTGGGATGACTACTGTTTCTCCATCAGAAATCGCGTCAACCTCGATTTCTTGACCTGTTAAATAGCGATCAATTAACACTGGATGATCTGGATGTGCTTTCACCGCATTTTCCATGTAGTATAAAAGTTCTTCTTCTTTATATACAATTTCCATTGCTCTTCCCCCAAGAACGTATGAAGGACGAACAAGCACCGGATAGCCGATTTCACGAGCAATATTTACAGCTTGCTCTGTTGATGTTGCCGTTTTGCCAAGCGGCTGTGGTACACCAAGACGTGCTAATGCTTTTTCGAACTTATCGCGGTCTTCCGCTGTGTCTAAGCTTTCAAGTGACGTTCCTAGAATCTTAACACCGCGTGCTTCAAGCTCTTCTGCAAGGTTAATCGCTGTTTGTCCACCAAACTGAACAACAACACCTTTTGGTTTTTCATGTTCAATAACGTGCATAACATCCTCAACTGTTAGTGGTTCAAAATACAGTTTGTCAGATGTACTAAAGTCTGTTGAGACCGTTTCTGGATTGTTATTGACGATAATTGCTTCATATCCTGCTTCTTGGATGGCCCATACAGAGTGCACTGTTGCATAGTCAAACTCAATTCCTTGTCCGATACGGATTGGTCCTGATCCAAGCACAACAATACTTTCTTTTTCTGTTATTTCTGACTCGTTTTCTTCTTCGTACGTACCATAAAAGTATGGTGTTTGTGATTCGAACTCTGCTGCACATGTGTCTACTGTTTTATAGACTGGGAAAAGTTTATTTTCTTTGCGGAACTCATAGACGTCACGCTCACTCATGTCCCAAAGCTTCGCAATTTCTTTATCACTAAAGCCCATTTCTTTTGCTTTTTTCAATACTGTATAGTCTTTTTGATTTTCTTGTACTTCTTTTTCGAACTTGATAATGTTCTCCATTTTCTTTAAGAAGAAAAGATCTATCTTGCTAAACTCATGAATTTGATCGATTGTGTAACCGCGGCGAAGTGCTTCTCCAACGTAGAACAAGCGCTCATCACCTGCCGTACAAATACGTTTTTCTAACAGTTCATTATCAATGTTTTCTGCTTCATTTAATGTAAGATGATAAACCTTTGATTCAAGTGAACGCACAGCTTTTAGCAATGATTCTTCAAATGTGCGACCAATTGACATTACTTCACCAGTTGCTTTCATTTGCGTTCCAAGCTTACGGTTTGCTGATTCGAACTTATCAAATGGAAAGCGAGGAATTTTCGTTACAATATAGTCTAATGCTGGTTCAAAGCATGCATATGTTCTTCCTGTTACAGGGTTTTTCATTTCAGCAAGCGTTAACCCTACAGCAATTTTTGCTGCAAGTTTTGCAATTGGATAACCTGTTGCTTTAGACGCTAGCGCAGATGAACGGCTTACACGCGGGTTTACTTCAATGATGTAATAGTTGAAGCTATATGGATCAAGCGCAAGCTGAACGTTACAGCCTCCTTCAATTTTTAAAGCACGAATAATTTTTAGAGAAGCATTTCTTAGAAGCTGGTATTCTCTATCGCTTAACGTTTGACTTGGTGCTACTACAATAGAGTCTCCTGTATGAATTCCAACAGGATCGATGTTTTCCATGTTACAAACAACAATTGCATTATCGTTGCTGTCACGCATTACTTCATACTCTACTTCTTTAAAGCCTGCAATACTTTTCTCAAGAAGACACTGAGTAACAGGACTTAACTTCAATCCACTTGTGACAATTTCGTTTAGTTCTTCGTCATTATGACAAATCCCTCCACCTGTTCCACCAAGCGTGTATGCTGGACGCACAATAACAGGGAAACCTACGCTTTCAACAAACGTATACGCTTCTTCCAGTGTGTGAATAATCTCACTATCTGGTACAGGTTCACCAAGCTCGTTCATAAGAGAACGGAATTGCTCACGATCTTCCGCTTGTTCAATTGCCTGTAAGTTCGTTCCAAGCACTTCAACACCAAGCTCTTCTAGAATTCCTGCTTTTGATAATTCCATTGCAAGGTTTAAACCTGTTTGCCCACCAAGCGTTGGGAGAATAGCATCCGGGCGTTCTTTACGTAAAATGGATGCTAAAAAGTCAAATGTAAGCGGCTCTAAGTATACTTTGTCAGCCATTTCTGTATCTGTCATAATTGTTGCTGGATTCGAGTTCACAAGAATAACGTTATAGCCTTCTTCTTTTAGAGCTAAACACGCCTGTGCTCCCGCATAGTCAAATTCTGCTGCTTGCCCGATGATGATTGGTCCTGATCCGATTACTAAGATTGTTTGAATGTCTACGCGTTTTGGCATGTAAGATTCCCCGCTTTCTTTTCTTCTTCCATCATTGTGATAAATTGTTCAAATAAGCTGTTTGCATCTTCAGGTCCCGGAGACGCTTCTGGGTGGAACTGAACTGTAAAAGCACGGTATTTCGTATGTTTTAATCCTTCTACACTATCATCGTTTAGTGCAATGTGCGTAATCTCAAGATCTGTATTCTCTACACTTTCTTCTCGAACGGCATAGCCGTGGTTTTGAGAAGTAATCATCACTTGCTTTGTTTCAACATTTTGTACTGGATGGTTCGCACCACGGTGACCGAATTTCATTTTTTCGGTATCCGCTCCACATGTTAAAGCAAAAAGCTGGTGTCCAAGGCAGATTCCAAACAAAGGAATTTTCCCAAGTACTCCTTTGATCATTTCCTGTGCTTCTGGTACATCTTTTGGATCCCCAGGTCCATTTGTTAGCATAATGCCGTCTGGATTTAAGCGTAAAATTTCTTCTGCTGTTGTATTGTACGGTACCACGATAACATCACAGTGACGCTCTGTTAGCTCTCTTAAAATTCCGTGCTTCATTCCAAAATCGACAACAACTACTTTAAAACCGCGACCAGGGCTTGGGTATGGTTTCATTGTAGAAACTCGACTCACTTGGTCCGTTGCAAAATCTGTTCCACGAAGCGCTGCTGCCACTTCTTCTGGATTTTCATCCATTCCACAAATTTTCCCTTTCATTGCTCCAACAGTACGAATTCTACGTGTAAGCTTTCTTGTATCAATACCAGACAGTCCTGGAATTCCTTTCTCTTCTAAGAACGTATGAAGTGAGTATTCACTGCGGAAGTTTGATGGAAAATCGCATGTTTCTTTAACGATAAATCCTTTCACAGCTGGTGTAATTGACTCAAAATCATCTCGGTTAATTCCATAGTTTCCGATCAATGGATATGTCATTGTAACGATTTGGTCACAGTAAGAAGGATCTGAAAGAACTTCTTGATAGCCTGTCATTCCTGTGTTAAATACAACTTCCCCCATCATTTCTTTAGTGCTACCAAATCCTTCTCCAATAAATACTGTTCCATCTTCTAAAATTAACTGACGTTTCATACTGTTACACTCCCTTTTTCCCATACGCGTTTTCCATTTGCAATTGTCATAACAGGCCACCCTTTACATGTCCAGTCTGTGAATGGTGTGTTGCGACCTTTTGATAAAAACTCATTTGGATCAATCTTTTCTTCTTCTGTTAAGTTCACAAGCGTAAGATCTGCTATTGCCCCTTCTTCTAATGTTCCATACGGTAAGTTAAAGACTGAAGCAACTTTTTCTGTCAAAAACTCAACAAGCTGTGCTAATGTTAGAACATTTTTTTCAACAAGGTTTGTATAAAGAAGCGGGAATGCTGTTTCAAGTCCTACGATTCCGAATGGTGCACGCTCCATTCCAACGCTCTTTTCTTCTTCTGTATGTGGTGCATGATCTGTTGCGATGAAATCAATTGTTCCATCTAAAAGTCCTTCAATAAGAGCTTGTTGATCCTCGTTTGCTCGTAGTGGTGGGTTCATCTTAAATGACGTGTCTTGTCCTTTAATATCGCCTTCATTTAAAAGAAGATGATGTGGCGTAACTTCTGCTGTGACGTTAATTCCTGCTTTTTTCGCATCCCTGATAACGCGAACAGATTCTTTTGTACTTACATGACAAACGTGATAATGACAACCCGCCGCTTCTGCAAGAAGAACGTCTCTTGCAATATGTACGGCTTCACAAACGGATGGAATTCCGTTTAATCCTTGCTCACGAGCGTATTTTCCGTCATGAACAGAGCCTTTATAAATCAATGTATTATCTTCACAGTGTGCAACGATTGGAATGTTGAGTGCTGCTGCTTTTTTCATTGCTTCATACATCATCCCTGCAGATTGAACACCAACTCCGTCATCTGTTAGCGCAAATGCACCTGCTTCTTTTAATCCATCAAAATCTGTTAGTTCTTTTCCAGCTTGGCGAATTGTAATGGATCCGTACGGTAGAACACGGACATGCCCTTTTTCTTCAATACGATTAACAAGCCATGTCATTCCTTCTTTTGTATCTGGAACAGGTCTTGTATTTGGCATTGCTGCAACAGTTGTGAAGCCTCCTCTTGCTGCTGCAAGCGTTCCTGTCTCAATCGTTTCTTTATGCTCGCCGCCTGGCTCACGCAGATGGATGTGAGCATCAATGAATCCCGGTAAAAGAAGCTGACCTTTTCCATCTATAATTTCAGCAGCTTCGCTTGAAATATTTTTGCTCACCTTAACAATTTTGTTTTCTTCAATGAGAACTTCTTTTTCCTCTAGTTGGCCGTTATTTGTTAGTACCTTTACGTTTTTAATGAGCAATTGCATATTTCATTCCCCTTTCAGTCATTTGTAAAGAACGCGCAAGCACGCTCATGCGGATATAGACGCCGTTTTCCATTTGTTTAAAAATGCGTGAGCGCGAACATTCCACAAGCTCATCGGCAATTTCGACTCCTCTATTTACTGGAGCTGGATGCATAATAATGCTTCCTTTTTTCATGTTCTTTTCTCGCTCGATTGTTAGTCCATATTGTTCATGATAAGCACGTAGGTCTTCGTCCTTTTCATGTCTTTCAAGCTGAATGCGCAGAAGCATAACAACATCCGCTTTTTCAACTGCTTCATCAACTGTTACATATGTGCCTTCTAGTGAAGAATCTTTCCACTCCTCAGGCCCTGCTAGAAGAATGTTCGCTCCTAGTTTTCCTAATATTTCGACATTGCTTCTTGCAACCCGACTATGGCGTAAGTCACCTATGATGGCTACGTTCAGTCCTTCAAAAACGCCAAACTCCTCTTTAATTGTCATAAGATCAAGCAAACATTGGGTTGGATGCTGACCACATCCGTCTCCTGCATTTATGACCGGAATTGAAATCTTTCCGATGAGATCTTTGTAATACTCATCTTCTGTATGACGAATGACAACTGCTTCTACTCCAATAGATGATAAAGTTTGCACAGTGTCATAGAGAGTTTCGCCTTTTTGAACGCTTGACGTTGTTACATCAAATGGAATAACGTCGAGTCCTAGTCTTCTTTCCGCTACTTCAAAGCTTGATTTTGTACGCGTGCTTGGTTCAAAAAATAAATTCGCAACGAACGTTTGCTTTTGAAGCTGTGTTGCATACTTACCGTGTTTCATTTTCTCTGCATTTTCAAGAAGATCTAAAATTTCCTCAACTGATAAGTCAGCCATTGATACTAAATTCTTCATGTTTCTCCTCCTATTCTTTTGGAGGTGAGGAGGTTTGCTAACAAAACACCCTCTCCATTCACAAGGTTGTGTAAGGAAAGGGTGTTTTAGGCTATAGCAAACCTACACACCCTTTTAAGTCTCACAGGACTTTAGTTTAAAAGGTGTAGCTTTATACAATATTTTTTTCAATTTCAATAACTTCTGCTTGTTGTGCTTCTTGCTTTTTTTTCTCTTTCGGTAGTACAAGGTTTAAAACAACTCCGATAATCGCCGCAAGCGTCATCCCATCAAGCTCAAGCTGATGTGTAATTTTAAGCGTTGTGCCTCCAACTCCGATTACAAGGATAATGGATGAAATCACAAGGTTACGCTTATCGCTTAAATCAACTTTCTTATCAATCATCATTTGCAATCCAGATGAAGCGATAATTCCAAAGAGTAAAATTGATACGCCTCCCATTACTGGTGATGGAATGCTTGAGATAAGAGCTGAAATCTTTCCAACGAACCCGAACAAGATTGCAATTACGGCTGCTCCTCCGATAACGAACACGCTAAACACTCTTGTAATCGCCAGCACGCCGATATTTTCTCCATATGTTGTGCTTGGAGGTCCACCAATTAACCCAGCAATCATTGTTGCCACTCCATCTCCTAAGATTGAGCGATGAAGACCAGGCTTTTTGATAAAGTCTTTTTCAACTACTTTGTTCAGTACAAACAAGTGACCAATATGTTCTGACAGCGTCACAATCGCAATCGGAATCATGATAAGAGCTACATGCCAAGAAAATGAAGGTGTATAAGATAGAAACGGGATAGCAAAGTCTGGCATCGCAATCCAACTTGCTTCTTGTACTTGTTTAAAATCAACCAAACCTTGTGTTAAAGCGAAGATATAGCCAACAGCAAGACCGATAAGAACCGGTATTAAGCCAAGAAATCCTTTAAAGTATGTTGAAGCAATGACTGTAACTCCTAATGTTACAAGTGCTACAAGTAAAAACTTGCCGTTGTAGTTTCCATCGCTATCATTCATTGCCATGTTTACCGCTGAGCCAGCTAAGCTAAGACCGATTACCATAATTACTGGACCAACAACAACAGGTGGTAAAAGCTTCATAATCCAATTTACGCCTGTTTTTTTAATAAGAAGAGCAACAATAGCATAAATTACACCAGCTAAGAATGTCCCAAACATCGCTCCTTGAATCCCGTCGCTTGCTTGAGCCGCAATGAGAGGCGCGATAAAGGCAAACGATGAACCAAGATATGCGGGAATTTGCCCTTTTGTAATAAGCAAAAATGTCAGTGTTCCAATTCCGCTTGAGATCAGCGCTATTGAAGGACTTAGCCCGACAAGAAATGGTACAAGCACCGTTGCTCCAAACATCGCGAACAAATGCTGTAAGCTGAGGGGCAACCATTTGCTTAAAGGTGGTTTTTCCTGTACACCAATCGTTTGTTTTTTCATCTTTTTCTCTCCTTAAATAAAAAACCTCTTTACACCGGAGGGCATAAAGAGGCGATGATAGACGTATCCTATCACACCACCTTTATGAGCCTCACAGGACTCCGTTTAAAAGGAGGTTTTTTACGTTTATTATTTTTCCATAATTGTTACTTCATCAAGTTCGTCTACTTCTTTCAGCTTGACCGTTACTTTTTCACTCTTAGATGTTGGAATGTTCTTCCCAACATAGTCAGCGCGGATCGGAAGCTCTCTATGGCCTCGATCAGCGAGTACAGCAAGTTGAATTTGAGATGGTCGACCAATATCCACAAGTGCATCCATTGCAGCTCTCACTGTTCGACCTGTATAAAGGACATCATCTACAACAACGACAGTCTTGTTTGACACTTCTACAGGAATGTCAGAACCTTTTACAAGAGGTTCATTTGTTTCTGTTGCTTTTGATAAATCATCACGGTAAAGAGTAATATCAAGCTCTCCTACTGGAATCGGCTTTCCTTCGATTTGTTCAATTCGTTCAGCAAGCCTATTTGCAAGGTAAATGCCTCGTGTTTTAATGCCAACAAGAACGCATTCTTGAATGCCTTTGTTTCTTTCAATAATTTCATGAGCAATACGTGTCAACGCTCTTCTGATCGCTTGCTCATCTAGTACGTTTGCTTTAATTCCCACCTGCGTTCACCTCACTTCTTCATTCCATAAAAAAAGCATCCTCTTTGTCCGTGACTGAGAGGATGCCGGGTATAGTAAGCTTGCAGATGCCTGCTGCATCTGCGGTCCGTTTCCTTCTCAGCCTCACAGGACTGATTTTAAAGGGTCTTATTTAACTACTTAAGATTATGTCATCATTATAAGAGTTTGTCAACTTCTTTTTGCTAATAAATCAAGTAAGTCGCTGAACTCTTCAGGAAGCGGTGCTTCAAACTCTTTGTATTCTCCTGTACGCGGATGATCAAATCCTAAAATGCCCGCATGTAACGCTTGCCCATCAATATCAAGAGTCTTTTTTGGTCCGTATTTTGGATCTCCAGCAAGTGGGAAGCCAATATATTTCATATGAACACGAATTTGATGTGTACGGCCTGTTTCAAGCTGACATTCTACAAAAGTGAAATCTTTAAATCTTTCGAGCACTTTAAAATGTGTAACAGCATCACGGCTGTTTTCATTTGTAACTGTCATGCTTTGACGATCTTTCTTATCACGACCAATCGGTGCGTCAATTGTGCCATTTTCATGAGCAATTTCTCCATGAACAATTGCTTTATATCGTCTTGTTACTGTTTTAGCAACAAGCTGACTTACTAATGACTCGTGTGCTAAATCATTTTTAGCAACCATTAAAAGGCCTGACGTATCTTTATCAATGCGATGAACGATACCTGGACGCATAACGCCATTAATACCTGAAAGGTCTTTACAATGAGCCATAAGCCCATTTACAAGCGTTCCTGATACATGACCTGGCGCAGGATGTACAACCATGCCACGCGGTTTATTTACAACAAGAACGTCTTCATCTTCATAATAAATATCTAAATCCATTTCTTCTGGAACAACATCAAGCGGCTCTGGCTCTGGAATTTCAATAATAATCGTATCATTTACTTTTACTTTGTAGTTTCCTTTAGCTTTGCTTTCATTTACTTTGACATTTCCATCTTTAATCCACTGCTGAATTTGCGTTCTTGATCCTTCAATCGCAGAAGAAAGTACTTTATCAAGCCTTTGTCCTGCTTGACTTTCTTCCATACTTAACGTAATAACTTCCATTTATTTTGACTCCTTTTTTCCATCAAATAAAGTAAACACACATACAAGAATAACCCCTATCACAAGTGCAGAATCTGCAATGTTGAAAATTGGATAGTTGTAAGAAAAAATGTATGTATCAATAAAATCGACAACTTCTTTACGTATGAGACGGTCGATAAAGTTTCCAATAGCTCCTCCAAGCATAAAAGCAAGTGCTACTTTAAGACGCGCTTCTTTTTTGCCTAGTTTTTGTATATAAACAATGATTGCTCCAATCACGATAATCGTGATGAGGTAAAAAAACCACATCTTCCCTTCTAGTATTCCCCATGCTGCTCCTCTGTTGCGATGGGATGTAATGTAAAAGAAATTTTCAATTACCGTAATGCTTTCTCCATACTCCATTTTTTGAACGACAATCCATTTTGTTAATTGATCAAGCGCAATAACAAATAGAGCAATCAAATAATACCACACAGCCGCTCCTCCTTCTCTAGTTACCTTTTCACCCTTCCTAAAAATAAGAAGAACCCTACTTCAAACCATAGGGAAAAAGGAAAAGGCTTTTCTCTGCCAGTATTTTGACGAATTTATTACCATTATGAATTTTAGCACAAGTTGTCCTCTATTTGAAATTCAAATTTAAAAATGACCTTTTTTAGCTCATTAAAAAAAGTTAGAAGCTTAAGTTCTACTTCTAACTCTTTTATCACCATTTTAATGATATATAATTTCTTCCTCCGTGCGGGCCGTTGGCAGAGCTGAAAGCTTATGATAAGGAATTTGCGCCCCTGTGCTCTCATCAACACCAAAAACACCAATTTCCAACTTTAAAAGCGCTCGTTCAACATCATCTAAATCATCTTGGATATACTGTCTAACTTGTGGGTTCGTACTAGCGGTATTTCGGTATAAACTTTGCTTAAGCTCATCACGCATTACAAGTAATTCATGTCTAATGCTCTCATACATGCTATCCCCCATCCCTGCTGTTAAAGTTGTTGTTAAGAGTAGTTATAGTGTGACCGGTTGTGACATAAAATGTGCAACACAACTTTTTCCTTAAAGACAGTAAAAAAAGCCTTTTATCCATAAAAAAACCTCCGTATAGAAACGGAGGTTTTTTATCATTATGCTTCTTTAATTTCCATACTGTCTACAATGCTTGCGCAGCGTGTGCAAAGTGTTGGATGATTTTTGTTTTCTCCAACTTCTTTTGTCACTGTCCAGCAGCGTTCGCATGTTTCACCTTCAGCTTTCTCAACTGTGATCGCTACTTCATCAAAACGAGCTGCATTTTCAGGAGCTTCGTCTTTATTTCCAGCAATCTCAAGATCTGACACGATGAAAATTTGTTTCAAGTCTTCTTTAATAGAAGAAAGAAGCTCTTTTGTTGTTTCGCTTGGATATAATGTTACTTTAGCTGTTAATGATTTACCAATCACTTTTTCATTACGAGCTACTTCAAGTGCTTTTAACACATCATCACGAAGCGTTAAGAAACTGCTCCATTTTGTTAAAAGCTCCTCTGCACCTTTTACAACAAACTCTTGAGGCATATCTGTTAGCTGTACGCTTTCTTCTTCTACAGCTGGGATATGTGCCCATACTTCGTCAGCTGTATGAGCTAAAATTGGAGATACAAGTTTTGTTAGGGCAACAAGAGAATCATAAAGAACGGTTTGAATTGCACGACGATCATGGCTGTTTTCTTCTTCAATATAAAGAATATCTTTTGCAAAATCCAGGTAGAACGAACTCATATCAATTGTGCAGAAGTTATGAACAGCTTGGTAAACAGAAGCAAATTCATAGTTATCGTAGCCTGCTTTTACGTTTTTGATGAGCTCATTTAATTTCGCCATCATGTAGCGATCAACTTCACGCAAGTTTTCCATCTCAACGCGATGTTCACTTGGATTAAAGTCTGCTAAGTTTCCTAAAAGGAAGCGGAACGTATTGCGGATTTTACGATATACTTCAGCAACTTGTTTTAAAATCTCATCTGAAACGCGTACGTCTGCTTGATAGTCAACAGATGCAACCCATAGGCGAAGAATATCTGCTCCAAGCTGCTTCATGACTTTTGCAGGTACAACAACGTTTCCGATTGATTTACTCATTTTACGTCCTTGACCATCTAGAGCAAACCCGTGGCTTAATACGCCTTTATATGGAGCTTTTCCAGTTACAGCAACAGCTGTTGAAAGAGATGAGTTGAACCAACCGCGATACTGGTCAGAACCTTCTAGGTAAAGGTCTGCTGGGCGTACAAGGTCTTCCCTTTCTTCAAGAACAGCTTGATGTGATGAACCTGAGTCAAACCAAACGTCCATGATATCTTGTTCTTTTGTAAATTCACCATTCGGGCTTCCTGGGTGTGTAAATCCTTCTGGCAGAAGTTCTTTTGCTGTACGTTCAAACCATACATTTGAACCATGTTCTCTAAATAAGTTTGATACGTGTTCAATTGTTTCATCTGTAATAATAGAGTCGCCATTTTCTGCGTAAAAAACAGGAATTGGAACACCCCATGCACGCTGACGAGAAATACACCAGTCACCACGGTCACGCACCATATTATGAAGACGAGTTTCTCCCCATTTTGGCGTCCATTCTGTCTCTTTAATTGCATCTAGTAATTCGCTGCGGAAGTCTTTAATTGATGCAAACCATTGTGCCGTTGCTCTAAAGATTGTTGGTTTCTTCGTACGCCAGTCATGCGGATATGAGTGGGTAATGAACGATAATTTTACGAGTGCTCCAACTTCTTCAAGTTTATCAACGATTGGTTTGTTCGCTTTATCATAGAATAATCCAGCAAACTCGCCTGCTTCTTCTGTCATAACCCCTTTTTCATCAACAGGGCATAGTACTTCAAGTCCGTATTTTTGACTTACGATAAAGTCATCTTCCCCATGTCCTGGTGCTGTATGAACGCATCCAGTACCAGCCTCAGTTGTAACGTGCTCACCTAGCATGATTAGGGAATCACGGCCGTATAGTGGATGTGAAGCAGTGATGTTTTCAAGCTCTGCTCCTTTTAGAGTGCGCACAACTTTGTACTCATCCCACTCTACTTCTTTTGTAAACGATTCAACAAGGTCTGAAGCAATAACATACTTGCTACCGTTTACTTCAACAATGCTGTACTCAAGCGCTGGGTGAACCGAAATTCCAAGGTTAGCCGGCATTGTCCAAGGAGTTGTTGTCCAGATGACAAACTTCTCATCTGTTAGAACGCCTTTTCCGTCTTTCACATCAAAAGCGACATAGATAGATGGTGAACGTTTGTCTTGATATTCGATTTCTGCTTCCGCTAGTGCTGATTCACTTGAAGGAGACCAGTATACAGGCTTAAGACCTTTATAAATGTAGCCTTTTTTCGCCATTTCACCGAAAACGCGAATTTGCTGTGCTTCATACTGTGGCTCAAGCGTTACATATGGATTTTCCCAATCACCGCGAACCCCAAGTGCTTTAAATTGTTCACGCTGTCCATCAATTTGCTGCCAAGCGTATTCTTCACAAAGCTTGCGGAATTCAGCAATGCTCATTTCTTTACGCTTTACACCTTTTTTCGTTAGAGCTGTCTCAATTGGTAAACCGTGCGTATCCCAACCAGGTACGTATGGAGCGTGAAAACCAGCCATTGATTTATAGCGTACAATAAAGTCTTTTAATACTTTATTTAACGCATGCCCCATATGAATATCTCCATTTGCATATGGAGGTCCATCATGTAAAACGAAGAACGGACGACCTTTTGTGCGTTCCTGTACTTTTTCGTAAATACTCATTTCTTCCCATTTCTTCTGCATTTCCGGCTCGCGCTTTGGAAGATTACCACGCATTGGAAACTCTGTTTTCGGCATTAAAAGCGTTTGTTTATATTCCATTTCCTTACCTCCACTTTCTAGTCATTTCCTATAAACGCTCGTTACGGCATAAAAAAAGAAACCAACTCATCCCCATGAAGGGGCGAGAAGGTTTCCCGCGGTACCACCCTAATTGATTCGTTGACGATAGAAAAAAGTCAGCTCATCCTCTTTCACATTCTTAACGCGAATGAAACGCCATTGTTTACTATAAGTTCAACATGGAACTCCAGGGTGATGTTCATTTCTTTTTTGATATCAGGCTTACACCATCCCTGACTCGCTTGATCATAATTGAAAAGAAATTACTGTCCCTTTCTTCGTCTGTAGGGTAATCGAGCATTTTATTGAGTATTATATGATAACTCCCCTCAAGATGTCAAGATTTCTTCATAAGAAAGGCTGTTATTCGCCATTCTCTCCGTCAACATCCTCACCAGCTGCAACCATTTGGTAATCCATCATATGATCCCAGTCGTCGTTATCCAACATCTCAAGCTGTGCTTCAATAAGCATACGGAATCTTGTACGATATACTTTTGATTGCTTTTTCAGCTCTTCAATATCAAGCATAATTTTGCGAGATTTAGCAAGAGACTCATTAATAATGCGATCCGCATTTTTCTCTGCTTCTTTAATGATAAGCTTTCCTTCTTTTTGCGCATTGCGTTTAACGTCTTCTGCTGTTTCCTGCGCAATTAAAATGGATTTGTTTAGCGTTTCTTCAATGTTTGTAAAATGACCAAGCTTTTCTGTTAGTTCGTGAACTCGTTCTTCAATTTCTTTTTTCTCTCGAATAACTTGCTCATAGTCTTTAATAATTTGATCTAAAAATTCATTTACTTCATCTTCATCATATCCACGAAATCCTCTGTTGAATTCTTTATTGTGAATATCTAAAGGTGTTAAAGGCACAAGAGCCACCTCCATCAATTAAGTTCATAGTTAAATTTGTATATCTCACTACAGCGGTTTCGCTGTTACCAAATAAGGCTGATCTAAACTACACATTGTCATATTCAACATTTTACATCACATTCCTGCCTTATTTAACAATTATTTTAGTTTACCAACCGTTATTCGCCATTTTTCTTTCTTTGTCTTTCCATTAATGCTAACAACACGAGCTCGTCCATGCCCTTTTAAAGAAAGAGTATCTCCTTCATTACACTCAAAAGAAGGTTGTTCAAGTGTTTTCCAGTTCACTTTAGCATGTCCACCATTAATAAGAGTTTGAACTTTTTGCCGAGATATGTTGTGGATGGAAGAAAGAACAGCATCAAGGCGAAGTGATGAAACCGTCGTTTCTTTCAGTTCTAATTCTTCTTTGTTATCCATTACGCTGCTTAGCGGTTTGGTTTGTAACTCTACAGATGTTTTTCCCATTTTTGAAATGTTCATTTTTACAAAGGAAGACATCTCCCGAGCTACAATAAACTGAATCCGCTCTTCTCCAGCGATAATATCTCCATACTTTGAACGTCGAAGTCCAACAGACATTAGAGTGCCAAGTACGTGCCGATGCTCTAGTGTAACAAACTTTGACGCGTACTTGACCTCAAAAAGTTCAAGCTCATAGTCTTCTTCACTTGGCTCATAATAGCTTGGAAATAAAAGAGCACGCTTTCTTTCTGCCCCTTCATAGCCACCAAAAAAAGAAACCTTTACGTCCCCTTCGCTTCCGATAATTGTATGCACAATATCCTGTTCACGGGGATCTAAAAAGTCTGTGAGCTTTGGGCTATATTGATTTAATACTTGCCCTTGCCACTCTAACACAGCGTCAACGAACTCGTGCTCTTCTTTTCTGAAATGCTGATAAAGTTCTGTCATTATACCACTCTGCTTGCTTTAAAATTTATAAAAACATCAGAAACACTTGGTGCAATCCTATGCGAGCCAAATTTAAAACGAAAAACGCTACAATTGGTGAAATATCGATCATTCCAAGCGGTGGAATGATGCGTCTAAACACTTCTAAATATGGCTCACAAATGCGCCCTAAAAACTGACCAACGGCATTTTCTCTCAAATTAGGAACCCATGACATTAATACATAAATGATTAAAGCCCATGTGTAGATTTGAATCACATTATCTAAAATATTTAATATTAACAGAGCTACCACCTCTTATTATTCGTTACTTGTTCTTCACCTACGTCACTAATTGCTCCTGTAACGTCAACGTTGTCTGGTGTGCATAGAAAAATATTCGTCCCTACTTTTTGAATATCTCCGCCTAATGCATAAACTGTTCCACTTAAAAAGTCTACAATTCGCACGCCTTGATCGCGGGAAATACGCTGCAAGTTTACTACAACTGCTTTTCGATTTTTTAAATGATCTGTAATATCCTGTGCTTCCGCATACATTCTTGGCTCAAAAAGCACAACTTTTGAAGATTTTTGTACGCTTTGAAGACTGATAACATTTTGATTTTGGCTTTGAGTTTGCGTTTGCTGTTTCATCTCTCTTGGCTCTTGCTCCCTTGGTTCTTCTTCATATCTTCTTTGCTCATATTCTTCCTCTACATATTCATCTTCTTCAAGAGCAAAAAAGTTTTTGAACTTACTTTTCATTCCCATTGCTCTACCTCTCCTTCTTAAAATTCTTTTCCAACAAGCGAGGTTCCGATACGAACAAAAGTTGCGCCTTCTTCAACAGCTATCTCATAGTCATTGCTCATGCCCATTGATAGCTCTGTGCAAGGTGCGGATGGAAGATTTAGAGCTGTAATTTTTTCTTTTAACAGTCGAAGTTCATAAAAGTAATGTCTTAGCTTCTCTTGATCTTCAATGTGCGGAGCCATTGTCATGAGGCCTATCACTTCAATTTTTTGAAAGTCTGACAGCTTCTGCACGAACGGAATAACCTCTTCTTTTTTTAAACCGTGCTTTGTTTCCTCATTCGATACATTGACTTGAATAAAGCATTTTAAAGGGTGTTCCGCTCGTTTTTCTATTTCTTTTGCAAGAGACAAACGATCTAATGAGTGAAGATAATCGATTTTATTAATAACATCTCTCACTTTACGCGTCTGCAGGGAACCAATAAAGTGCCAAACAGCTTCTTCACCAAGCGTCTCATATTTGTCTAGAAATCCTTCATTACGGTTTTCTCCTAAATGAACCACGCCAGCGTCTAGCGCTTTTTGAGCTGTTTCTTTTGAAACATACTTTGTCACAGCAACGAGTTTTACTTCGTCAATGTTTCGGTTAGCGCGCTCACACGCTGCCTTTATTTTGCTATGTATATGTGCGGCATTTTGTGCAACGTTCACAGGTTGACACTCTCCTTATATCCAATAAAACTAAACATTCTTCCTGTTTTTCCTTCATCACGGCGATGTGAAAAAAATGTTTCACTTTCACAGCTTGTACAGCGTGAGGAAAGAAGAATATTTTCTT
>Ga0268252_1000786_pt1 | contig 19762 bp, 26 predicted proteins | sample AgamicMgSfrz_FD_200244 | JGI IMG/M metagenome (GOLD analysis project Ga0268252, IMG submission 200244) | Agave microbial communities from Guanajuato, Mexico - Mg.Sf.rz (v2) (version 3) | ecosystem: Host-associated > Plants > Phyllosphere > Phylloplane/Leaf | place: Guanajuato, Mexico | collected... | reverse complement strand
TGAGCTTGCTATAGTGTTTATGGAGACAAATGAATATGAAGAAGCTTTTTTTCAACTACAAGCTGCTGCTGAAATTAAACCTTCTGTTCAAACCCTTTATAATTTAGCCTATTTTTATTTTACAGAAGGAAAACCAATTGTAGAGGCTACGAGTAATACTAAAGAAACACGAAGTTTTGAAGAAGAGGCAGAAGAAGAATTCATGTCTTCTACATGGGAAATTGCAGATGAGGAAGCATTCGATATAGTAGAAGATTTATTGAAAAACAAACCCGGTCATTATTTTCCCTATAATTTAATGGGTGAAATGTACATAAAAGAAGAAAAGTATGAAGAAGCAATAAATGTATTAAAAGAAGGCATTAATCTAACACCCTCACTAGAAAATCTAAATAATCTTGGGTTATGTTACTACAAAAAAGGAATGTTACCTGAAGCTGCTGAATGTTTTCATAAAGCGCACAAACTACGATCCTGTAACAACTATAGTTTGTTTCCGTTACTTAGCTACGGAATTTGTCTAGCACAGCTAGGGAGGGGATCAGAAGCAAGAGAAGTTGCAAAAGAATTACTTCTTTTGAGTGAAAAAGATGAAGAAGCATTAGAAGCTGAAATAGCAGAGATATATTATATTCTAGGAGATTATGAGGAATTTGTTAACATCTACTCTAAGTTAGATTGGGATTTTTATTCAGAAGAATTTCTTCCGACTTATTTTTATTCTTTGTGGAAGCTTTCAAAAACAAAAGAAATTGAGGAACTTGCCTCTAAGACTATCCGAAGAAAAGAAAAAGAGATGAAAGAAGTCATTCAAGACCCAGATGAGGAAGAAGATTTTAAAGAAGAATATGAAGAAGTAACAACAGAAGATATTACCTTCATTAAGAATGCAGTTAGAGAAGTTTATGAAGGGAAAGCTCCTATTATAGGGTATAAGCCTGAAGTAGAAACCAGATGTTATTTGTATGGCTGTTTTAGACATACAAATTCGAACCCTACCTATTTTTCTATATAAGATGCAACAAATCTTTGAGGTCAAATAAGAAAAATTACTATTTTTTTGCAGGTTCTTTTATATGTGAAGGAGGTTTTATATGAGTGAGATTTGGATTCAAGAAGAGCAGTTAAATGCGGAGTTTGATGAAATGGTGGGGCATTATGTTCAATTGGAAGGACCTATCGATTCTGTTTACTTTATATCTGAAACAATGGAAAGCGTTGACGATAGGGATGAACAAAGAGATTTTTTACTCGCTTTCTTAATTAAGCAGGATAGGTATCCTTTATATCTTACGTTTCTTTGTGATGATATGATGGCAGAGGAGTTTGAAAAGGAATTTAATGAATTAGGTATAGAATATAGGTATGAATTATTAGAGGAAAAACAAGCTTACTATACATTTTTTAAACGGGTTACATATCACCCTAGATGTTTTACTTTACCAATTAAAGACGCGCGTACATTATTCTTAGCATTAGAACATACCTTTTACCTTGCTAATATGAACGAATTTTATTCGCTTTCTTATTCTCAAAATTTAAATTTTGAGCTCAGGAGAGTTAAGGAATGGGGCAGATGGAAAAACGTATCTATCCCTATTTTTAAAACGGAAGAAGATACTACATTCATAACTATTTTCCATGATGGAGCAGGGTTTTTCTTGTATTCAAACGAGGATAGATATTCATCTATACAAGAAGTGTGCTCAACTTTCCCAGAAGACTCAAAAGTAGTACAAATTAATGACCGACTATTTGATATTTAAGTAAAAGAAAGGGGACTAGATAATGGGGCATGTTTCTAGGTTCGTAAAAAATATATTTTTAAAGGAATATCAAACTTTTGCTAAAGAATTAGGCTTTAACTCCTGGGATGATGTCCTTGAGAATACATATGAGATATTCAAAATGCCTCCCGATGCTTCTTACCTTGTTACACAATCTAAAGAAGATAAGTGGATTGTATGGAATGATGAAGGTAGCCTTCCTTATTCATTTTTAGTATTTAGTACATGGTTTGATGCTATCAGTTATCTTAGAAAGATATTTGAAGAAGGTAAGTACGAAGAACACTACTGGAGACCAGAGGGATTTGATCCAGGAGAAAATGTTTTTAAGAATGCCCCTGATAAAGACAAAATCAATTAACAATAGGATGTTTACACCTATAATGTTTTGAAATAAAGTCAAACACCCCGTCCGTAAAAGCATACATTTTAAAATATCATAATTCATGTTCTCAGTATCTAATAAAAAAAGACGTTCAATTAAGACATCTTTTTTTATTAGATATAAGAAACTGCCCAACTAGTAGCAAAAGCAACAGGAAGAATGAACAGAATACGATTAGAATTTCCTTCTTGAAGCCATTTTATCTTTATTGACTGAAACATTCGGGTTGAGGTGTGCTAGCATCGTCTTTCCCACCTACAAAAAAGGTAAAATATTTTCCGTTGTAGTCATCTTCAGCCGTCATTTCCCAATTAATGTCCCTCTCCCAATTCAATTTTTTTACTTTTTCCCCCTGATCATTCACATAATAATATTCTGAGTTGTGCCAACCTGAATCTTCCGTAGAATACCAACCAAAAGATTGTGGGGAAGATGTTTCTAACTTTCCATCCTTAGAAATTTTATGAATAACTTTATCATTTTGGACTTTTAAAGGTGGCTTTCCTTTTACGTTATAAAAGACACCAACACAGCCTTTATAGCCATTTGGTATTAAATATACGGTATCCATTCCTCTTCGTTCGTGAAAAAATAAAAAATAGATTGTACCAACTAATAACAATAAGCCTAAAAATATGTATCCGATTTTTTTCATTCTCTACTCCTTCAATTCTAGTACAAATATTTGATGATTTTATAAGAAATATAAAGTCAGTTCACATAACAAATGTTATTACTAATAAAAAAGACTCCTCTTAAGGAGCCCTCGGTCAAATTAAGTCCTTTTCTATATCTTTATTTTATTTACTAAGGTAAAACTCATTGTCAAAAGTGGATAGAATAACTTCTCTAGAGCCTTTTTTATAAACTTGATCTGCTCCCATTGTTTCTCCCTTTCTCCAGCCCCACAACCAAATGCTCACTTCATACCAAGGAGGAATACTTCCTGCTTCAGATGCAATAAACCATTTATATTTTTCACCAATATAGTCCTCATCCACAGTTGTTTTTACTAAGTGAGCTTCACGAGGTATAGGAAATCTTTCAACATCAGGAGACGGAGTATAAGCTAGTTTGAAATAACCAATCAGTAACAATGAGATGATGACAATGGCCAAAATCTTTTTTCTTTTCTTTATCATAAAATGTATACCTTTTCCTTTTTAATATTAATATAGCACTATGAATAAAGAAAATATATGAAATATAATAGATATATAGATTTATTACATATCATTTTATTACAGTAACCTACTTTAATTGAATTTCTAATAGAAGTTACACTGTCCCTAAGAACAAAAGAAGCGCTGATAAATTAATTTATCAGCGCTTTTTTTGTTGGCTTGCATTAAATAAATAATTTAACATAAGCAATCTGGTTTTATCATAAATTTTATATTCTTCATAAAAAGTTGGGTACCTAAAAATTTCTTTTTCTAGAAAAGAATATTGAGGAAAAACTTCAAAGAAGGTCAATTTCAATTCATTTATTTGATGTTGAGGAATTTTTTTCGTTTTGCCTTTTAAAACATAGCTTAAACTCCCAGCTATATTGGCCCAATAACCGTCTAGATCCGCAGTTAGTACATCATCTTCTCGAAACTTTTCATTGAATTCATTTTTCATTTTATCAACCTCGTCGTGAGGAAATGGATGATACAATTCAACTTCAAGTTGTTTTAAATCGTTAATTAAATTCATTTCATCTATATCAAACTCCACCCTTCGTAAACCATACCAATCTTATTTTTTTACACCTTGATATAGCTCTCCGGAAGTAGAAGGACTAAATATAATAGGGTAATCTCCTCCTAGTTCTTCTTTTATCTTTCGTAAGAGCTCTAAACCTTTTTCATTATGGTCGTTTTCCATTTCAATTCCTTTTTCCTTTAAAGAATCATTACCAAAATCAATCCAATCCCCGTAATCACTAACCCAGCACTCAAGTTCTTCTTGGAGAATATTAGACAATGAGAAATCCTCAATATCAAGGTTTTCTCCACATTTATTACACCAAATAGGATCTGTGGAAAAATCGGCTTCTAATTTATATGTATCATGCTTACAGTTTTTATTACTCCATAATTTTTTGAAGAACATAAAATACCTCCATTTACATCCCTTATAATACATTTAAAGTATACAAAATCATATATTGATTTTAGTTACTATAATACCTCTTTCCAGAACACAACCAAAAAACGATCCCTTGAGTACCAAGGGATCGTTCACTTTTCACATTTAGCGTTTATGCAACTTTTTATACATCGTTGATACAACCTCTTAAATTTTTGTGTGAAAAATAATGATTTTATTCAATATGAATTAAGAATATATTTCTTCCAACCTTTTAAAACAATCTCTTTCTCAGTTGGTTCTAAGATTTCTATATCCTCATCAAAGATTGTAGTAGCTATACCACTTTTAACAGTATCAAGAGGATGTTCCCATCTCGATTCACATTCATCGCATGCTACAAAAAGTTCTTTAGTCTTTACATCTTTCCAAATTTCAATCCAACCTTGATCGCATAAAGAGCACCAGCCTACTTTATGGCTATGTTTTTGCAGCATTACTCATCCTTTATGTAATATCTAACCTTGATAGTAATATTAATCTTTTAAACTTTATAAATAACACTATTGGTTTTAATAGTCAATCTAAAATCATTCTTATAAAAAAAGAGAAGTTCGTAAAGGTATACTTTTACGAACTTTTCTTTTGGATATAAAATCTATCGTTTCTAACGTTCGTTTAGATTTAATAATGAATTGCGGACGTTCTGTTATAAGCATATACTTTTACGAACGTTTTTAATAGAAGTATAGGGAGAAAAACACATACATTAGGGCTTTTTTCAGTCCTCTTTCATTAGATGTCCACTGAACTGTGCACCAATTGTTAGACTGCTTAATTATAAATTGTCTAATTTATTGAGCTCAGTTCATTTTAAATATTCCAGAACATTTATTATTATAAAGCAGGGCTTAAAAGGGCTAGTTGTTTAACTATAAACGAAGAAACAGGCCTTCAAAAGAAAGCCTGTTTCTGTTTTAAGATGACCCCTTTAAAAAGAGTATGTTTTTAAATACTAAACTTTAATAGGTACAACATTACTAATTTTTGTAAGTATTGGAGTATATAAATCAACTGACTGCTCTTCCGAAGTAATGGATACTATTAATGAGTACCTTATCTTTTTACCCCATTTTTGAAGCCAAGACCTTTCTCTCCACCATCCTACAGCTGGGTATATACCAATTAAGTTACTTGTTGCTAAGTCCGCTGCTGTGCCCTCCCAAGTATCTGAATGTATAGAGCCTAAATGTCGGTTTTGTTTACCTAAAAGCCATTTTATATTTCCACCTTCGCTATCTAAATCATTATCTTCAGATTCTACAGCTGCATTAATTCTTTGTAGAAATGAGCTTTCTGAATCTGTTCCATTTACATCAAATCGTAATAGAGATGAGGGATATCTATATCGATCTTTCCAGCCCACCTCTCCTGGACCAGGTTCAATAAAATAAGAAAGGGTAACTTTCATTTTTACATTTGCTTCACCTAAATCTAGAAGCACGTCTTTTGGCCATGGCAATTCGTGTATATCCATGTCTTTTGTTTTATAAGACCCATCCGCTTTTTTATCATAGGGCTGTAATTCTGACTGTATTACTAAGTTTACACTATTATTCAAGCAGTATAATGATCGATTTAATTCAGGGACACCATAGCCACAAATTCTTAAGAGCTTTCTATAATCTTTTTTCTGATTTCCATCTAAAAATTGTTTTTTCATAGTTTTAGTCCATTCCGCTGAATGAACTATAAGACCACGAATAGTTTCTGGCCATGCATCAGGATACTTTACTTGTATTTGAGCAGCCATCCATGCTGCGTGTGCTGTAGCTGCGCTTGTTGCATTAATATGATCAAAATGTCTTTCAAATGGCTTATAATATGTAGTTAATGAAGATAGCTCTTCAGCAGTATAACATCCATACGAATCTTTAAGCGCGTTTCCACCTTCTAACAAAATTTCAGGTTTTATGGGCCATTTATTATCCCAAACTAATGAAGTAGAGCTGAAGGGTGATAAACCGCCATTAGGAGCCACAACCTCCATTCCCTTATGCTGTCTAGATTCAACTTCTGCTTTTTCAGTATAGGCTCCAACAGTTAAAGCATTCCATGACTGACCAGGGTTTTGCACTGATAAACTCAAATTACTATCAGGATAATTAGCCCAATCGTCATTGTTATTAATATTTCCAGCAGAAACAATGAATAATTTCTGTTCTTCATCAATAGCACCAGATGTTATTTCATCTATTGCTGCTGACCAAGAGGATGGACTACCATCACCTGTTTCATATTCAGGAGCAGTCACGGCCATACATATTATTCTCTTTTTATTAGGATTATTTATCATCTGATTGCTTATAGCATCAGTAGTAATAGCACCATACAATTTAGGTTCATTTTGTCCATTTGAAGGTAATATCTTACTTGATTCTAAATTATGATAAATTGTAACTTGCTCCGTATTTTCTAAAGCCATTTTTAAATTTCCGAATGTTGCTAAACCTGCCATTTTAGTTCCATGACCATTATGATCATCTGTACCCCATTCAGCTAAATGACTCAGACGGTCTTCATCTTTTAAAACTTGCTCTATTAAAATGTTACCATTATTTACACCTGTATCTAGAATACATATACATACATTTTGGCTGTCTATAACCTCTAATCTCTCTACGAGGTCTTTAGCCCAATCAGCCTGTTCATCGTTCTCCATACTATCGAAAAAGCTATTTAACTCAGCTGCTTTCCTAATTTCAGCTACGTCTGGTGTACTTAAGATTATTTCCTGTAGTTGGTCTCTATTTGCTTTTACTAAAATAATTGTTCTTTCTGGAAATCTTAACGTTTCTCTTTGGATAGGTAATTTTAACGTTTCAGAAATAAGAATTCTAAAGCTTTTTTCCACGTCATATGAATCACTACTTAACCATATTTCACACCATTGAGGATCTTCTTGTGGTATCCAATCAATTTGACTAGGTGGCCAAAAAGATTCTAGAACAGCTAATTTAATATTTTCAATACTGTCTACTAATTTTTGATGTTTAGGATTTTTATTGCTTGTCTCTTTTGTTAAGTATTCTTCAACCTTCTTTAAGTAAGTATTTTCTTGGCCTTGAGGAACAAATACTGTTGCTTTTTTTACCTCTTTATCGTTATTAATAACTGTTCTTACATTTAATAACCGAATACCTTTTCTTCTATGCTCTAAACTTTTTGTTGTTAGGTCGAAATCTGGTGAACTTTCAAATTCTATGTAAGTACCTTGTCGTACGGGTAATGAAACAGCAGTTCTAGACTCATTTTCTTGCTTTGAAGTCTTCCATAATTGATCTAATTTTCGGTGCAGGTAATTACCATGTTCCTTTCTATCTCTAGACGGAAACTCTTTACCCCTGCCTCGTTGCTTAGAAGTATATGGTAATTGATTAACATTACTTTGGACAAACAGATTATCATACCTACCAACACTCATAGTTAAGCTTCTCCCCTTTTGTATGCCTCAATTCTCTCTTTTAGCATCCTCACAATCATCTCTTCGTCAATACTCCCTAGGTCAAGTAAAATTGCCTCTTTTACTGCATCATCACATGCTTTTGCTATCTCTGCATGGCTCAATTGAAAAGCACTTTCTACAATCCTTGTTAGAGAAAGATTTTTTGACTTATACTTCCCAATCCTATTTTTAATCAATCTTTCTATTTGGGATTCATCTGGAAGTGTATAATGAATAACGTCATCAAACCTTCTAAATAAAGCTTGATCTAATAGCTTTGGATTATTAGTTGCAGCAACTATGACACTCTGTGAATTATCTTGCTCTAAGAATTGTAGGAAAGAATTTAAAATTCTTCGTACTTCACCAACGTCATTATCCAGACTTCTTTCAGTGCCTATAGTATCAAACTCATCGAATAAATAAACTGCTGGATTTTCTGTAATAAAATCAAAGATTTGACGAAGTTTTACACTTGTTTCACCCATATACTTTGTTACTAATTTATCCATCATAATTGTGCAAAGAGGCAATTGTGTTTCGCCAGCCAAAACCGAAGCAGTCAATGTTTTACCAGTGCCAGGCTGACCAGCCAATAATATTTTCCTTCGATTAGAAAGCCCATACTTTTTTAATTTATCCCTTTGCCAATATTCTAAGAGAATTCTTTCAATTCTTGATTTAATCTTTTGATTAACTACTAAATCAATAATTTTTTTCTCACTAAAATCACTAACAATTAAATCATTTAATTCTCTATTAAAAGTGCTAAGTTTAGGAGAATTTTTCTTTGATTTTTCTAATAATTCTCTAATGTCTCTTGCAAAAGCTTGGTGACCATTTTTAGCCTCGTAGGCTGCAAGTTGTAAAAGAATTGTTTTGAACCGGTCTTCATTCTTATCATAGTGAGCTTGTATTAACATTTTTATTTGCTCAGCTGTAGCCATAAAAATCCACCTCCTTTATTTAGTTAATATTATTTTCATTGTAATTTATTATTAGGAAACCTTGGAAGATAATTTAAAACAAAAAGTAAATAATTTCAAAAATTCTCCTTACTATCGTCTTAATTTGGATTTTTTTATACATTTTATCCATCTATTTGTAATTTAATTCGAATGATAGTTTAAATAGATAAATAGGAATTAGAGCTTTTTTATCTAAATCGAACTTCATTTTGTATGAAATATATTTATTGAATAAATCACTGAAGTTAAGGAGTTTTACATAATCACGAGTTATATATAATATAGTTCTTATTTTATACGGTAGGTATAAATACAATATATCACAAGTTATACCTGACAACAAACGTACGTTCCTATTAAAAGAGTAATTAAAGAAAGAAAAATTCTATCTTTGTTTATCTTAAGATACACCTTTCAATAGGAACGACTGTAAAATGAAACAATAATCATTTAATATATGAGGTTATATTTCTACTAATAGCCTAACTTAGTTTTATAAGTAATAAAATTAGGGAAATCTCTGTCAAATACACGGGTTTCACTGTACTCTTCAATAAGGTAATTTTTCGGTAAATTCCATAAAACTTGAATATTCTTAGTCGGATGAAGGATACCAGCATTCTGAACATGCTTAAATTTATCTTTTTTATAATTAGTTCTCCAGTTCCGATTAATATCATGTGTAGTAGCCATGTTAAATATTAAGGCTGATTCAAAATAATCTCTTATGTCCTTAACATAAGAGTTATTTGGTATAAACTCCAATGGGATAAAAATTGAGGAATCTTCAAATCTTATTGATAGTGAGGCCATATAAACTCTTTTTTCATAACCTTCATATTTAGGATCGTTTAATATAGTAAAAGCTTTATGTCCATTCTTAAAGCGATCAGACTTTGTTTGTCCTATATATACGCATCTTTCATCATTAAAATTATAAATGATGTCTTTATCCTCAGAATAAAATGCAATTTTTTTAAATATTGTTTGTGAGGGTGCATTCTTATCTACTCTTCTTGTTACAACGATAAAGTATAAAGAATACCAAGGTAAATAATGTAATTCACCATTTTGATTAAGGTAGTTTTCCAAGGTGTCTTGGGCTAATTTTTTTACATTTTCACTTTTATATCCATTAGACATAATATGTACTGGCTGACAGGCTCCAATGGTAATTCTATATTCTGCTATTTTGGTATTTGTTTTCAAAACGTCATTCCAAGCATTTTGATAATCTTGGTACTTTATCTTTTTAAGTTTTAGAGTTGAGGCAAATTTATATCTCTGTTGTTCATCACTTAACTCTTCGTCTACCAAATTAACGTCTTCATCTGGCAAATTCTCAACACCAACAAAAGAGACATAATTTCCACTTTCTTGTAGCTTCTCCAATTCTTTTAGAGTAAGATTTTCAATTGTAATTTTTTCATTCAAACAAACCAACTCCTATCTATGTAGTTATTGGTTTAATTGTACTATATTTCAGGAAAGGTAAGTAATTTAACGAGGACTTTATAATGATTTTTTATATCCAGATCGTAAATACAATCAAAAGGTCCTGTTGAAAATACAAAAAAAGTAAATTTTTTACTATGATGTTGCTCTAATTATTAGTATATAAGTAAACTATTAATAATTAAGTTTTTAAATAAAAGCGTAAAGGCAGCCAAATTAACATTTGGCTGCCTTTTTGCAACATTGAATAACTAGAATTACATTTTATCATCATGAATCACTAACTGCATTTGAAATATGTTCGATTCTGTAATGCCTAACTGTTTTAACTCCTCTTGGAAAGTCGTTCCTTCTTCAATCTTTATTTTCCTTTTCGTACCGTTTCTTAATGTATAGATCCCCATTTGATACATTTTGTTACTTCTCCATAAATAATAAATAGGGTTTTTAAATTCAATTTCTCAAATAACCAATAATACCACCAAAGATTCCTATTGCAAGCGAAACGGGAACAGCAGCTATTACCCCATAAGCAACCGCAAATCCTAATCCATCTGCATCTGATGGATCAGTTATGTGAGTTTTTTGTATAGAAACCCAAATTAGTAAGGCGCCAACCATTACAACAAAAGAAATAATAGTAGTCAGTAAAAATGCACTGAAAGCTTTAATCATAGATTCCCCTTCATCCTCATTCATAAAGAGTATTTGTTCTTCTCATTATAGTAACAATAATCGGGAAAAGATTCCATTGAATAAAGAACGTTTGTTCGTATATAATAAAGAACAAACGTTCTTTATTGAGGAGTTATTCCAATGGATTATGGGCAGCTACCAAACAGAGTCATTATTTGTATCGACATGAAAGCCTTTTTTGCTTCAGTTTCCAGTGTCATAAGAGGATTAGATCCGTTGAAAACAAAGCTTGCTGTTGTAGGAGATATCAAACGGTCGGGATCTGTTGTGTTAGCTGCCACACCTTTATTAAAGAAAGAAGGGATCAAAACAGGAAGTCGTCTCTTTGAAATTCCTAAAAGGAAAGATATCCATGTGGTGAATCCATCTATGGAGAGATACATCAAGGCTTCGAACTATATTTCTAGTTTGGTGTTACAGTATGTGGCTCCTGAAGATTTCCATGCGTATAGCATTGATGAGTTGTTTATTGATGCGACAGCTTCTTTGCATTTATTTGCTGAAACACCAGAGGAACTAGCTCATCGTATACTTAATGAGATCTATCGCAAAACACGGCTTACAGCTACCGCAGGAATCGGTCCTAATCTCTTACTGGCGAAGGTGAGCTTAGATCATGAGGCCAAGAATAGCCCAACAGGAGTTGCTTATTGGCGATATGAGGATATTCCCTTTAAGTTATGGTCAATTCATCCAATGAAGGACTTCTGGGGGATCTCGTCAGCTACAGAAAGACGCTTAAACCGTTTAGGCATCTATACCATAAAAGAACTGGCTCTTTCTTCTAAAGAGATGTTACAAAAAGAATTTGGCATCATGGGACAGGAACTTCACCAACATGCAAATGGGATTGATTTTAGTCGTATTTCGGATGTGTACATTCCTAGTTCCCGTTCCTTTGGAAAAAGTCAGATTCTCTTTCGAGATTATACAAGCCGAAAAGAAGTGGAATTATTGTTATTGGAGCTATTGGACGATGTTTGTTTTCGTTTACGCATGCATCAAGTCGTGGCTCAAACGATCCATTTATCGATTGGCTACAGTAAACAAACAGGTGGAGGCTTCTCCAGACAAAAGAAAATGGGAAGAGCTTCAAACTTAAGCCAAGATATTTTTCCTTATTGCTTAACCATCTTACATACATATGATAATGGAATGCCGATTCGCTCCATTGGGATCTCCTTATCAAACACAAGCATTGAAGAAGAGGAGCAAATGAGCTTATTTGAGGATATCGATCAGCGTGAAAGAGCCTATGCTCTTGCCAAAACGATAGATGAGATTAGGCTGCGTTATGGCAAGAATAGTGTACTACGTGCGTCTAGTCACCTTCCTTATTCAACAGCTCGTTATCGAAATGGTCTTATGGGTGGCCATAAAGCGTAAGGAGGAAAAAGAGATGGAACCTAGAGGAATGAAAAAATGGCGTCCATTCGCGACTATGCCAGAGCAATACATAGGATTAAAGGAAATCATAAATAAGCAAGCAGAAGTAGCTCAACCTGTTTTAACAGAAGAGCAAATGGAACAGATGAATTTCACCTTGGTTGAAGCCTTACATACAAATAAACAAGTTTATCTTACATACTACAAAAAGGGACAATGTATTACAGAAAAGGGACTCATCCAATTTGTTGATTCCCTGGGGAATTTGTTTGTTTTTATCGATGAAGTATTTGAATTAAAAAACAAAATGAGTTTAAGTGAACTAATTGATGTTCGCTTGGCTTAATTCCTGAAGAAATCGTGTACAGGAAGCATTTATTTGGGTGGAGGTACATTCATGTACTATTTTAGAGTATACACGTTACGTGACGGTTCAAAGAGAGTCATTACGCTAAAAGAAGGAGAATCATTTAAAGAGGAACTCCAAAGAGCAGGTATTCAAGAAACTCAAATTTTTCAGATGCAGCTAGTGGAAAAACCATAGTAATTATAATATAACCCTTTTATATGGATGTATTTGTATTAATCTAATAAAGGCTAAATAGAAAAGAGTAATCAAGCTGGAAGAAATAAAAGAACAAGAAATAGATTTTAATAAAGTTTATGAATACACTGAATTTCCGGATGGAATTCTGGCAGGTTAGCATACTCATAAACTTTTTATCATCTATATTTGCATACATATTTTCTACAATTTTGATTACTGATATATCATATTCTTATCTATAGCACCATTGTAGACAAATAAAAAAGCCTCTACTCAACGGAGTAAGGCTTTTTTCTGTCATTTTTTTCTATTATATAAAACTAAAGATAAAAGTGATGCACTTAATACAATTGATAGTGGGATTGCTCTTGCCATTAAAGCATTAGCTACATAATCACTATAATAAAGGTTAAACCATGTTACCAAGAAAACGACGTTTAACAATGTTAACATAATGTTTATAACGTCTTTAAAGAAATACACAACCTTCTCCATAAAAAAATATCTCCTTACTTTTTGTCTACAGAATAATTTTTAATAGCTGGTTTGCCTACATAACCATAATGTGTGGTCTTTCTGATCACACCTCTGCCTTGGTTACCTGTTACAGTAACAACAGTTTTAACTTTATGCGTGTGTCTCCCCTTTTTATAATAGAAGTCTCGGGACGAGTATCCTTTTGGGGGACCACTAAACGTTGTTGTTTCTCTCACAGTTTTTGTGGACGAGGCACTAAAACCAAAAGCTCTATTAACAGCTGATTTACTTGGGATATCCCCAGAAAAGCTAGCGCTAATTGTTGCTGACGTTTCTTTGGATTCTTCAAATTTCATACCTCGAGCAATACTTTTAATAAAGTAAGGTTTAGACAAATATGACCATGTTTTAGTGATACCTTGATCATATACCTTATATGTAGTGGTTTCACGATAACTATCCATAGTACCCATCTGACCAGGCTTGCCTGTTTCAGTATATTCGCCTAAAAATACACCACCTTCGCTATCTGTATCATCTGAGTTCACTTCTGCAGCCGAACTAGTAGCAGTAAAAAGCGACGCACTCAGAAAGATAGCTACGATAGACAAGAAACTTATTCTCTTAATACGTGTTAGGGACCAACTTAAATTCATTTAATTCTCCTCCTCTGTAGTACAAGAACTTATACTACCATAAAAGGAAAAATATGAAAATACTTTTTTGTATAAAAATGTTATTTTTATACCATATATAACCAACTGAGGGATTAAAAAGATTCCTAACCTTCTTCAGCTATTGTAACACTTTGGCAATAAAGAAAAATATTTATTTAGAAACTTCTAAATAAACAACTATAATTATAACACTTTATGTAATAGACTAGAATATCCTCATCTACAATATCCGAGCATAAATAATAAAAAAGAGCTCTTTAATAAACTGAGTAAGAGTTTCATTTCTTTAGATATTCTTTTTTATTATACATTTTGTACATTTACGTAAAAATTTTCTGCCATCTGTACTGCTTCTAAATTTTACTTCACTGCAATTATCGCATTTTCCACTTAAGGTCAGTGGCAGATGCAAAAACTGCGATTCATCTTACTTTAAAAGTTCTGCGAAGGATGGCGTTTTCTTACGTGAATGTCGAGGATGCAGGATAAAGAAGAGTATTTAAGCATAGACGATATAGAAAAAGAGAAGGTTAAAACCTTTTCTTTTTTAGTTTAACTGTGTTGTAACCATTTTTTCGAATTTATCATGTTATACCTTTTCTCTTAACATAGAAATTTCATTAATTAACTCTTTTATTAATCGTCCGAACCCTACTAAGATTACATATTATAAGAACAGGCAACGTATAACCGATACAGGGTTCATCCAATTTGTTGATTCCCTAGGGGATCTCTTTATCTTCATCGATGAAGTTTTCGAATTGAAAAATAAAATGAGGGTAAGTGAACTTCATTGATGTTCGTTTTATGTAGTACTAAAATTGAACGTAGCAAGTTAAGAGCATATTTCTACATAGTAGTAAAAACTTATAATTGAGGGGTGAATAAATGAGTCATTTTGAGTCCTGTGAACAGAACTATACAATCTCTAACTTCAAACAAAATTGGTATCAAAAGCTTTTTCTATCTAAACCATTGGATGAAAATGAAACAGAAAAATGGAATAGTTGTGAATACGAAGCTGAAGTTCCTTTTGCAAGGCAATGGTTTTGTAGTGCGAATATAGGAGAATGGGAAGAAGTTGAAATAATTGTAGAGGGAAATAGTGAAAAGCCATATGAAGAGTTTGTTAAAATGGCTGATTGTATATTAAAACAATTACATATATATCTTAAACGGGCATTAGAGTATTTAAAGCAATTCATGCCTATACAAAAATCCGGTTCCTATTATCTGTCCACCGTAACCTTTGGGCGGCTTTTAAATTTTGACAGTAATATTCTTGCAGGGTTTACTTTAGCTTTTGTTTACGGGGATTACCCCAATGCATTTCAGTATAAAGTAAAATTCAACAAGAACGGATGGTCTATTGGTTTTGAAGGTGGACCTCTATAAAAAGATAAAAGTAATGTTATCTGGTAAATGGCAGCCTTTAAAGATGTATGCTGCATTTTAAGAAATTATAGTAGATGTTAAATAATCCATGCTCACTATTTATGGTAATCTAAGAAGAGTCAATTAGAAAAGAGTGATCAACATGGAAGAGAAAGAGCAGCAAGAAATAGATCTCACTAAAGTATATGATTATGCCGAATATCCAGATAAGGTCAGTGGCAGATGCGATAACTGCAATTCGTCTTACTTCAAAAGTTCTGTAAAAGGTGGCGTTTTCTTACGTGAATGCCGCCAATGTGGAATGAAGAAAAGTATATAAAATATGGTTATATGATAACTGGGCCCTTGGGAATTTAAAGGGGCCTTTTTGTTTATATTTAATAAGGTTAAGTAATAGATGCTTGAGTTTAAGTGAAGAGGCTAGTCATTCAAATATTACGGTTTAGGCTCAATGTAAGAAGGAAACTCGGCAGGGTGGTGCATTCCTGTTACAATTAAAAGATAAGCAAACACAAAAAATATAGTACTTACCCCTATTACTACAACGAAACGAAGAAACTTCTTGATTTTTCTATGTCTGCGGAACTCATAAAAGTTAATAACATTATTCATATAAATCCTCCTCGTCTTATTTTTTAGAAACAAAGAATAAAAAAGGAAGATAAAACCTCCTCATTTATAACTCATAAGGTAGTTTTATCTCCCAATATACCATTATTCCGGCTTCATTATACTTGCAATTTAAAATTATCTGTCATTTAAAGCGTTAGCAACATGGTACACAACATTGAGAATTAGATTGTGCTACATTGGGATTTCTAGATGCAGTACCTTTTATTTTTGAAAAATAAGTTTCTTTAGTTGATAAATTAGTATCATGTCTCTGTTGACGAGATGCATGATCAATTACACGTTGTTCTTCTAGGAGTACGAATTCTAATTCATACATCATAATCAATCACTCCTTTTTAAGCTTCTTTCTTTTGCTCTTTATTAGCCTCACTTGAACAACAAGTATTCTTTTCGTCTTTCACTTCTACAATCTCAATATTGCAGCAATCTTTTTCTTTCTTATTTCCTTTAAAAATTGACATTAGGCCCATTTTCATCTACCTCCATTAAAGTTCTAATATTAAGAATAAATATCCTGATACAGTTGCCATCAAAAACACAGATACAACAAATGCACTTACTAATTTCTTATGGAAGATACTCTTCAACATAATAATTTCAGGTAAACTTGCACCAGCACCCCCTATTAGCAATGCCATTGTCGGAGCAATCGGGAATCCATTAACGAGTAAGGCTTGAGCAATTGGTAACATCGTTGATAGACGAATGTATAATGGAACGCCAATAATAGCTGCTAAGGGAATAACCCACCATTGGTTTTGGTCAGAAATAAATGTTAAGAAATTGGTCGGCACTGCTTCTTTAATAATTGCTCCTACGAATGCACCAATTAATATATATACGAGAACTGAACGGATTAAATCTATAGTTTCCTTAATGGATTCCTTTATATTTAGAACAAGGTCTTTTCTGCGTCGTTCATCTTGTTCTGGGAGATTGCCTTTAATCATCACTTTTCTTACTTGTTCTTTATAATTTTTCTTATCTAAATACCATCCAATGATCATAGAGAAAACAAAAGTTGTAACTGTATAAATAGCTGTTACCTTTACTCCATAGATATAAGCCATCAATCCTAAAATCCAAGGATCTAACAGTGGTGAAGTAAATAGATAGGTCATTACAGTTTGGAAAGGAACATTACGGTTAAGCATGGTTACGAGTAATGGAATAGTTGAGCATGAGCAGAAAGGTGTTATAAAACCAAGTAGTGCACCAGCCAAGTTTCCTAGGAAAGGGTTTTTACTCCCCATCCATCTTTCAACTTTTTCGAAAGGTACATAGGCTTGAATAAAGCTAATAAAAAACGAAATACCAAGAAATAAAACTAATAAGTTCTTACTTAAAGATAGAAACTCTAATAATACTTTCGTTACTACATCCGGCATAAAGCATTCCTCCTCATTAATTTAAACTTCGAAACTATGTATATTTACAATAGTTGCAAAATACAACTATTGTTTTTTAAAAAAGAGGCATTAACAGCAACTGCTGTTTCTCATAGCCTCTAGAATTAAATCAATACTTTCTAAAACTTGACCACGTTTGTTTTCTGGCACGTTAGAGAGAATTTCTTGAATATATACATTCATCTGTTTAGCAATCTCATCTTCGTATTGCTCCCCTTCAGGAGTAAGTGTAATTGTGACATATCTACGATCAGTAGGAGATTGGATACGACTTACTAAATTACGTTCTACTAACCCTTGAATGTGTCGACTTAAAGTACTGTTATCTAGACCTAGTGAAGATGATAGCTCATTTAAAGATGGTTTTTTTGTACGTTCTACCTCAAATAATATATGACTTTGTACTAAAGAAACGCCACAACATTGTGCACCTTCTTTTTCAAGTAAACCGAAGCGTCTAATTAGGATTTGAAGCATTTGACGAAATTGATGAGATTCTTTACCTACTTCTACGTTGTTCATAATCTTTTCACCACACCTTATTTGCTTGTTGAAACAATTGTAAAATACAACTATTTCAAATGTCAACGATTAAATTGCCATTTTTTTCAGAATTTTTGTTGACGGCTCTAAAAATAGATTATATTATCTAATTAACATAACAAAACATTTATGTATTAAATTAAAAAATGTTAATAAAGTTAAAAGGGGTGCTAAATATATGTTAGCTTTGAATCAAAAACTAAATTCTTATTTTGATACTTTTTTTACTGAGGCAGTCGAAGGAGGAACACTACCAGAAAGAGAGAAAGTTGTAGCTATTTTAACTTCAGCTACTTTGTTAAATGATCAAGCTACACTAAAGAATGCGGTCCTAACAGCTAAACAATTAGGATTTACTAAAGAAGAGATCGGTCAAATAACGGCTATTGCGATTGCTGTGAATGCTCAAAAGTTAAGGGATCAAGTCGAGGTAAAGGTAGAAAGTAAACCATCTTCTACATGCTGCCAATAAGGAGACGATCTATGGATAATCAATATGTTATTTTAGTGAGTCCTAGAGATAATGAAGTTCAATTGGTACAACAACAAGGTTATAAAACCATTTTATTAAGAAAAGAGATTTCATTTGATGAAATTTTTGATGTGGACGTACCTATCGAAATAGATTTAAACAAAGAAGAAGTGGTGTTAGAAAAATGTTTAGAACTAGCTAATCAGCTTGATATTATTTCAGTTTTTACGATGAATGAATATCGAATTCCTTTAGCATCTAGGGTAAGTGAAGCACTACAATTAACATATCAATTACCTTATGAAGCTAGTTTAAGATGTCGGAATAAAAAATTGGCTAGACAAAAGCTAAATGAAGCTGGTGTAGGGGAGGTTCAGTATCGCCTTGTTAATACACAAAGTGATTTAAAGACTGAACTAGAAGGTATTGATTTCCCTCTTATTGTTAAACCATCTAATGATTCTGGAAGTAAAAATGTTTACTTATGTAATAATGAAGCAGAAATATCAACAGCCATTAAACATATTGTACAGAGCGAGAAAAATATCGTTGGTCAGAGTCTTGATGCAGATATAATGATTGAGGAATTCTTAGATGGACCTGAATTTAGCATTGAGTCTGTAACGGTAAATGGTCAAACTACTGTTATTGGAATTACTAAAAAACTTGTAACCCCGTATCCTCTTTCCATTGAAGTAGGACATGATTTCCCTGCGAATTTACATGCTAATGAAGAGAAGGAAATAAGAGAGCTAGTAGAGGAAAGTCTAGCTGTTTTGGGTGTGGATTTTGCCGTTACTCATACTGAAGTTAAATTAACGAATAAGGGTCCAAGGCTTGTAGAAGTGAACGCTAGACCTGGGGGCGATGAGATTCCACACCTTGTTAAAGCAGTTACGGGGATCGATCTTAAATCCTTGGCTTTTCTTGTTACCCTAGGTAAAGGAATTGATTCTTTAGATTTGTCTTCATCCACTGTTCCTTCTGCGTCCATTCGATTTTTATTAGCAAATCAGGAAGGTAAAGTGTCCTTTAATGACCAGTTCCAGTCTGCTTATATAAAAGAACAGAAATGGTACGTTAAAAATGGTGAATCAGTTAAACGAACTGAAAGCAATTTTGATCGTTTGGGATATTTGATTGTCTATGGAGATGAACAGAACCTTTCCAGCAGCATTGCTAATTGTGTAGAAAAAGAATTACCCTTAACAATTAAGAATCCCTTGGAGATTTAAATATGATTGCAGATGTTGAAAATAAATTTAAAGCGCTTAGTGATAAAACTAGACTTGCACTTTTAAAGGAAATCTCCTGTTGTGAGGAGTTATGTGTCTCTGATTTACAAAAAAAG